>Ga0137359_10000966_pt1 | contig 22427 bp, 18 predicted proteins | sample Mad1_40_16metaG_FD_108281 | JGI IMG/M metagenome (GOLD analysis project Ga0137359, IMG submission 108281) | Vadose zone soil microbial communities from Angelo Coast Range Reserve, California, USA - Mad1_40_16 metaG | ecosystem: Environmental > Terrestrial > Soil > Vadose zone | place: USA... | reverse complement strand
CTTGCCCAAGAGCTTGACGCAGTTGATGATCTCGTCGGGGTCCTCCGACGACACTTCGAGGTCGATCGAGTCGATGTCGGCAAAGCGCTTGAACAGCACGGCCTTGCCTTCCATCACCGGCTTCGCCGCGATCGCGCCCAGATTGCCGAGCCCGAGAATGGCGGTGCCGTTGGTGATGACGGCGACGAAATTGCCCTTGGTGGTGTAGTCGTATGCCACCGCCTCGTTTTGGGCGATCGCGAGCACCGGCACGGCGACGCCGGGAGAATAGGCGAGCGACAGATCGCGCTGCGTCGCCATCGGCTTGGTTGCCACCACTTCCAGCTTGCCGGGACGGCCCTGACTGTGGAAGAGCAAAGCTTCTTGATCGGTAAACGTCGGCCGATTGCTGCGGCCGCGGAATTTTCCAGCCATTGTATCTCCCAAATGCCAGCCTTAACGGCAGCGGCGGAACTTAGCGGAAGCTCCCATGTCTGCTCAAGGCGTATCGATTCGATATTGCATGGAATCGCCACAGTTGCGCGAGTCGGCGCCCGATGACCCCACCTCGGCGAAGCGGCAAATCCTCAGCGATTGACGTTGCCGGACCAATCGTCGGAGCGCGCCGGCTGGGCCTCTCGCACCTTTGATCCGCCATGAGTTGAACCTTGCCGATTTGGCATGAGTTGAACGTTGGGTCGGCGCGGGGTAATCGGAGGGCGGAATTGAAGACTGCATTCACACCCAAAAGATGATGGCCTGCCATGATCCGCTTCCTGTTACGGACGCTCGGCCTGCTGTTCCTCGCTGCGGCCTTTATTTTCCTCGTTTACGACGGCACCAGATCGATCGCCGCCAATGTGCTTCTGTACTCCAAAGTGGATGAAATCTGGTCGCTTGTGCATACGGCAAGCCTGCAACAGCTCCAGCCGTCGATCGAGAAGAATGCCCCGCCCTGGCTGTGGGACCCGGTGGTCACGACAGTTCTCGATGCGCCCGCCGTGGTGGTTTTGGGCATAATTGGGGCAATCTTGATACTATTGGGCCGCCGGAAAAAGCCGCTGATCGGCTACGGTCGCTAAGCCGGAGCGCGGGCGTCCGGCCCGCTGTCCCCAGCCAGAATCGTAGCCCGGATGGAGCGCAGCGTAATCCGGGGCCGCCGGTTTCACCGGCAAGACCGTTCCCGGATTACGCTGCGCTCCATCCGGGCTACCCGTCTTGCGGCGAACGGTCGGATGGAGCCGCCGGGACGCCGGCGTTCCCCGGCTGCGGTCTGTGATCCCGAAGGCATGCGAAACCGCCCTCCGGAGCTTATATGTGGCATACCGATCCGTCGCGAGATCGACGAGGAGATCAAGATGTTCACGTTCAAGAAAAAGCTTGAGATGCCAAGCGCCGCCACGGCGCTGCCGGGCCGCAAGGAACCGATCCCCACGGCGTCGCGCCATTTCGTCAACGGCCGCCCGCTCAAGGGGCCATATCCGCAGGGCTTTGAGACCGCGATTTTCGGCTTGGGATGCTTCTGGGGCGCCGAACGCAAGTTCTGGGAGCTGGGCGACGGGATTCACATCACCGCGGTCGGCTATGCGGGCGGGCTCACGCCAAATCCCACTTATCAAGAAGTCTGTACGGGTCAGACCGGCCACAATGAAGTGGTGCTGGTGGTGTTCGACCCGAAAAAGATTTCCTACGAGACGTTGCTGAAGACCTTCTGGGAGAGTCATGACCCTACCCAGGGCATGCGGCAAGGCAATGATGTGGGCACCCAATACCGATCCGGCATCTACGTGAACTCGCCGGCGCAGCGTGCCGCCGCCGGGGCCTCGAAGGCGATGTATGAAAGGGCGATTGCGGCGCGGGGCTACGGCGCGATCACGACCGAGATTGTTACCGCCCCCGAATTCTATTTTGCCGAGGACTATCATCAGCAGTATCTTGCCAAAAACCCATCCGGCTATTGCGGCCTCGGCGGCACCGGCGTCAGCTGTCCAGTGGGCACCGGGGTCGGCGCCGCAACGGTGTGAGGAGAGCGGCTGCCACGGGCCTCCGGCATTTTCCGGCTAAGCCTTTTCCTGCTAAAAATAGGGTTGTCGCCGCAGGGCCGGCAAAAAGGACAAAAGGGGCTAAATGATCGACGAACCCGCTGCTTTGAGCAGACAAGAGTTCGAGCGCTGGATGCGCACGCTGGAAAGCGAGACGGAGGGAGAGAAGACCGTCACGCGCCACATCCTGACGAAGACGGGCCGGAACAGCGGCGACCTCGCCACCATGAAAGCGCAGATCACCCATCTGGCGGGCGACTCCTGGTCAACGCCGCGCTCAACAATCACGGCACGCGTCTGAACGCGCTGACGCAGGACGTGCGGGAGATTCGCACGAGGCTCGACGGCATGGACGCGAAGCTCGACGCCGCCTTGACGGCGATCGGTGCGATCACCCCACACAATCCGCCTACGGAATGACCCGCCACAGAGGCGAGATCGATAGCGCCCGCCTGCGCTGGGAATGGCCGCACAACGTCGCGCTCTCGGCCGACAAGGCGCAGGGCTTGCTGGTGGAATACGCCTTGCGTACAAGCAAGCCCCCTCCCTCCCCCTGCTTGCGGGGGCATGGGCGAGGCCATCCCCCGTAGGATTAGGACAAGACGCCCGCCCCAAATCACCCCACGTACTTGGTCAGCCAGGCGAGCGTGCGCCCGAGCGCCTCCTTGTGGGCGGCTTCGTTGTAGCTGCCGCGCTCGTCGCAGGAGAAGCCGTGGCCGGCATGGTAGACATGAACTTCTACATCCGGACGCTTCTCTTTGACGATCGCGACATCGCTCAGCGGGATCGAATGATCCTGGTCGCCGAAATGCAGGAGCGTCGGAACCTTCGGCTTTTTATCGGCATTCCTCGCGATGGCGCCGCCGTAGTAACCGATCGCGCAGGACAAACCGTCAAGATCGCAGGCCGCCAAAAACGCGACGCTGCCGCCCATGCAATAGCCCACGATGGCGACCGGGCCTGCGCCTTTGACCGCATCGATCGCGACCGCCGTATCGCGCATCATGGCGGCCCAGTCGATCTTCGCAATGAAGGTGCGGGCGTTTTCAACCTCGGCAGGTGAATAACCGCATTCGAAATCGGGCGACATGCGGTCGAACACTGCCGGGGCTACGGAAGCGTAACCCAGCGCCGCAAAACGATCGCAGACACTGCGGATGTGATGATTGACGCCGAAGATCTCCTGGATCACCACCAGCCCGCCCTTCGGACTGCCGGGCGGATCGGCGCGATAACCGCCAAGCTTGAAACCGTCGGAAGCGGTCAGCGAAATTTGCGTACCCAACTTGGACCTCCACCAATCTGAAAAAGCCGGCATGCCGCCGGGCGCGCCAATATTCGGGGGCGGACCCGCAAAAGCAACAGTGCTGACAAAGTGGCGCCTCTTGACAAACAGCCCGACGCCGCCTTCATTTATGTTTGCACTCTGGAACGGAGGTAACACATGATTCCACCGGGTCAGAATGCCGCGACAATTGCCGTCGCAACCGCTCGGGCGCCGGCATAGCGGCCAAACACGAACGGCACGCCGAGAGCGGCCTCGTGGGTCGCATCAGTGAGGCAAGACCCCGATTGGCCGCTCTCGACGCGCACGGTGGGACGCGTGTGCTCGCAGCCCCTGTTAGACTATAACCACGCCGATCAATGAAGCGGCGACGAACGCCCCGACATAGATGTTGACCCTGCGCCGACGGTATTCCTCGTCAGCGTGATCGGCCGCGTCCTTGAGATGCCGATACATCCGCACATCGAGCATTCCGAATCCAGCCGATACGATGAGTGCGGCAGCGATTGCGGAGAACCAGGCGGCGCCGACGCCCGAGGATGACGGCCAGAAATGGTACACGATAAAAATGCAGGGCACATGACAGAGGTAGAGCGCGTAGCTCCAATCCCCCAATTTGGGTAAGCCGAGCATCGCGCGCTGCGGCATCTTCATTCGCACCGCATCCAGCACCAGCAAAGTCGCCACGGCCCCGGCAGCCCAGCGGGCGACCATCGGATTTGCGGGCACAGCGACCATGAGAACGCACAGGGCGAGGAGTCCTGTGCCGAGCGGGATTCGCATCCTGCTGGCGATCCACGGGATAAGCAGCCCGCCGGCGAAGGCGGCGTTAGCGGGAGAGAGCCAGATCGAATAAAAAGGATAAAAGACGTTGTCGCTCCACCCGATGAAGAGCGGCGCGGCCAGGATCACCGCGATCCAGACGAACGCAATCCTGTTCAGGTGGCGCCGCCAGCCGATCAGCGCAATCAAGAACAGCGCGACGTAGTATGTGCACTCAAAGACGAGGGTCCACTCGACGCCCAAGTAGTATGTGCGATGGCCGACCGGGACGAGCATCAGCGAGAACACGTGTGGCCCAAACTTTTGGATGCCCAGGAACCCGATGATTGGCACCGACACCGAAACGGCGAGCAGGTAGGCCGGATAAATCCGCACGATCCGATGTGAGAGGAATCGCCACGGGTCGGTTCGCTGGATGAGATCCGCCATGAGCAGGCCGGAAATCGCAAAAAAGACAGCGACGCCGATGAGACCGAAACGACCATCGAAAGCCGCCGCCCAGCCGGAATCGCCGAAATGGTTGGCGGCGAGGGTCGAAGCGTGAAAGAGTGCAACGAACAGGGCAGCCATGCCGCGCAGGCATTGAATCGAGAGATTCTTGTGAGTCACCGCGCTGGCGTCGGTCGGCCCGCCCTTGGCCTCCGAGCGCCGGACCTCGCCTGCGAGCGGTTCGTTGCGGCGCTCCGCAACCTGCTTGTCGGCTTGCAGCAAGTCTTCGGCCAACATTCTCGCTCCCGATAAATCCTGTGATCGAGGTTAAGAGCCCAGCGAGTCTTCGCCTCGGACCGACGAGGCATGTTCGGGCAAAACCATTGCCCGGTCATTCCGGGGCCCGGCCGCAGGCCGAGAGCCCGGAATCCATAACCACAGGTCAGGGAGTATGGATTCCGGGCTCGCCTTCGCTGCGCTACGGCGCCCCGGAATGACGCGCTTGACTAAAGTTGACACGTTGGCACCAACAGTCCTCACTCAAGCAGGGCTCGATCCTCCCGATCGCCTACCATGATTTCCTCTCTTGAGGTGTCACCTGCCCGACTCTAGTGAGCGCCCGTACCATGGATCTCCACACCGCCGGACATCGGCGCGGCGTCGTTGCCGCTCCTCATCACGCTGCCGCCGAGGCCGGGCGCGCGATTCTGGCCGAAGGCGGCAACGCGTTGGAAGCCATGATCGCCATGGCGGCCGCGATCGCGGCCGTCTACCCGCACATGAATCACATCGGCGGCGACGGATTCTGGTTGGTGCGGCAGCCCAATGGCCGCCTCCACGCCCTGATGGGGGCCGGCCGCGCCGGCGCCAATGCCCGCATCGATCTCTATCGCGATGACGGCCATGACGAAATCCCGACGCGCGGGCCGTTGGCGGCGTTGACGGCGCCGGGCGCCGTCGCGGCCTGGACGTTGGCGCTTGACGTCGCCAAGGCGCTCGGCGGGCGCCTGCCGCTCGCGGCGCTGCTCGATGCTGCGATCCGCCACGCCCGCGACGGCTATGCGGTGACCCGGAGCCAAGCCCACCTCACCGCCGAGAAACTTGCCGAACTCAAGGACATGCCGGGTTTCGCAGCGACTTTTCTCGTCGACGGCAAGCCGCCTGCTGCCGGCGCGATATGCCGCCAACAGGCCCTCGCCGCCACTCTCGATCATCTCGCCACCGCGGGCCTTGAGGATTTCTATCGCGGCGACGTCGGACGCGAGATCGCGGCCGATTTGCAGCGGATCGGCAGCCCGGTCACGAGGGCCGACCTCGAACGCACCCGCGCGGTGCTGGCGGAGCCGTTGAGCCTCACCATCGATGCCGGCACGCTTTACAATACGCCGCCGCCGACCCAGGGACTTGCCTCGCTTATCATCCTCGCCCTGTTCGCCCGCCTGCGGGTCGCCGATGCCGAGGGCTTCGATCATGTCCACGGCCTGATCGAAGCGACGAAGCGCGCGTTCCGGGTGCGCGACCGCCTGATTACCGATCCCGACCGGCTGCCGGCGCCACCGGAACATTATCTCGACAGCAAGTTCCTCGACGCCGAGGTCGCGAAGATCGACCGGCGCCAGGCCGCCAAATGGCCGCCGTCCGGGAACGCCGGCGACACCGTGTGGATGGGCGCAGCCGACGCCAGCGGTCTCGTGGTGTCCTACATCCAGTCGAACTACTGGGAATTCGGGTCGGGCTGCGTGCTGCCGGCGACGGGCGTGTTGATGCAGAACCGCGGCGCGAGCTTTTCGCTCGAGGCGAAGGCGCTCAATGCGCTGGCGCCGGGCCGCCAGCCTTTTCACACCCTCAATCCGGCCCTTGCGGTCCTGCGCGACGGCCGCGTCATGGCCTATGGCGCCATGGGCGGCGACGGCCAGCCGCAGACGCAAGGAGCGGTATTCACCCGCCATGTGCTCTACCGCGCGCCGCTCGCAGACGCGCTCGGGAGGCCGCGCTGGCTCAATGGCCGCACCTGGGGCTCGCCCGTCACCAGCCTGCGCATGGAGGATGGCTTCGACGGCAACGTGATCGACCGCCTGCTGGACGCCGGACATGATGTCGAGGTGCTCGCCGAGCGCTACTCCGACACGATGGGCCACGCGGGCGCCGTCATCCTCCATCCGGGCGGCGAGTTGGAAGGCGGCCACGATCCCCGCGCCGACGGCGGCGCCGCGGGGGTATGATGGATCGCCGCGGCTCGCAAAGGTAAGTCATTCGGCCTGCCGGCGTCCGGCGGCGCGATCGCATTGGCCACGGCCCTCACCTCTCCCCGCTTGCGGGGAGAGGTCGGAATTTGCGCGCTCTTCGCGCAAATTCCGGGTGAGGGGGCCTCTCCACGAGTCTGAGCTTCGCGTCTGAGCTTGTGGAGGGGCCCCCTCACCCCGACCCTCTCCCCGCAAGCGGGGAGAGGGAGCAGCCGCGCCACATGCGATTGCCCGACCGCCGTCCAAGCAGGGGAACGTCCAAAGCTTCAATCGCGTTGGAGGGTCACATGGGCGCAAGCACACTCACCACGAAGTGTTGCATCGTCGGCGGCGGGCCGGCCGGCATGATGCTGGGGTACCTCCTGGCGCGCGCCGGCGTCGATGTGGTGGTGCTGGAGAAACACGGGGATTTCCTGCGCGATTTCCGCGGCGACACCATCCATCCCTCGACTCTGGAACTGATGCAGGAATTGGGATTGCTCGATGCGTTCCTGCGCTTGCCGCACCGCAAGGTCGAGCGCCTCGTCGGCGAGATCGGCAATGTCCAGGTTACGATCGCGGAATTCACCAGGCTGTCGAGCGCCTGCAAATTCATTGCCTTCATGCCGCAATGGGATTTCCTCGATTTTCTCGCCGACCGCGGCCGGCGCTACGCGGGCTTCCATCTCATGATGAAGGCGGAGGCGACCGATCTCATCGAGCAAGGCGGACGGATCGTCGGCGTGCGGGCCAACACCGAAATCCGCGAGGCGGAAATCCGCGCCGACCTGGTGATCGGCGCCGACGGCAGGCACTCGACCATACGCGAGCGCGCCGGCCTGAAGGTCGACGACCTCGGCGCCCCGATGGACGTGCTGTGGACGCGACTGTCGCGCCGGCCCGACGATTGTGCCGACGCGTTCGGCCGCTTCGATGCGGGGCGCATTTTCATCATGTTGAACCGCGGCGATTACTGGCAATGCGCCTACGTCATCGCCAAGGGTTCGGCCGACGACATGATGAAACGCGACATCGGGGATTTTCGCCGCATGATCCTCGCCATGTCGCCGTGGCTCGGGGAGCGGGTCAACGAGGTGAAAAGCTGGGATGACGTGAGGCTCCTCACAGTCGCGCTCGACCGCCTGCCGCAGTGGTACCGGCCCGGCCTCTTGTGCATCGGCGACGCCGCCCACGCGATGTCGCCGATCGGCGGCGTCGGCATCAATCTCGCGGTCCAGGACGCCGTCGCGGCCGCGAACATTCTGGCCGAGCCGCTGCGCGCCGGCGCCGTGACTCTCGATCATCTCGCGAAGGTGCAGAGGAGGCGCGAGTGGCCGACGCGGGTGACGCAGGCGATCCAGCGCACGATCCAGAACCGCGTGATCCGGCCGGTGCTCGCCGGCACCGCCCAACCAAAGCCGCCGCTCGTCCTGAAGCTGCTCGACTGGTTCCCGGCTCTGCGCGGCATCCCGGCCCGGTTCATCGGGATCGGCGTGCGGCCGGAGCACATCCACACGAAGGAGGCGGCGGGGGCGTGAGGCGCGGCTCGGCCACCGTAACGAACGAGGGCGAGAAGCCGCCTGCATTTCCCTGAGAGCAGGGAAAATAACAGGGAAATGTTGAAAATCTCCGGCCATTTCGGCGCTTCCTGCCAGGTTACGCGTCCATTTACGCTGCAATTCCAGTGGGCTGCGGACAATCCCTGTTCCGCATCGAACAGGGAATCTCCCCGCCCCGAACAGGGAATCTTTTCGCCACGATAGGGAATTTCCTACGGGATGATTCGGTTTCATGGCATCGCCTCGATGAAGCCGGCAGCGCCTCAAGCCTTTTCTCCGCGAATGCATTTTTCGACGACGTTGACCTACCTTTGTGCTGTCTTCCCGACTTGATCGGGGGATTGATAGAGGCAATCTAGTACCACCGGCCGGGGATACTGGATTGCTTGGTCGGGCCGGGCAATGCCCCGGGAGGATCAACCCAGCATGAGCGGCAAACCTACATAGGCGCATTATAGGACTATTTGGCGGTTTGTCAACCGCCGTGACTCTCTGTGCCCGATCCGGAGCGCGCCGCGGCCCAGGCCGCACGCAGTTGCTCGGCGAACTCGGAGGGCAATTCGGCAAGCGCACCCTCATCGAGCGCGCCGGTCTTCCCGGCCGCATCGAGGATTGCATCGATCTTTGCCTTCAGGGTCTCGACCGCGGCCTCATCGGCTTGTCTCCGCCGCCGAGCGCCCGCGCGACGCGTTCGAGCAGCACGATGTCGGGCGCGGTCCCCGCCTTCTCACACGCGGCGACGTGCTCTCGGCGGAGGGCGTCTGCCAGACCGCCGAAGGCCTCTGCGTGCCGTTCGACGAACGGCACGATGACCGACAATCCTTCACGGAATGCACCGGCCGCGTCGGCGTATCGTTCCGCTTGCGCAAGCGCCTGGCCCTGCGCTCCGAGGCTCGTCGCCAGATCGGGCAGGAAGGCGTCGGGGCGGGTTTGGGCGAGGCGCCTTCTGATGTCGACGGCCTCCTGGCTTGCGGCCAGCGCCTCCTCGCGGCGGCCGAGGTTGGAGAGGTCTCCGCCGAGGTTGTTCAGGCTCATCGCCAGATCGGGCAGGAAGGCGTCGGGGCGGGTTTGGGCGAGGCGCCGATTGATGTCGACGGCCTCTTGGCTTGCGGCCAGCGCCTCCTCGCGGCGGCCGAGGTTGGAGAGGTCTCCGCCGAGGTTGGTCAGGCTACCCGCCAGATCGGGCAGGAAGGCGTCGGGGCGGGTTTGGGCGAGGCGCCGATAGATGTCGATCGCCTCTTGGATTGCGGCCAACGCCTCCTTGCGGCGCCCGAGGTTGGAGAGGCGGATGCTGAGGTTGTTCAGGCTCCTCGCCAGACCGGGCAGGAAGGCGTCGGGGCGGGTTTGGGCGAGGCGCCGATGGATGTCGGCGGCCTCCTGGCTTCTTGCCAGCGCCTCCTCGCGGCGGCCGAGGTTGGAGAGCATCATGCCGAGGTTGTTCAGGCTCGCCGCCAGATCGGGCAGGAAGGCGTCGGGCCAAGTTTGGGCGAGGCGCCGATAGATATCGACGGTCTCCTGGCTCGCGGCTAGCGACTCCTCGCGGCGGCCGAGGTTGAGGAGCATCACGCCGAGGTTGTTCAGGCTCATCGCCAGATCGGGCAGGAAGGCGTCGGGGCGGGTTTGGGCGAGGCGCCTTCTGATGTCGACGGCCTCTTGGCTGGCGGCCAGCGCCTCCTCGCGGCAGCCGAGGTTGGAGAGGTCTCCGCCGAGGTTGTTCAGGCTCATCGCCAGATCGGGCAGGAAGGCGTCGGGGCGGGTTTGGACGAGGCGCCTTCTGATGTCGACGGCCTCTTGGCTTGCGGCCAGCGCCTCCTCCCGGCTGCCAACGTGGGACAGGCGATTGCCGAGGTCCGACAGCCACGCACTAAGCAACGGGTGGGCTGCTTCGGCAGCCTCCCCGACGATCGCAACGATCCGCAGCCGATCCACGATCGACCGTGTCAGATCGAGCGCCAGTTCGCACAGTGCTATCGTCTCTTTGGGAAGCTGCTCCGCAATCACGATCAGTGCGCCGAGATCCGCCTCCGTGGCTTGCGCCATCGCGTAAAGCCACCTGACCGGCTCATCGTGTCCTGCCGCGGCGAAGTCCTGCGCGGCGCGCACCAGGACTTGGCTGGTGCGGCCGAGAGCCGTGCTTGCCGCACGATGAATGGATGCCGTTGTGTCGATCCCCAACCTCGACAGCACGCCGCCGTTGCCGAGCCAGCACATGATTGCGGCTTCGCCCACGATATCGGGCAGGATCGGCGCGATCTGCGGCCCGTCCTCGGCGCCGGGCAACCCATCCCGCAGGGCTGCCACCGTTGCGTTGATGTCCGCCGACGATCCGAGCCGCTTCGATTCCTCTACCATCAATACGCGAGCGTCTCCTAGCGTCAGGCCCTGGCAGAGCGTGGCGAGAACCGCAGCGTGCTGCGCCAGCAAGCCGGGATGCCGCCGATTGTTCGCGTCGATCCCCGCGCCGGCTGCGATCCGGCCGATGCGGTCCAACTCCCGCTGCGCAATCTTCGTCGCAAGGTCGGTGTGCGTGAGGGCGAGTGCGTTCTTGACGCCGTCGGTGCCGGCGACCAGTCCCGCCATCATCAGGAACAGCGGATCGCCCGACCACTTCTCGTCCCGCAGCAAGCGGTCGAATTCCGCATCGGCGCCAAGCGCGGGCGCGGCCAGGTCCGCGCGCTTGCGCGCCAGCAGCGTCGCGAAGATTTGCCGGCGCGACGCCATATCGTCGATGGCCGCAAGCTCCACCGGCTCCGGCGGGTCGAGCATCGAGATAGCCGCGCGCGACCGATCATCCTGGCTATGCCCGAACACCGAAGCGAGCCAGCCGATCGCCCGCTGCGCCTGGCGCTCCAGGAGCAGCATCCGCAGCGGCGGCCGGCCGCTCTCGGTCGATGCATCGACAAGCTCGCCGATCCAGTCCCGGAGCTGGTCTGCGCGGCTCGCCGCATAGTCGACGACGATCAGCGTGGGCTTGTCCCAGGCCCATTCCGCAACGTTCTGCTGCCCACGAAAGCGATCAAGTTCCCCCTGCTCCACAAACCCGGCAAGCCAGCCCTCTTGGGCCGCCTTGCGGACGAGTTCCAGGGCAAGCCGCGTTTTGCCGCGCCCGGCTCCGCCGGTCAGAACGCGGACCGACATGTCCAGGTCGCGATTGATCCACTGCTGCAGGTCTTCGATTGCATGATCGCGCCCAAGCAAGGGCACCACGTCAGTCCGGTAGGCGCTCAGCAGCGCCGCATCCGAATCATCGACCCGGGCACGCTTCGTGCGCGCCTCGAAATGCGTCAGGCGAAGGTGAGGAACGCGGGAGTCGACCGAAACGTTGATCCCGCTGCCAATCGCCTGGACGACAATGTTGTGGCGACCGTCAACGTGAGCGTTGGCGGCCGGCTCAGCCACGTCACTTGGCCTTCGATGACTTGCCCGGCGTGGGGGCCTTGTTGATGGAAATCGTGATGCCTGAACCGGAGGCTTGATTAACGATGCTCTCACCAACCACATTGGCAGTCAGCGTGGTCGATGTGTCGCCAACCTTGCCGAGGAGCTGCGCAAGTTCAGTGAGGGCGTGCGGATCGGATTTCAGAAACTTCGACAGAGCGGCCTCTGCGGCCATTCGATTAACGCTATCCTGCGGGTCCGCTTCGAGATCGTTCACCGCCGCTTTGCCGACATCGGATGTCAGCTTGCCTTTCACCCATTCCCAAACCGACTTGCCGGCAGCGCCGGCAGCCCCCTTTGCGGCCTCTTTTCCAAGCGCCACGACATCGGGGAGTGCAGCGGCGATCGCCGCCACCGCGAGAGTTGCAGGATCCAAAAACGCCTCCCCATGAAAATTTTGTCGGGCGGGTGCCCACAATCATCACGTGCAATATCCGCTGTCAATGAGCCGTCTGGACGAAGCGCGCCCCCGTGCGCGTGTCATTGCCCGGCTTGACCGGGCAATCCAATATCCCCGGTCGGTGGTTACTGGATCGCCCGGTCAAGCCGGGCGATGACAGTCGTGGGGTGGGCAAAGGCGCACAACGGCCATGCCAACAAGCCCTGCTCCGTGCCATGCGCCTTTGCCCACCCTACAAGTCAATGCCCCAACCGGCGTGGACCGGACCCGGCCTGCTCCGTCGCCTCTTCATTTTTTTCCAGCACGAATTGACCCAGATTCGCCAGGATATCTGCGATCAGCACACCCCGGTCGGCAGGCGGGACCATGAGGATGAGGTCGGCAAGCACCTCGGTCACCTTAGCGGCGATCTCGGCGATATTGGCGTCTTCGCTTTCCAGGTGGCTCTCCAGCAAGTCGTGAATCTCACAGTGAATGCACTCGGACATCTCAGCTCCTTTAACGCGGATCAGCGCGCCGGCGGTTCCATGTCGCCCTTGCGCAGCAGCGCCGCGTTTGCCGGGTCGGCCATGAACTTGACAAAGGCGTTCGCGACCTCCTGTTGTTGGGACACCGCCAGAAGGCCAACGCCGACGCGGGCGTATTCCATCAGTTCGGCGGGCAACGGACCAAGATACTGGGTTCCGGCGACGGGTTGGATGACATTGGTTTGCTGGATGCCGATCTCGACGTCGCCGGCGGCGACGGCCTCGGCGACGAGGCGGCCCTGGATGATTTTGACCTTGTCCTTGATCTGATCGTAGATGCCTAGCTTCTGGAACAGCCTGGTGTTGAACGGGCCAGTTCCGGCATTAGTATGGCCGATCGACTTGGCGTCGAGTATCGCGCGCCGGAACGCTTCCGCCGTGCTGATGTCGGGCTTGGGCGCGCCGGCCTTGACGGCGACGCCGTTGCCGACGCGCGCATATTCCACCACGCTGCCGGCCACAACTTTGCCCTGCTTGATGTAATCATCGAACTGATCAAGGCCGAGCGAGACCAAATCCCCGGGCGCGCCGGAGACGATCTTCTGGTTCAGAGCCGGCCCTACGACCTGGAAGCTCACGTCGACCGTATGCCCGGTCGCCTTCTCGAACCCGGCCGCAAGCTCGCGTACCCCCGATGCCGTGGCCTGGTTGAGGAAGATGGTGATGTCGGCCGCGCGGGCGGGAGGCGCGTTCCAGGTGGCGAGCGTGACGACGAGGCTGAGCATCATTGCATTGGCGGCGGGTTTCACGGCATCCTCCAGGAGTGTTTCAGACCGACGAAGCATGTTCGGGCAAAACCTTTGTCCAGTCATTCCGGGGCTCGGCCGCAGGCCGAGAGCCCGGAATCCATAACTACAGGTCAGGGAGTATGGATTCCGGGCTCGCCTCCGCTTCGCTACGGCGCCCGGGAATGACGCGCTTGACTGAAGTTGACACGCTAGCACCAAACGGACTCAAGGCTGCACTGGTTCTACGTAAGTCTTGCGGAGCAGCGGCGCAGCCTCGGGCGATGTCATGAATTTAATCATCGCACGCGCCGCATCCGGTTCCTTCGAAGCCGCCATCACGGCAACGCTCGACGGGCAGGGCTTGTTCAGGAATCCGGGCAGCGCTCCGACATACTCCGTCCCCGGTGCTCCCACCATGATATTGGTCTGCTGAATGCCGATCTCGAAATCGCCTCGCGCCAGATATTCAACGACCGGCCCGCCGCCCGTGAACACCGTCTTTTGCCTCAACGTTTCGGCGAGGCCGAGCTCCGCGATCCCGTCCGCCGCGTGCGTGCCGCTGCAGCCGCGCGAATAGCCGATGGACTTCGCCGCCAGCAAGGCCGCCTGGTAGGCCGCAACCGTGCTGATGTCCGGCTTTGCGGCGCCGGCCCGCACCGAAAGGCCAAGTCCGGCAAGCACAAACGGCGTTGCGGTACCGGCCACGACCTTGCCTTTGCGGATCAGCTCCTCGATCGGCGCGGGATTGCTGGTGATGAGATCAGCCGGCCCATTGGAATTCAATCGCCGCTCGAGCGCGGCGCCGTCCTCCTGGATGACCGTGACCTTGTGCCCGCTCGCGCGCTCGAATGCAGCGGCGAGTTCGCGCACCCCGGGCGTCGCGCCCTGGTTGGTCAGGACGACGAGCTCGGCCGCAACGGCAGCGGCCTGTGGCAGCGATACGGCCACGCCGAGACCCAAGCCTGCCGCCGTGCACGCCGCGGCCAATGTCTTGCCTGCTTTCATCGCATCCTCCCGTTGTGTCTCGACCTGGAAGCTTATGCGGTCCTGCGACGGCGGACCAGCCCGCGTCCGGCGCAATAGCCCGCTCGCCCAGGGTGTCATGCCCCGCTTCAAGCGGGGCATCCAGTAACCCCAAGCTTGGCGATTAGAGCGAAACGCAGGGGTTACTGGATCGCCCGGTCAAGCCGGGCGATGACACCTCAGTGGATGCTAATGGGACAGTCGCCAATCGTACCCATGCGACGATTGCCATCCCGCCGCGATGGCGATAATCCCTACCGCTCAAGCGCCGGGAGTCGCCAATGAAGCTCATCTGTTTCCTGCTTGGATTGATGATTGCGGGGTCGCCCGCACGCGCCGAGGATATCACAGCCATGATCTCGCAGTATCGGCGCGAGCACGGGCTGCCGGCGGTCAAGACCGACGCCAAATTGACCGCAGTGGCGGTGCGGCAAGCGCAGGCGATGGCGAGCAGCGGCATCATGGATCACGACGTGGCGGGCTCGTTCGCGAACCGGATCGCGGGCACAAACACGGCTTCGGCGGCGGAAAATATTGCCGCCGGCACCAAGACCTGGGCCGATACGCTGCGCATCTGGAAGGCCTCTCCGGGCCACAACACGAACCTGCTGCGGCCCGATGCCGACAGCCTCGGCGTTGCGGTCGCCCACAACGAAAACACCCGCTACAAGGTTTACTGGGCGATGGTGATCGCGCGTAAGCAAACCAAGCGCGACGCCGAGATGGTTGCCGGACCAGATGCGGGACCGCGGGTCAGGGTGCGAAGGACGCAGGAGGAATCGTCGGTCGGCACGCTCTTCACGGGCGCCGTTAATCGGCTGCGAAATCTCCTGCCGTAAGCGTGATCGGCGCGCCATGCGCCGTGCGATCCGCCGCGCGCTGCCAGGCGTCGTGATAGCGCTTGAGCGCCGCACGATCGGCGATACCCTTGCGGGCGACCATGCGTTCAAGCGCCGCCAGCCAGTGACGATAGTAGGTCTCGCCGGTGTCCGGATCGCCGGCCCGCTGCGCCGCCTTGATTTCTTCGCCCAGCATCGCGGCCCACTCGTCCCAGCCGAACAGCCCGCGCTGATGGAGCGCCACGACAATCGCAAACGCCTCCGCCTCCCACGGCTCGCGAAATACCGGGCCTTCGGCATCGCAGGGAAGGCCCGGCACGGACCGCGCCGCCTGCTGAGCTGCCGCCGGGTCGATAGCGGTCATGGCACGTCTGCTCCTGAAATTCGAATATGATCGGAAGGCATGTCCATCACTACCAATGCAGCCAGGCTGAAGAGTAGACTGTTTGGAGCTGATTTCGAATTCTTTGAATCGGCGACGTCACTTGAGGAGAGCGACCCATGAGTTTCTTCCGCGGCCAGGACCCCGAGCCCGGGAATGCCGTCCAGTCAGAGGCCATTGCACAGGTAATCGTGCCGCGCTCGGTCGATCTCGGCGATTTCACCGTGCATCGCGCCCTGCCTTCGGGGCAATCCCGCATGGTGGGTCCGTTCATCTTCTTCGATCACTTCGGACCGGCCCATTTCCGCTCCGGCGCCGGCATCGATGTGCGCCCGCATCCGCATATCGGCCTCGCAACGCTGACCTATCTGTTCGATGGCGAGATCGTCCACCGCGACAGCCTTGGCACCGCCATTGCGATCCGTCCCGGCGAGATCAACTGGATGACCGCCGGCCGCGGCATCGTGCATTCCGAGCGCACCGGGCCCGAACGCCGCGCCAGCGGCGACGATCTGCACGGACTGCAATGTTGGGTGGCCTTGCCGGCCGCAACGGAGGAGACGGCGCCTGCCTTCGCGCATCACGGCGTCGAGGAATTCCCAGTCGTGCGCGACGGCGACACCACCGTGCGCGTGGTCGTGGGCTCGCTCTATGGCGCGCGCTCGCCGGTTGCGACCGCCTCCGAAACGCTGTTCGCCGATGCAACGCTGCGGGCCGGCAGCGCGCTGCCGCTCGACGCCGGCCACGAGGAGCGCGCGATTTACGTGATCGACGGCGAGATCGACATCGGCGGCGACCGGTTTGAACGCGACCGCCTGCTGGTGTTCCGCCCGGGCGACCCTGTCACGCTGCGTGCCGTTACCGACACCCATCTGATGATCCTGGGCGGCGCTGCCATGGACGGACCGCGGCACATCTGGTGGAACTTCGTCTCGTCGCGCAAGGAACGGATCGAGCAGGCCAAAGCCGAATGGGCGGCCGGCCATTTCGGCAAGGTGCCGGGCGACGAAATCGAGTTCATTCCGTTGCCGGAGAAGTGATCACGTCGTCCAAGAGCATTAGTGTCATCGCCCGGCCTGGCCGGGCGATCCAGTATCCCCGGCCAGTGGTTACTGGATCGCCCGGTCAAGCCGGGCGATGACAGCATAGAGCCAGTCAACGTAATCGGAATCCGCGTCTCAAGGCTTCCGATTCTGAGCATTCCAATATTGTTCGAGATTGCGGATCAGCGCCGGGCTGAAATGGCAATAGGCTTGCTCCCGGGCATAGACAGCCATGTAGCTGCGGAACATGTCCAGCGGCTCCTCCGCGATGCGGAAGGCGCGCCGGTTGCCCACGGCGCTCACGGTGCCGGAGCTGCTCCACGCGGAAACCATGCGCTCGATCGCGTCGTCCATCGTACCGGCGACGACGGTTTCGTCGCAGATCAGTCGTCCCTCCGGGCTGTCGCACGCGATTCGCTGCTCTAACTGAATCGCCCGCCGGGCCAAGCGGTCGCCAGTGAAGCGCGGCAGCCTGAGATTGGCCGCTCCCGGTATGATGCCCTCTTTGCGGGCCGGCAACAGCAGATAGGCGTCGTCTTGCGCGATCACGTAGTCGCAAACCAGAAGGACCTGGCAGTGGCCGCCGATGGCAAACCCTTCCACGGCCGCGATCCAAGGTTTCTCGATGGTGCCGCCGCCCCATTCATCGCAGAGAGAGTCGTCCGCCTTGGCAAGCCCGCGGTAGATTTTGTTCACATAGCCAAGATCGCGCTGCAGATACCAGATGAACGGGATGCGGCCGTGATAGAGGTGCGTCAGGTTGATGCCCGCGCCGAAGACGCACCGGCCGCGGTATTTTGGATGCTCGACCGGCCCGCCGCGCAGCACGACGATTGCCGAATCTTCATCGAGCAGCGCCAGGTCGACGCAGGTCTCCATGGCATCGAGCGTGCCCTGATCTTCCGCATTCAGAAACCGCTGATTGGCGTAAGTCACGACGCAAGCGAGGCCATGCCGGCTTACGACCGCGCCGGGGAGCTTGATGATGCCGTCGCGACGAAATTGTCCCGCCAGACTGATCGCTTCCGATCGCGGAGCCAGCATGGCGTGGCAGAGGTGCGTGCCTGTTCGCTGGTTCGCCAGAACTGCCGAAACGAACAGGCCCTGGTCGATTTCGGCGCCGCTGCGGTCGCGCTGAAGGCGTCCGTCTTCGGCGGCGATGTCTTGCGGGCCCGGCACAAGACCCGGCACGACGTCCGCCGCCACGGCGACCAGTTGCTCAACGCGCAGGCGGCGGGATAGCCGGTCGGTCAGGATGTCATAGACGGCCTCGACGTGAGCATGCAGAAACCGGGTGCGCGCCCTACGGGCGGTTTCAAGAATCACCGTGGCGGCGGCGTGCTCCGGTTCGTTCCGGCGCGCAGCGGTTGGCAACCGCGCGATCAATCGGGCCGACTTGAGCCAGAAATCCGAGTAGGCGTGTCGGTCCGACGAAAACGTCGTTGTTCCGTCGGGCGCCGCATTGTTCCACGCGGTCGCGGCGTCAGCGGAAAACCCAGCAGCTGCAAGAATGCTTGCCCGGCTTTGTGGGGTGTCGCAGTTTGTCATCGCAACCTCGAAAGGCAGATCGCTGTTCATCAGGATTCCAAATCGGGCTATCTCTACCACCTATCGATCTGGTCATGATCCGCCACTTGATCTTGATCCGACTCGCACAGCTCGACTACCGACGATAGCTTAAGACCGGCCGCCGGCCCCGGAGCTTGATGTGAAGTCATGATCGACAAGCTTGAATTTGTGATTGCGCTTGCCCGTGAGCAGCATTTCGGGCGCGCGGCTGAGACGTGCAACGTCAGCCAACCCACATTGTCGGCCGGCATCAAGCAACTCGAGGACACGTTCGGGGTACTGCTGGTGCAACGCGGATCGCGGTTCCGGGGCTTCACCACCGAAGGCGAACGCGTGCTCGATTGGGCGCGACGTATCGTCGCCGACACCCGCGCCATGCGACAAGAGGTCGATGCGCTCAAGCGCGGCCTCGCCGGCCATGTGCAAATTGCCGCAATTCCGACCGCGCTCGCCATGACGGCGATGCTCACCACACCTTATCGCGCCAAACATCCCAACGTGCGCTTCACGATCGTATCTCGAAACTCGATCCAGGTGTTGAGCATGCTGGAAAATCTGGAGGTCGATGCCGGGCTTACTTACGTCGACAACGAACCGCTGGGACATGTGAACACCATCCCGCTTTATCATGAGGAATACCGGCTTCTCACCTCGTCATCGGGGGAACTCGGAAACCGCGAGCACGTGACTTGGGCGGAGGTCGGCAAAGTGCCCCTGTGCCTGCTGACACCCGACATGCAGAACCGGCGGATCATCGATGGATTGCTGCGTTCGGCGGGCGCCGAGCCGTCGCCGACGCTCGAATCCAACTCCATGATCGTCTTGTTTGCACACGTGCGGACCGGCAAGTGGGCGAGCATCATGCCGGCAAAGCTTGCCGAGACGCTCGGCCTGACGGAAAGCGTGCGTTCGATTCCGATCATTGAGCCGGCCGCTACTCAAGCGATCGGTCTTGTTATTCCGGACCGAGATCCGACGACGCCGCTGATCAAGGCGCTTGTTGCCGAAGCGAAGCAGCTCGCGATCCTGTTTAATGGACCGTCGCAACCGGCCAGCCAAAGCGCAGCGCGGCCGACAAGCGTCAGGCGACATTAGTGGAATGATTTGATGAAACGGGTCATATGCCCGGCTGGTCATGCCGGGCGCCACCGAAGGTGGCGAGCCCGGAAATCCATACCCCTCGGCCGGTGGTTTTGGATTCCGGGGCTCGCCGCTGTCGAATCTCGAAATTGCTCAACTACAGTAGGCTTGCGAAGAACCAGTCGTCGCAACGACTGGCGCAAGTGGCGCCTCTCATCATCGGGATTTGGAGAGGCGGGAGCACTCGAAGGTCACTCCGATCTCCGGCGTGAAGTTGCCAGGACCGGACGCCGCCGCACCCTGGGCGAGCGGCGGGAGTTGGGTTGACGTCGGCTGCTGGGCCGCCGGCGCCTGGGGCGGTGGCGGCGGAGGCCGCGTTAGCGTGGCCTCTTCCGTGCATTTCGCAAGGAGACTGCCGCTGCTCAGGAAATAGATCCGCAGATGCGCAGAGGGGGCAATGACCGAAACCGGACGATATCCCTCCAGCAACAAGTCAGACATCGACTTGTCGACGGCCTGCCAACGCTCCGGCGCAACATTCCGGGACTGTGCGAAGGCGCCGCAAGGATAACTGAGACCGAAGGAAAATATCGCGATCCAGCTGATGGCTATACGCATCATCGCAGGCCTGGGTAAGTATAGTAGTCGGTCCAGCCGGCCGCGGGGCCAGCATACCAAGCCCAGAACCCCGAGCCGTCGGTACAGGATTTGTATAGGGCGCTGATGAGCTGCGAGTTGGGCATATAGATATTGGTATACGTGCCGTTCAAGAACACCCCGATATACATCGTAGTAGATATGGAGCCATCGGCGTGCGGGATTATCGTGGCTTCACAGCTCTGCGGACTGAACTGGTACCAGGTATAGATAGACTGAGCGTTGGCCGCCTCCGTGAACAATGGCAAGCCCGTTGCGATCATTCCGGCGACCGTCATCGCCTTTATCAATTGATGCATGTGAACTTCCTTCTCTAAAGATTTATCTGAACTTTTATCCGGCCCGGCTTCAAATGAATTAGGCCGGCGGTCCGCGCATCCCCATCCGCTGGGCTTTTATCCGCATCGCGCTCGCTGTCAAAGCGAGCATTTTTCATGCTAGCCATTAGCCAAATTCATCGGTCGGGACCGCGTCGAATAACTCATCTTGCATCGCCGGCGTTCTCGCCGGAAGCAACTGCCGCGGATGCGGCCGCCAAACAGAATTCGTAATCAAGCGATCTAGATTTCCGATCGATTTCAATCAGCTTATCCGATTGCCTCATTCTGCCTGACCTATTGATCGGCGAAAATAATCTCGCCAGTTTTGGGCCTGTGTGGCCAGTTTTGGGCCCAAGCGGTTCGAGATCAAGCAAACCAAATGCCCGCTTACGAATGGTGGAGCCCGGAACGCGCGAGCGAGATCATTTCGCAGCATTCTGGCAAGGACGGCCCGCTGCTGCCGGTATTGCAGGCGTTGCAGGAAACATTCGGCTGCGTGCCCGAGGCGGCGGTCGTGTTGGTCGCGGAAGCGCTCAACCTATCGCGCGCCGAAGTGCATGGCGTCGTCACCTTCTATCATGACTTTCGTCGCCAACCGGCGGGCCGCCGCATCCTCAAGCTCTGTCGCGCCGAAGCCTGCCAGGCGGCCGGCGGCGATGCGCTGGCGGCGCGAGCGCAGGCGCGGCTTGGCGTCGCCATGGGTACGACTGCGCCGGACGGCAGCGTCTCGCTTGAGCCGGTTTACTGTCTGGGGCTGTGCGCGACCGCGCCGTCGGCGACGATCGACGGACGTGTCGTCGGCCGGCTCGACCAAGCGCGCCTCGACGCCATGCTGGCGCCCCCTCCCTACCCCCCTGGGAGCGGGGGCGTCCCGCCCGCACACGAAAGAGCGGGCGGGACGCCCGCGCTCCCGGAAGGGGGCCTTCGCGTTTTCGTTCCCGGCGATGCGGGTGCGCTTGCAGTCGGGGCGGACGAAATCGGGAGAGCGTTGCGAGAGGCGGCGACGGACCGCAACATTGCGCTTGAGATTGTGCGAACCGGCTCGCGCGGGCTCTACTGGCTGGAGCCCCTGGTCGAGATCGCGACCCCCATGGGGCGTGTCGGCTATGGCCCCGTCACTGCCGCCGATGCCGCAAGCTTGCTCGACGCGGCGCTCACGCAAAGCGGAGCGCATCCGCTTCGGCACGGTGTCGTCGATGATATTCCGTGGCTGAAACGCCAGACGCGGCTGACCTTCGCGCGATGCGGCGTCATCGATCCGCTCTCGATCGCCGACTACCGGGCCCATGGCGGTTTCCGCGCCCTGGAGCGCGCGCTCTCCCTCGGGCCGGACGCCGTCATCGAAGAGGTCGTACAGTCGGGCCTGCGCGGACGCGGCGGCGCCGGCTTTCCGACGGGCATCAAATGGCGCACCGTTGCGCAGACCACGGCGGCGCAGAAGTACATCGTCTGCAATGCCGACGAAGGCGACAGCGGGACCTTTGCGGACCGCATGATCATGGAGGGTGATCCCTTCGTCCTGATCGAGGGGATGACCATCGCCGGCATCGCGGTCGGCGCGACCAAGGGCTACGTCTATGTCCGCTCGGAATATCCGCACGCGATTAAAGCCATGGAAGCCGCGCTCGCGGCTGCCCGGCGTGAGCGTGTGCTGGGTGCCGGCCTCGCCGGCTCGCCATATGCGTTCGACATCGAGGTGCGGGCGGGCGCCGGGGCCTATGTCTGCGGTGAGGAGACTTCGCTTCTTGAAAGCATCGAAGGCCGGCGCGGCATCGTACGGGCGAAGCCCCCGTTGCCCGCCCACAAGGGCTTATTCGGCCGACCGACCGTCATCAACAACGTGCTTTCACTGGCATCGGTGCCGATCGTGCTGGCAGAGGGCGCGGCGCGTTATCGCGACTTCGGCATGGGGCGATCCCGTGGGACGATGCCGATCCAGCTTGCCGGCAACGTCAAGCATGGGGGTCTGTTCGAGACCGCTTTCGGCGTCACGCTCGGCGAACTCGTCGACGACATCGGCGGCGGGACGGCGAGCGGGCGGCCGGTGCGCGCCGTCCAGGTCGGGGGACCGCTCGGGGCCTATTTTCCGCGCGCCCTGTTCGACACGCCGTTCGACTACGAG
>Ga0137359_10000961_pt1 | contig 22461 bp, 16 predicted proteins | sample Mad1_40_16metaG_FD_108281 | JGI IMG/M metagenome (GOLD analysis project Ga0137359, IMG submission 108281) | Vadose zone soil microbial communities from Angelo Coast Range Reserve, California, USA - Mad1_40_16 metaG | ecosystem: Environmental > Terrestrial > Soil > Vadose zone | place: USA... | reverse complement strand
CCGCAGCTCGTGGAATTTTGCAAGCAGCACAATCTGAAGATGCTGACGGTGGCAGACCTGATCCGCTACCGCATGCAGCACGAGCGCTACGTGCGGCGCGTGGCGGAGGCCGTGCTGCCGACGCGCTACGGCGAGTTTCGGATGATCGCCTATTCGAGCGACGTGGACCATGACCAGCATGTCGCGCTGGTGCGCGGAGAGCTCGAAGGTGGAACAGCACCGCTGGTCCGGGTGCATTCGCACTGTTTGACCGGAGACGTGTTTGGATCGGTGACGTGCGACTGCGCGGAGTTGGTGGCAAGGTCACTGGAAGCGATTGCGAAAGAGGATCGCGGCGTCTTCTTGTACTTGCACCACACTGGGCGAGGATTTGGGATTGAGGTGAGCGAGGAACCGGGCGTGTTGCCGCAAATTCATTTTCATTCGCGTGGACAACTGGACCGCGAGCCGGCGCGACAGCGCATGGTGCAGCACGAGAGCGGAATTGGCGCGCAGATTTTGATCGACCTGGGACTCAAAGACATTCGTGTACTAACTAACCATCCCAAGAAAGTTGTGGCGCTGGAGGGATATGGGATCCGCATTGCGGATCAGGTACCGCTGCGGCTGGAATCGCGCCTCCCAACGCACCAGACGTTCTAAACAAGAAAAAACTAACGCACAGACGTAAAGAGCCCAGAGTTGGCGGGGAGAAAAAATTAGCTTGGCGGAGCCTCGGTTTCGGCGGCGGGCGGAGGTGAACTCTTTGGCGGCTGCTTGCTGGCTGATGCCTTGCCCACGGTCAGGTATTTGCGCATTTTTTCGAGGCGCTTCTTGCCGAGGCCCTTGATGGCTAACAGGTCATCGACGCTTTTAAAGGCGCCGTAAGACTTGCGCATCTGCAGAATTTTTTCGGCGGTGGCGGGACCGATTCCTGGAACTTGCTGAAGCTCGTCGAAGTTGGCGGTGTTGATGTTGATGGGCTTGAGCGGCGGCTTCTTGGTCGCTGCTGACACGGCCGCGAACGCGAGGCAGATCGCCAGAAAGAAAAGAGAAAACGAAACCCGCAGTTTGCCGCATTCCATACAGCAGAATACTAGCAGAGGTAGTTTCCTAAGTAAATAACAGATCCAACTAGCCGAGGCGCTTGCCGTGAGCGTCGTAGACGTCGAGGTCGCCGAAGAGGGCGGCTTGCTGCTCGATTTGGGTGCGGTCGCCGACCACCACAATTTGCGTGTTGGCGGAGTCGAAATATTTTCGCGCAGTGAAAAGCAAGTCGTCGGGCGTGAGCATGCGAACCTTTTCGCGATAGGTTTCGAGGTAATCGTTGGGGAGATCGTTGAGCGCGACGGTGGCAAGTTGTGAGAGCAGGCCGTCTTGGGTGGCGAGTCCAAGGGAGAAAACACCGCTGACGTAGTTGCGGGCGTCGGCAAGCTCGGGCTCAGGAACGGGAAGGGCCCGGAGCTTGTCGAGCTCGTAGAAGATTTCCGTGAGCGAAGCGGCCACGACGTCGTTGCGAACGGCGGCGGAAATGGAGAAGTAGCCGTACTGGCGCAGAGGATTGACGCTGCTGCGCGGGCTGTAAGTGTAGCCCTTATCCTCGCGAATATTCATCACCAAGCGCGAATTGAATGCGCCGCCGTAGAGACTGTTGGTAAGTCCGAGCTTGATCCAGTCTGGATGCTTGCGGGTGATGGCGTGGCAGCCAGCGAGAATCTGCGCTTGCACCGAGCCGGGAACATGCACGAGTTGGACGCGTCGGCCGCGCGGCTTTGCGGGCTCTGGGGAGGGCGGGACGCTCGGCTTTTTTCCACTCCAGGCCCCAAAGACATTTTCGATGGTCTTCAGCATAGCGGCGGAATCGAAATCGCCTACCATCAATAGCAGCGCGTTTTCCGCGGTATAGAAATCGCGATAGACGGAGAGAAGGTCGTCCCGCTTGTAGGCGGCGACTTGTTCTTCCGTGGGTGCGACTTGCGCGTAAGGATGAGCACCGAAGAGAACTTTGCGCAGACGCTCGCCGGCGAGGAAGCCGGGCTGGGTGCGATCTAGTTGTACTTCTTCGAGCCTTTGGCGGCGCTCGCGTTCGAATTCGGGCTCCGGGAACGCGGCTTCGCGCGCCAACTCGTTGACAAGCTGAAGCAGCGGGTCGGCGAACTCGGAGAGGCCGGCGAAGGCGATGGCACTGTTGTCAGCTCCGGCGTGGGAGGAGAGATCGGCGCCGAGGCGACGGAGGTCTTCTTCGATTTGGCGGCTGGGGCGGTTGGCAGTGCCAGTGCGCACGACGGTGGCGGTCATTTCGGCAAGGCCAGGTGCGCGCTGGCTGGCTGCGGCGTCGCCGGAACGTAAGAAAAGCTCGCCGTGAAACTTGGGGATCGTGTGCGATTCGGCGAGGACGACTTCGAGTCCGTTGGCGAGGCGCGCTCTTGTGCGCTTGGGCCAGGTGACCTGGCGCTCCGGAGAAAGCGGTGGAACGGCGGTGTGAATTTCGGCTGCTGCGCGGGTGGCCATTACGCGGCCTCCTTGGCGTGCGCATCGATGGGGCGACGGAAGACGATGGCGCGCTGATCGTTGCGGAGATACTTTTTTGCGACGGCTTGGATGTCCTCGCACCTTACGGCGAGGAAGCCGTCGAGGATGGAGTTGACGATCTGCGGCTCATTGTCAAAAAGCGAGAAGCAGGCCAGGAGATGCATCAGACCGTAGCGGGGCATGCCGCCGCGGCCGCCTTCTAGCGTGGAGTAATAGTCAGAGCGGAATTTCACTTTAAGTTGATCGAGCTCGTCTGGGGTAATGCCGTCCTGCTGCACTTCGCGAATGACCGCGTCGAATTCGGCGAGCGTGGCGTCGCTGGAATATTCGGGCTTATGAAGAATCTTGGTGACCATTTGCGTTGGACCGTTGTACCCGAAGATGTCTTCAATGCCGCCGTCAACTTCGACAGCAATTTGCTTTTCGAGGACCAGGTGGCGATACAAGCGTCCGGCGCGGCCACCTTGGAGCGCTTGGTCGAGAAGAGTCATCGCGTACCAATCCGTCGTGCGGCGGGGCGGGACGGTGTAGCCGACGGCCATGGCGGGGAGCGTTCCGAATTTTTCTTCGACTTCGCCGCGGCGTTCTTCGGTTTGCTCTGGTTCGCGCGGGTCGGCGAAAGGAGGCGCGGCGCCGGCGGGGATGTCGCTGAAATATTTTTTGGCGAGGGCCAGGCCTTCGTCGGATTTTACGTCGCCGAGAATCAGCAGGACGGCGTTGTTGGGGGCGTAGTAAGTTTTGAAGAAAGATTGCACGTCAGCTAGGCTGGCGGCGTCGAGATCGGCAAAATCGCCGTAAAAATTGTGAGCATTGGCCCAATTGCGGAAAGCAATGGGCGGAAGGTCGAGCCAGGGAAAGCCACCGTATGGCTGATTCAAGACGTTAACGCGGACTTCTTCCTTTACGACATCGCGCTGGTTGCGAAGATTTTCGTCATCGACTTTGAGGGCGCGCATGCGATCGGCTTCAAGCCACAGGACGCGCTCCAGCGCGTTGGAGGGAACGGACTCGAAATAATTGGTGACATCGTAATGCGTGGAACCGTTAAGGGTGCCGCCGCTGGAATTGATGAGCTTGATGTGCTGCATCTTGGGAGCGTTGGCGGAGCCTTGAAACATCATGTGCTCGAAAAGATGCGCGAAGCCGCTGCGGCCCTGCGGCTCAAGGCGGAAACCGATCTTGTAGTAGACGCCGACGGTGACGACCGGCGCGGTAGTATCCGGCGCCACGACGACTTTCAGTCCGTTGGGAAGCGTTATGGTTTCGACGGGAATCTTCAATGCGTTCACCAGTGTTGGTTTCAATGAGTCTTGGGTCACGTGCTAGGATACCGCGAGGCGAGCGTTGACACCAATTCCGGCGGCGAAAATCGAGCACATCGCGGGAGTCTGGCTCTTCGGACTTATCGCTTTCTTCTGGTTTTTTCACGGGCTGCGCGTGGCTTACGGCGCGTTGCGGCTACCGCGACTGAAGGATTGCGCTCCCGCCGGGGATGCGGAGTGCCCGCGGATATCGCTGATTTTTGCGGCGCGGGATGAAGAAGAAAAGCTGCCAGCGGCGCTGGCCACGCTTGCGGCGCTCGACTACCCGAACCTGGAAATCATCGCGGTAGATGACCGGTCGCAAGACTCCACCCGAAAAATCCTAAATGAGTTTGCGCGGGTGGACAAACGTGCTCGCGTGGTGCTCGTGGATGAGCTGCCGGGCGGGTGGCTGGGGAAACCGCATGCTTTGCAGAAGGCGTATGAGGCGTCGACGGGAGAATGGCTGCTGTTCACGGATGCGGACGTGCGGTTTGCGCCGGATGTATTGCGGCGCGCGGCAAGCCTCGTGAAGGAGCGGGCGGTGGATCATCTGACGTTGTTGGGGGACGTGGAGATGCACGGATTTTGGGAGACGACTTTGCTGACTTTCTTTGGAATGGCGTTTCATTTGGCGACGGATCCGTATCGAGTTGGCAACCCGCATTCGCGGGCGTATGTCGGGGTCGGGGCGTTTCAGATGGTGAAGCGCGGGGCGTACGAAGCGGCGGGGATGCACCGGCGGCTGGCGATGGAAGTGGTCGACGACATGAAGCTGGGGAAGATCGTGAAGCAAGCGGGATTCCGAAGTTGTGTGGCCATGGCACAGGATGCGGTGGTAGTGCGGTGGCACGCCGGAGTAGGAAATATCGTGCGCGGGGTGACCAAGAATTTTTTTGCTAGCGCGGGCTACAACGTGGCGGTTGCAATTTTTTCGGCGGCGGCAGTGTTCTTGGCAAACGTAGCACCGTTTGTCGCGCTATTTGCAGCGCACGGTTGGTCTCGAATCTTTGCGGCAATTGCGGTGGCGATTGCTGTTGGATTTCATGTTGGGGTGAGTATCGAAGTCCGCGTTTCGCCGCTTTATGCGCTGACGCACCCGGTGGGAGCGGTGCTATTTTGCTACATGCTGCTGCGTTCGACGGTGGTTACGCTTTGGCAGGGCGGCGTGACTTGGCGTGGGACGTTTTATCCGCTGGAGGAGTTGCGCCGCGGCGTCGTTTAGCGAAGAAAAAAGCGCCCGCCGTGGGTCGGCGGCCGCTACGGGTGCACGTATATTTCGCGTCGCAGGCGCTTAGGGAGCCGCAGCGGCGTTTTCGGTGGAGAAGTGGCCGGAGAGGTCGCGCTGCTTTAGGCTGCGGATGCGGTCGCGGAGCTGGGCAGCTTTTTCAAACTCGAATTTCTTGGCAGCTTCGCGCATTTGTCCTTCGAGCTGCTTCAGCAATTCCGCTAGCTGCTGCTCATTTTTGACATTGGCCGTAGCCGTGTCCAGCGCCACGTCGTCTACGGGTATGGTGACATAATCGGCTTCAACGATGCGCGCAAGCTCCATATCCACGGACTTGACGATGGATTCGGGCGTAATGTTGTTTTCCTTGTTGTAGGCGAGCTGCTTGTCGCGGCGGCGATTGGTTTCGCTGATGGCCTGGTTCATGGAACCGGTGCGCGTGTCGGCATAGAGGATGGCGCGGCCGGAGATATGGCGCGCGCACCGGCCCATGGTCTGGATGAGCGACGTGGCGCTGCGCAGGTAGCCTTCCTTGTCAGCATCGAGAATGGCGACGAGAGAGACTTCGGGCAGGTCCAGGCCTTCGCGCAGAAGATTGATACCAATAAGGACATCAAATTCGCCGCGGCGGAGGTCGCGCAGGATTTTGATGCGGTCGAGCGTTTCGATTTCCGAATGCAAGTAACGGCAACGCACTCCAATTTCAGTGAAGTATTCGGAAAGATCTTCGGCCATGCGTTTGGTCAGCGTGGTGACCAGCACGCGCTCGTGGCGCTCGGCGCGGATGCGGATTTCCTCGAGTAGATCGTCGACTTGGCCCTTTACCGCACGAATCTCCACTTCAGGATCGACGAGTCCGGTGGGGCGAATCACCTGCTCGACGAAGACGCCGCCCGATTTCGTCAGCTCGTAAGGGCCCGGAGTTGCCGAAACATACAGCGCCTGATTCACGCGGTGCTCGAATTCTTCGAATGTGAGCGGCCGATTGTCGAGCGCGGAAGGCATGCGGAACCCGTAGTTCACCAGCGTTTCCTTGCGCGAGCGGTCGCCGGCATGCATTCCGCGAACCTGCGGAATGGTCTGGTGCGATTCGTCCACGAACAGCAAGTAATCCTGCGGGACGTAATCGAGCAACGTGGGCGGAGCTTCGCCGGGCAAGCGGCCACTGAGGTGGCGCGAATAATTTTCGACGCCGTGGCAATAGCCGATGGTGCGCATCATCTCGATGTCGAACAGAGTCCGCTGCGTCAGGCGCTGCGCTTCCACAAATTTTCCCGCGCGCTCCAGCTCTTTCTTCCACCATTCGAGTTCTTCGCGGATGCTCACGATGGCGCGTTCGCGCTGCTCGGCAGGCATAACGTAGTGCGTTTTTGGATAGATGGGCACGCGGGTCAAATCTTCCTGGCCGGCACGGACTTCGCCGGTAAGGGGATCGATTTGGCGCAGCGCGTCGATCTGCTCTCCCCACATCTCGATGCGATACCCATTGTCTTCGTAGGTTGGATAAATCTCGATCATGTCGCCGCGCACGCGAAAGGTGCCGCGGCGCAAATCCTCCGAGCGGTCGTACTGAATATCGACGAAGCGACGGAGGAGAGCTTCGCGCGAGGTGTGCTGGCCTTTTTCGAGCATCACGAGCATGCCGTAATAGGCTTCCGGCGAGCCGAGACCGTAGATGCAGGAAACGGACGCGACGATTATCACGTCGCGGCGCTCGAAGAGCGAGCGGGTGGCGCTCATGCGCAGCTTGTCAAGCTCGTCGTTGATGGTGGCTTCTTTTTCGATGTAGACGTCGGCGGAGGGAACGTACGCTTCCGGCTGATAAAAATCGTAGTAGCTAACGAAATATTCGACGGCATTCTCCGGGAAGAAGCTCTTGAACTCGTGGTAGAGCTGCGCGGCGAGAGTTTTGTTATGGGCAAGGACAAGCGCAGGCCGGTTTACGGCCTCGATGACCTTGGCCATCGTGAAAGTCTTGCCGGAGCCGGTGACGCCGAGAAGCACCTGATGCTTTTCGCCGGCTTCTACGCCACGCACGAGCTGGTCAATGGCGGCGGGCTGGTCGCCCCGCGGTTGATAGCTGCTGCGCAGCTTGAATTTCACGAGAGAAGCCTCCTGCTGGCCCGATGGCGCCTGGTGAAACCTCCATTATACCCCGCGGCGCAAATCGCGAAGAGGTCACCAAGTATCGCCACCGGCGCGAGGAGGCGAACCCTCTCCTGGGGTATCAAGGATTGTTGAGTGGAGACTCTGAGACCAGTAGCACTTCGGAGTGGCTCTTGGCGTTTACGTCGTAACGAACGCGATTGGAGCCGTCGGCTTTGGCCACGGTGACGTTCATTTGCTGCGTAGCTTCTTCGGTGGCGCGAACAAGGAGACCGGTTTTTACCGAGATGTAGGTAATGATGCGGTTGGTGCCGTGGGCAGTGCCTGCGGTGCGTAACTCGTGGAGCTTGAAGTCCTCCGGCGTGGCGTTCTTGTCGGAATCCTGCTTTAGCACGGCGGTGGTTAGAATCACGGCGCAGGTTTCCGGCTCATTGTCTGACGGAGCGACGCTGCCCTGCACGGTCAGTTGCACAGTACGGCAAGGCTCATCGCGGACGTAGCTGGACTCGCGCATCCAGCGTAGGCCGGCGATGGGCGAGGGGGACTTCTCCATTTCTTCGGAGCCCCATTTTTGCGTGACGCGGACTCCTGGAGTACGGAATCCCGCGGCAAGCAGAAAGCGGGAGGCCCATTCCTGCCAGGCCTGCTGCTGTTCAGGAAAGAGTGCGTCGAGGCCTGTGACCTGGTCGAGACGGCCGTCTGGAAGAATCGTAAACTCGATGAACTTTCCAACGGGGTCTTGCCTCTGCAACTGCCCTGCCGGCTGATCGATGTTGGAAACCTTGAAATGGGAATCGGAGTCGAGGACCTGAAAGTTTGCGCGTGCGTGAATAACGGCGCGGCCCCCCTGCACCTGAACGCCGAGAACCTCGAGGCGCAGAAAGGCGTTCACATCAATTTTGACGGAATCATCGGGAGCGGCAACGATCACCCGGCTTTCTGTTTTGACGTGTTTGTCGCTGTGATAGCTGATCTGGTAGGCCAAGGTTTGCCCGGCTTGCAATCGTGGGAAAAGATTGACGCGCTCCGGCCGGCCTTTCGCGGCGCAAACGCAGGTGGCGAGCAAAGCGATTGAGCCATAAACGGAGGCGTAATCTTTCGCGCGACGCGCCAGAGTGCGAGTGCCATTCATCAATGTTCAGCCACGGCCAAGCTCACTTCGTTTTTGCGGCCGCGCCGCCCGCAACGCTGCGCTGTTTCAGGCGCCGGTCAAAGAAATCACTGGTGGCGTGATACGCGGCGAGCCAATTGCGATGCAGCAGAAAATCGTGCACGTCATCCGGGAAAACGAGCTGCTCGATAATCACGCCGCGGGCGCGCAGCCGGGCGGCGAGATCAACCGTTTGCGTGAAGTAGACGTTGCGGTCGTCGTCGCCGTGGATGAAAAGCACAGGAGACTTCCACGTGTCTACGGAAGTGACCGGAGAAGATTCGTGAGCAAGTTTGGTCAGTTCGGGCGGAATATTTTTGCCGTCCCAATTGTCGGTGGGCCAATCGTGCACGCCGTGGAAGTCGACGCCAGCAGCGAAAATATCGGAATTGCGAGCGAGACCCATGGCGGTGAGAAATCCGCCGTAGCTGCCTCCCCAAAGGCCAACGCGGGAAGGATCAACATCGGGGCGGCTCTGTAGATATTTTCCCGCCGCCACGATGTCCTTGTATTCGGTTGCGCCGCGGCCTGCGCGGCCCGCAGCTTCGCGGAAGCCCCGGCCGTAACCGATGCCGCTGCGGTAGTTGACCGAAAGCACGACGTATCCGCGGCTGGCCAAGTACTCATTCATCGCATAGGAATTCGCGTAGTAATACATGTAGTGCCAGCCGAGCAGCATTTGCCGGATCGGGCCGCCGTGCATGAAAACCAATGCCGGCTGCTTCTGACCAGCTTTAGCGCCGGCTGGAAGAAAAATCTGACCGTGAATTTCCAGGCCGTCGGCAGCATGAAGAACCACCTGCTGCGGTATCACAAGTCGGTCTGCTGGAAAATCCTTCGACCACGTTTCCGCGCCCAAAGCCTGCACAATTCTGTCCGCTGCGAAGGAACTTCGGAACGGCCTCGCGGGATGACGTGCGTCAGAACCAACATAGACATACGTTTTTCCATCACTCAGCACCAAGGGGCTCCATTCGTTGCCCTCGCCGCGGGTGAATTGGCTTAAATGATCTCCGACGATGCTGACGGACCAGAGGTGACGGCGGTCGATGTCGCCGCAATTGGAATTGAAGAACACGGTTTCGTGATCAGGACTGAGAGACCACTGCTCGACTTCGCAGTTACCTGGAGTGAGGAGGTGCGGCGCGCCGCCTTCAACAGAAAGCGAGTAGAGATGCTGCCAGCCGTCTTCTTCGGAGGCGATAAGCAAGTGATTATCAGCGGCCCAGCGAATCGCTCCGCCGCCGGTGTCGCGCGCCATGAAAGGATATGAGTCATCAGAAGACGCGCTGCTGCGCCAGATTTCGCGCGCGCTGCCGGAAGAAATCTCCGCGACCCAAATCGCCCAAGGATGCGGCTTATCGGGCTGAAGAAAATAGCCCGTAGGCGTATCGCGCGGCTCGGCCGGACGTCGCACAAACGCGATGCGCTTGCCATCTAGTGACCAGACCGCATCGCTATCAGTGTCGACGCTGGGAGCGAGGAAACGCACCGTCTTCGCGTCGACATCATAGAGGCCTATGAAGCCATGATCGCCGCGCGTGGAAACGAAGACCAACTGCGAGCCCTCGGGCGACCATTCCTCGGAATGATTCTGGCCGCGCACGATCAGTTGCTTGGGCTTCTCACCTCCGTCTAATGGAGCTATCCAGATTTGCCCATCGCGTACATAGGCGATGACCCCCTTCGCAGAAATTTTCGGCGAATCGCCCGCGTCGACTCTTCTGGGCACGCCGCCGCTCCAGGCCACGCTCCAAACGGTCTGCTCCGTCCCGGCGGGATTGCTAGTGGGATTGGGGAATTGACCTGCGGCATTCTTCCCTTCCCCGCGAACGTAGACAATGGCGTTCCCGCCGAGCGCGAAATTCACATCCGAAATCGGCTGGCCGTCATCTTCGAGATATGGCGTAAGCCTGCGCGCGCCAAACATTGGCCCTTCCGCAGCCCATATGTTGCGCTTCCCTTCCTGATTGAACGTCCAGGCGATGCGATTGCCGGTCTTGGCGGCCGTCAAATTCTCGGGAAACGGCGCGCTCATCAGTTCTTCAAGAGTGACGCTCTTCTGCGCCCACGCGCGCGGCACAAAGCACACCATCGCGAGCACAAGCAAAACGCACTTTTTCATCTTCATCTCCGAACGTTGTTGTCCCGAACGAAACCGAAAAGTTTTCCGCGCGCGCCTAATCTGCCGGGCGACGCGCAACGAGACGCTCAATCGAAATCTTCGGCACATCCAGCGGACCCGAAATCTTCAGCACATAACCTGGTTCTGGCGAACTGAAACCGGTTCGATCGTCAATCAGAGTTTGCAAGGTCAAATCGGAATCTTGCACAAAGCTCAGCGTACCTCTCAACAGAGTCTCCGAGGCACCATCAAGGCGCAACCCGGGAAAGATGATGCCGCGATCACGCACCACGAAAGCACCTCCTCCCGAGGCCCAGCGCGACGCCCCTTCGTGCGGCGCACCATCAGCCATGCTTGCGTCTACATCCCAACCCCGAAATTCGACGTCTCGGAGTTTGAGCTCGCCCTTGCCAGCTAAGTGCTGCAGCAATTCGTCTCGGCCGACGCCTTGCGTGGTGAGATGCACAGTTCCCGAAGCGAGTCCGGTAAAGCGCTCCGGCAAATTGCCGGGAGTAGGAATTTGCTGCAGATTTACGCGGTCGAGTTCCGCGGTCAAGTCGTAGGACGGCCGTGGAAAGAAAACAGCACGTACCCTCGCGCGCAATCTTCCGCCAGCGCAGCGAGCGTCGGCTTGTCGCAATTCCAAATGCAAGTCGTGCAACGCGCCGTTAGTACGCACTTGATCGAATTTGATCTTCTCTAACGTAAACTCGTCTACGCGCAGTTCACCTTCCGCGTTCACGTGGCGCAAGAGTTCGCTGGCCGCGGGATTCGCCGCGTTTCCGCCGAGCAGCGACGCAAGGAGACGTTGCAACCAGCCGGGTCTTGCGCGCGGGCCCATCCAACGATCAAGGTCCGCGGCGTCCAAATGATTGGCATGAAGCTGGAAATTCCACTTTGCGTCACCATCCGCATCGATGCCGGCCTGCGCCAGTTGCCCGGACCAAGAAGCACCGAACCCTTCCACGTCCGTCATGCTGGCGCTGCGTTGTCCATCTTTCCAATCCAGCCGCGCTTTGTTCAGCTGCAGCGGCTGGTTAAGCCCGGCAACCTGCAATGCCGCTTTGTTCATATCGACGTGGCCGCTCCAAGCCTTCGTTGCGGTCATATTGTCCCACTGATAATGCAGATCAGCCGATACGGGTCCGGTCAATTCCCACCCGCGATTCATTGGCCGCCCCAACGCGGACATTATTCTGAGCACATCCTCCACATTTTCCATTCGGCCGTCGATGCTCACCGCTCCCTCACGCTTGCTGAAATCATGTGTGAAGCCGACCGCCAGCGCGCCCTTGCTTTCGACAGCGCTCCTTCGTTTCGCTGTTGCCACAGCCGTTAACGTTGCCCCTTCGCCGCGCTCAGGCGCTGCGTAGGAGATACGAACTGGCGCGACATTCAGGCTTGCCCGCTGCCGCCCACCCTGAAACGCGCCGATTCGCAGCGGTTCTAATCCGGGAATCCGCAGCTCTCCGCCGCGGCTGGAGAAAGCTGCTTCATCAATCTCCAGCGGCCACCCGTGCAACGTAATCGCGCCGGTAAAGAATTGCTCCGCAACAATCGCGTTGCTGACGTTCGGATCGAACGCGCGATACCACGCCAGCAGGTCAGCCGCTTGGATTCCCGCGGAATCAAGCCGGACTTCCCACGCAGGCGCGACATTCAATGCAAAGCGCGCACTGCCCCGCAGGTTGGACCTCGCCGTTTCCAGGACCAGGCGTTCCGCCGAAATATTGCGCATGCCGGCGTTCCAGCGGCCTTCCAGATTTACGTTGGCGGCTGGATTGTCCGAGCGTTCGGTCAAGTCCCATCGATGAATCTGAGCAGCGCGCGCCCGTACCGAAAACGTCCAGTCGCCGGGCTGCATGTCAGCGCCAGCGATTCGATCGCCAGTGCTGCTCTTGGCAGTTCCATCCAGCGCGAAAACGCCGCGCACTCCATAGTCTTGACCGCGCAGCAACCGAAACAAGTCCGCAAGGGAAACCTTGCCCCACTGCACGTGGACCTCCGCAGGTTGCAAACGGGCCGAGGTTCCCGCAACATCGCCGCGCACCAACAGCGTACCCGTGGATTGCAGCGTCACGCCGCTGCGCCAGGGCTGCGCCTCCAGTTGCAAACGCCATCGGCCGGCGGAGACTTGTTCTACGCTGCCGGAAACTCCCAGGAACGCGAACGGTAGTTTTTCATCGCCAATTTTGAAATTGACGCGGCCATCATTGATGTCAATTTTCTGCAGCCGGTTCGAAGGCGTTTCTTGCGGACGCGGGCCATAGAACCGCGAGCCAGCCCCAAGGGTCGACCTCGCTGGCGGCAGCCAGCGCTCCAGATTCCATTCCCCTTCGTCGTTGCGCACCAGGATCAGGCTCGGCCGGCTCAGCGACAGCGTGCCAAACTCAAAGTGGCCTCGCAGCAAGCCGCTCCATCTCAAGCCAGCGGTCAGATGCTCAGCACGCAGGAAATATTCGTTTCCGAAGGCGGGATCCTCCCCGATGCTCACCTGCTCGGCGTCCAGCACGAGACCAGGCAGCAGCAGGATATTGAAGTGGCGAACCTCGACGGTTCTCCCGAAGGCGCGCTCAAGGTGCGCGACCAGGTATTTGTGAATGCCTGTCGCGCGCGCCAGAAAGGACGCCCCGATTTGCGCGGCGATCAACAGTGCCGCGATCGACAGCGCGAGTCTCCACCATTTGCGTACAAGCTGCATGATGTTCGAGAGTTTCGCAGACTGCTCAGGAAATAGGAAGCTATGCAGGTCCGGGGCCAGCTCAATGCACGGTGCGCAACATTCGACTCCATCGCGTGCGCTGCGGCAAGTGCAACAGCGTGTCAACCACGCTCTTCAGCCGTTGCAGAAAGCTGCTCTGCCCGTAATCCGCGCTGCTGGCCTCGACCGACCAATAGATCAAGAATGGCCGGCCCATAATGGCATCGCGATCCACAAATCCCCAGTAGCGGCTGTCCAGGCTGTGATCGCGATTGTCTCCCATTGCAAAATACTTTCCAGGCGGCACGACAATCACTTCTCCCCGCACGTATTTCTTGATCTCATGCGCCCATTCCATCACAACCGGACTGGCATACAGCTGGTTCCCCAACGGCGGAAAAGCATAGTTCAGTGGATCGTAGCCGGCACTGGGATCGTGCACCACATACGGCTCGTTCAACATCCTGCCATTCACGTACACGCGTTGATCTTCAACCTTCAGCCGATCGCCCGGTAGTCCAATCACTCGCTTCACAAAATGCTGATGATCCAGGTAAGGATATTTGAAGACGATGATGTCGCCGCGCTCGAGCGGCCGGTACGGCAATAGCTTTTCATACCACGCGCCGCGTCCCCCAAAAATGAACTTGTTAACGAGCAAGTGGTCACCAACGAGCAGGGTCCCTTCCATCGATGCCGAAGGAATCTTGAAAGCCTGCACGATAAAGGTCGTCCCGAAAAGCGCTAGAATCACCGTCACCAGCAGCGACTCCATGTATTCTGAAAGCGTTGCCTCGCCACCGCTGCGCGCTGGCTTCTTTGCGTCTTCCACGGGTGCTGCTTCGTGGGCTATGGTCTCTTCGGCCATTTCGCTTCAGCTTCTCACTTTGATGTGTTCCAGCCGCTCCAGTGCTATGCCGGCGGCGCGCTGCTCAGCTTCCTTCTTTGTGCTTCCTTGCCCCGAAGCCATGCACGACCCGTCAATCCACACTTCCACCTGAAATGTTTTGTGGTGATCGGGGCCGCTCTCGGCGGCCAGCCTATATTCCGCGGGTGGCTTCCCGCGACCCTGCAGAAACTCCTGCAAAGCCGATTTGCGGTCGGTCTCGAACAAGCTGCCACGCTCTTCCAACGCGGATTCGAAAAGCGCGGTTCGCAGCATCTCCTTTGCCGCCGCCAGGCCGGCATCCAGATAAATTGCAGCTACTACGGCTTCGAATGCATCTGCCAGCAGAGCGGGTTTCCCCCGGCCGCCGGTTTTTTCCTCACCGCGGCCGAGGCGGAGATATTTGCCCAGATGCAGCCGACGGGCTGCCAAATCCAGAGCCTGTGCATTTACTAGTCGCGCCCGGCTCTTGGAAAGCTGCCCTTCGCTCCACTGCGGAAATTTCTCCAGCAGATACTCGCTGGCCAATAAATCCAGGACGGCGTCGCCCAGGAACTCGAGTTGTTCGTTGTCCTCTGGCTCGTCACTCTCCTCGCCCGCGGCCCGCAGCTCCGGGAGAGCCGAGCTATGCGTCAGAGCGCGCTTGAGCAATTCGGGATTCTGGAACTTGTGGACCAGCCGGTCCTCGAACTGCTCATCCTTATTGGTCATCGCAAAAGTAGTCGGACAATCGCCGCTCGATCAATTCGGGGCGCTTAGCTGCGTAGAGCCTTGTTTCTTGGCGTCTTCCGCGCTGCTCTTGCACGTCGCTTGCAACGAGCTTTGCACCGTAGCGCATTTGGAGAATGCCGCCGCTGCGGCGTCAAAGTGCGACGTCTGCTTGTCCGCGACTCCAAGCAGGTAGTAATTCACCGGGTCGGGCTCGGGATGGAGGTCCGCCTTTACCGACTGTTCCAGTTCCGGTATGGCTTCCGTAAATTTGCCCCTCCGTATGTAGACCAACCCAAGCCCGCTGTGCGCCATCACGAGAGTGTCGTTCTTGGCATTGTTGAAGGCTTCGTCGGTCAGATTTTCCGGCTTCGGCAGCGTCGGGGTAACCTCGATCGCGCGCCTTGAATAGAGCTCCGCCTTGTCCAACTGCTTCGCCGCGTCCGGTGCCTTGGAGTTATATGTGCGAGCCAGCGTTTGCGCCATCACCGCCAGCACCGGAGCATCGTTGGGATTCATTTCGATCTCTTTCTCCCCGGCGTCCAGCATTTTCGGCACCTGCTGCGTCGTGAAGTATCCGGACACCAACGCTTGGTACATCATCGGCCGATAACGGCTTTGCGGATATTTCTGCAAGAATTCTTCAGCCAGTTGAGTCTTCTTGTTGGGGTCGGTGGCTTGTTGAACGGCTTTGGAAGCGGCCTCCTCCTCAGGGCTGGCAGGCACATTGTCCATCGAAAGAGGAGGCGGATTGGGCTGCTTATCCTTGTCCGCCTGTGCCGGAGGTTGTTGCTGTTGTTGGGCCGGTTGGCTCTGCCCGCCTTGCTGTCCGCTTTGCGTCCCGGCCGATGCCGCGCCACACAATAAAAATGCCGTGAGCGCTCCCACGCCCACCCAGGTATTCCGTTTCCCTCTCATCGATTTTACCTCACAGGTTTAAGATTTGGTTCTGGAGTCCGTGGGCTTGCGTCGCTCTCCTGCAGATACTTGGATGCTCCGCGCGAGCCCGCTTCTCTACGGTCTTTCCAGCGGCTTGCCTCCGCTAAAGGCCGCAAGACCCTTTTGCGCTGCTTGCCTGGCTTGGTCCGGACTCCCCGTGACGGCCAGCGCTTCGTGATACTGCGCTTTAGCTTGATCGGCCTGCCCTTCATCATCGTAGATCCGAGCTAGATAAATGTGCGACCAGGCCAACACCATGGGGTCATCGGCTGCGGCGTGCTCACCAGAAGTCAACCGGCCGAAGACTTCCTTAGCTCTCACGCCGTCGTGATCCATCAGCGCCACGAGCCCGATACCGTACCACGCGCGCGTTTGCTCTGGATACTTCGCCAATACTTTTTGAAAAGACGACTCCGCCGCACGCGGATTCTTCTCCGCGATCCTTCTTTCTCCTTCCGTCAGCGCTGCAATTGCGTCAGGATCGTTCGGAATTGTGGATGGGATCAGCCTCCTTCTGCGCGCGACTTCTTCGCTCGCCGTCTCATCCGGCTTCGCCACAGCGTTCACCGGCGCGAATTCTATGCCTTGCAACCGTTTGGCCTCGACGTTGACGTTGATGGACCTTACCATCTCTGGGAAAAACAACCTCATCGAAGGCTCGGATCTCTCGAAGTTCCCCAGCGCCGTAAACAGCGGCCTCACCAGGACATAGCCATCCGCATCGTCAATGTCCAAAGACGCCTCGCGCTCGCTCGGCGACATCCGTTTCAGCTTCAACTCCACCGCTCGCACCGTGCACTCCGCGAAATAGGAGTGAAAATCGTCTTTCAAATCCGGAACCAATCGTGGCGCGCGGGCTGCCACTTCAAACAACGGCTTCTTCACCGCGACGACATGCGGATATTGCAGCGGCAGCGGATCGAGTAGAAAATGCAGGTACGCGTGGCGAACCGTGTCGGCCGGCAGATCGTCCCCTCCGCTCAACACAATGGCATAGTGATCGCCAAAGTTGCGCACATTCGTGATGCGCCCGACCAGCGGCTCGACAATCACCAGGAACGTGCGCGGATTCGAATTATTCATCATCTCGCGCAGATAGTTCGTGGCCACGAAGACGATCTGCGAGACCGAGTCGTGCAGATGCTCGATTTCGCGGTTGTACAAAGGCTGCAGTTCACGCCACAACCCGCCGAGTTTCTGCTCTTGATAGTAGGCTGATAGGATTTCGCTGAATCCTTCGAGCGCGATGACCTCCGGAGGCAACTCGTCGCGCCGCAGGGTCAACTCAAACTTCGGCGCCGGGCCGGAAACCAGGCCAAACCAGACGTACTGCGAAAGCATCGCGCCTGCGTCAGCCAGTTGGTGCTTCTTATAAAACTCGCGCACCGCGTCGACCGCCGGACCTTCCTGGTGCTGCATTCGCTCGCGAAGTTGCGCGCGCAGCGGATGCCAGTTGGCCGCGCTCATATCGGACTCGAATCCCGCCGCAAGCAGCGCGCACATGGTGGTGAACATCGCTTCGCTGCCGTCCACGGTCACATTCGTGACTGGACTCGGCCGCAACCGCGGACCCGGCGAAGGCGCAGTTTGCGGCGGCCGCGCTTGCGCATTCGCTGCGGCCGGCCACGCCACGACGCCGCAACACAGCACTACTAAAAGATGTAAAGCGAATTTGGTCATGAAGTCCGTATCGGTCCTAATTCCTCGCGATCCTTGCGCCTACACAATGATTTGCCAGCTCTTGTTTTTTCGACAAGCCGCCAGCATCCTGTCAACATACAAGGCGTCCCAGTGAAGAGTCAAGGAACCGGCTCATCTTTCTCCCATTTTTGTGGCCAACGTTTGGGCCCTGCAAAAGCATCTGTTTAGGTAAGATGCACCATCGCGCCTCCTATGATTTCCGTGAGCATGAAGACATCTCTTAGCTCTTCATCGCTCTCCTTTGCCGCTGTGGCACTATCGGCCTCCTTAGCGGTGCCCCTTTTCGCGCAACTCGTTCGTCAAGGCACTTCCCCGACGGCGCAGTCGCCCGAAGCACAAAAGCAAACTCCCTCCGGCAAACGGCGCATCTCCCAAGAAGTTCAAATTACCGGCGACCAGTCCTGGTCCGACACCGGAATCGACGTGCAGCCCGGCGAGCACATCGTCGCCATCGCGACAGGCAAGCTTCGCTACGCCGACGCCAGGGAAGACAACGGCCCCGACGGCATCACGCGCGGCTTCAAGGACCTCCTCCGGATTCTGCCCTTCAACGGCGCTGGCCGCGGCGCGCTGATTGGCCGCGTGGGCGATGCGGAAATTGCGCAGCCGTTTCTCCTGGGTGCTAACCGCAACTTTGTCACCCCCGTTGCCGGGCGGCTTGCCATCGGCATCAATCAAGTCAGCGACGACACCGGCGAAGGTACCTTCACCGTGCACATCGATATCCACGCGGCCGATCCAAACGCGGCGTATCACGCAGTTCGCCAGGTCAAAACCATTTCGGGTGTAGACGCCAGCGTCTTCACTAAGCTTCCGCGCCGCATCGCCGACAAAGATGGCAACCTCGGCGACATGGTCAATTTCCTCATCCTCGGCTCAGAAGACGCGATGCAAAAAGTTTTCACGGCCGCAGGATGGGTCAAGGTGGATGCCGACGTGCGCGGCTCCGTGCTTCACGGCATCCTCGAAAGCATTTCCAAGGAATCGTATCTCACCATGCCGATGAGCCCGTTGTACCTCTTCGGCCGTCCCCAGGATTACGGCTGGGCGCATGCCGAACCTATTAAGGTCGTGGCCTCCCGCAATCACTTGCGCATCTGGAAAGCGCCGTTCCAAGTTGACGCACAAACACTCTGGGTCGGCGCCGCTACCCACGACATTGGCTTCGAGCGCGACGAACGCAACAACGGAGTAACCCACAAGATCGATCCCGATATCGACCTCGAGCGCGACTACGTCGAGAAAACCCTCACCTCCACGGGTCTCGTCGCCGAGGTCACCCACATTCTGCCCGCCGACGCCCTCAAAGAAGCAAGAACCGCCACCGGCGGCTCGTTTCATTCCAACGGCCTCGTTCTTGTCCTCAAGCTCAACGCATCCGCAGGAAATGTCTCCGCCAAGTCGTCGAGCCTACGCTAAGTGCGTTCCGTGCAGCCTGTCGCACGACAAAAATCCGTGACCCATCCGCTCGTTGACACTCCGCGGCTGAAAACGTATCGTTGCCGCGGTCAGAAAGAATTTCTGGAGCCTTCCGTGAACCCTCGCATAACCCGTTTTCGACTTGTCCTGCCTTGTGGGCTTCTGCTGCTTGCCGTCCTAGCGGCCGCGCCCGCGCGACGGTCCATCGCGCAATCCCGCACGGAGCCTCCCGGCGAAACCGAAATCCGGGCGCACTACACAAAATACGAATATCGCATCCCGATGCGTGATGGCATCAAACTCTTCACCGCCGTCTACGTGCCAAAAGACTCCACCCAGACATACCCCTTCCTCATGGTTCGCACCCCGTACAGCGTTAGCCCCTACAGCGCCGATCAGTATCCGAAACGTCTCGGCCCCGCGCCCGTCTTCCTGCGCGACGGTTTCATCTTCGTCAACCAGGATGTTCGCGGCCGCTTCATGTCCGAAGGCACCTTCGAGGAAATGACGCCGCACAAAGACCTCAAGAAATCGCCGAAAGACGTCGACGAGAGCACCGACACCTACGACACCATCGAATGGCTGCTCCACCACATCCCAGGCAACAACGGGAAGGCCGGCATCTGGGGCATTTCCTATCCGGGATTTTTCGCCGCTGCCGGCATCATCGACTCACACCCCGCGCTCAAAGCCGCTTCACCTCAAGCACCAGTCACCGATCTTTATATGGGCGACGACGCCTATCACAACGGCGCCTTTATGCTTGCCGCCAATTTCGGGTTCTACACCTTTTTCAAGCCGCGCGCGGAAATCACCCCGCCCGCGCACGAGCCGCGCTTCGATTACGGCACCACCGACGGCTACGATTTCTACCTGCACATGGGCGCGCTCTCCAACGCCAGGAAAATCTACTTCAAAGATACCAACCGCTATTGGGACGAACAGGTCATTCACCCCAATTACGATCAATACTGGAAATCGCGCAACATTTCCGCGCACATGAAAAACGTGCGCTGCGCCGTGCTGACCGTAGGCGGATGGTTTGACGCGGAAGATCTGCTGGGCCCGCGCAAAATCTTTCACTCCATCGCGCAGTTCAGTCCCTCAACATCCAACAAGCTCGTCCTCGGCCCCTGGGTCCACGGCGGCTGGGCCTCCACGGACGGCGATCACCTTGGGGACGTGAATTTTGCCTCCAAGAATTCCGACTTCTACAACGAGAACATCCTCCTGCCGTTTTTTCGCGAGCACCTGAAAGATGCCGGCGATGCCAAGCTGCCGACCGCGTACGTCTTTGAAACCGGCTCCAACGTCTGGCGCCGGTACGATTCTTGGCCGCCAAAAAATACGCAGCCCCGCACGCTCTATCTCCGCTCCGACGGCCGCCTGCTACCCGAAGCCCCCACCGAAGCAGCAAACGCCTTCGATGAGTACGTCAGCGACCCGCAGCATCCCGTGCCTTTCGTGAATTTCCCCTCTACCGACGTGCCGCAAACCTACATGAACGCCGACCAGCGTTTCGCCGCCAAGCGTCCCGACGTTCTCGTCTACCAAACCGATCCGTTGGAAGAAGACATCACCGTCAGCGGCCCGGTTTCCCCGCGTCTCTGGGTCTCGACTTCCGGAACAGACTCCGACTTCGTCGTAAAACTCATCGACGTCTACCCCATGGATTTCCGCAATCCCGACCCCAATCCCAAGGAAGTGGAGATGGGCGGCTACCAGCAACTTGTTCGCGGCGAGCCCTTCCGGGGAAAATTTCGCAACAGCTTCGAAAAGCCTGAGCCATTCACCCCCAACCAACCCACCGCAATCAATTTTTCCTTGCCCGACATCAATCACTCTTTCCGCCGCGACCACCGCATCATGATCCAAATTCAGAGTACCTGGTTTCCTCTCACGGATCGCAACCCGCAAAAATTCCTGAATATCCCGGACGCTACGGAATCGGATTTCGTGAAAGCCACTGAGCGCATCTATCGCTCGAAGGAAAACCCGGCCTCCCTCGTGCTACCCGTTTTGCAATAACTGCTTGATGGTGCTGCTCAGCGTTTTAAGGCCGGCAGACAGTGAATGAAGCTGCGCCGATCGCAGCGAATTCATTTGCATGCAACTGGCGAGAGACACGCTTTTCACCTACGTCGGTGGGCTATCGTGCGCTTCAAAAGAAACCGCTTCCTCCACCACAAAGTCCGGCTGGCTCCGCAACAATCTCACGCAGCGATTCCAGCGCAGGATCGCGTCGTCATTCCCCGGCGGGCGAATCTTTTCTGCGTCTGCAAAGCATTGCAGCGCCTTCTCCAAAAGCGGCAACAAAGTGTGCGGAGCGCGCCCGCCGCGCAATTGCGCTTTTACCCGTCGCTCGTACAGCAAGCCCGCGTAATAGAGCCGCTCGTACGGATCCGCCAAACTCTGAAAAATTGCCTCCACTTCGCCGTAACGGTCCGCAGGCCCGCCCGTAAATTGATCCGTGATCGCCAGCCCCAAAGTGCGTAAACCCAGCATATGTTTCGCGTCCGCCGCCAGAACATCCTGGCAAATCGACTCCGCTTCCTCCGGCTCATTCAAATATCGATACAACTCCGCCTTCGCGATAGCCTCCGCAATCCCCGATCTCGAAATCGTCTTCAGTTTCAGATCCATACCGCCCTCACATCCAACCCCAACTTGAACCTGGTTTTAATCTGCAAAACACTAGCTCGCCGCACCTCGGATTTTCCTTACAATCCACACCAGTGGATCGTAAAACTGGTCCACCACGCGTTCCTTGAGAGGAATGATCGCGTTGTCCGTAATGTGAATGTCTTCCGGGCAAACTTCCGTGCAACATTTCGTGATATTACAAAGCCCGATGCCCAGCTCGTCCTTCAGCAGCTTGGTCCGCGAAGCGCCATCCATCGGATGCATTTCCAACCCTGCCACGCGTACGAAGAACCTCGGCCCGCCGAACTGCTCGTACTTGTCATGATCTCGCAAGACGTGACAGACGTTCTGGCACAAAAAGCACTCGATGCACTTGCGAAACTCCTGCACGCGATCCACGTCATCCTGATAAAACTTCCAATTCGCTCCGGCCTTTGGCGTGAACGGCGTAATTTTCTTGTTCACTTTGTAATTCCAGGAAACGTCTGTCACTAAATCCTTGATTACCGGAAACGTCTTGAGCGGCATCACCGTAATCGGCTCACCTTGCGGCAGCGCATCCATGCGTGCCTTGCACGTCAGCCGCGGCCGTCCATTTACCTCCGCCGAGCATGAGCCGCACTTCCCTGCCTTGCAGTTCCAGCGCACCGCCAAATCCTGTGCCAAATGCCCTTGAATATAGTGTAGCGCGTCAAGCACCACCATCCCCGGCGCTACCGGCACTTTGAATTCGACGCTCTGCCCGCCGTCCTTATTTCCGCGAAACACTCTTAGAGTCGCGTCCGCCATTCTTCCGCTCTCCTTTGACTCGCACCGAATAGCATCCCCACGTAGGGGCGCAGCATGCTGCGCCCCAGTTAGCTACATCACCCGGCTGACCCCTACTTGTCCTCAGCCAAAATCTGTTTCAACTCAGCCTGCATCTCCGGCCGCGTTTCCTGCCGTAGTCCCATCGCACTCCCGTCGCACCAGATAATGTTGTTCTTCTTGCCCCACTCCGTGCTCAGTTCTGGAAAATCAATCCGGCTATGCGCACCGCGGCT
>Ga0137359_10000960_pt1 | contig 22467 bp, 27 predicted proteins | sample Mad1_40_16metaG_FD_108281 | JGI IMG/M metagenome (GOLD analysis project Ga0137359, IMG submission 108281) | Vadose zone soil microbial communities from Angelo Coast Range Reserve, California, USA - Mad1_40_16 metaG | ecosystem: Environmental > Terrestrial > Soil > Vadose zone | place: USA... | reverse complement strand
TCCTTGCCATGGCAGGAGGCGCAGGTATCGGCGAACACCTTCGCACCGTTGCCGAGATCAGCAGCGCGGCCAGGCTCCTTGATGCTCTTGGTGCCGGCGCCAATGAGCTTGGCGCCGTCCGGAATTCCGGTGGAGAGCCATTTCATGTAGGCAAGATAGGCCTTCATTTCGGCGCCATCGAGCGGCATGACATGACCGTTCATGCTGCGCTCCAGGCAACCGTTGATGCGCTCTTCCAGGGTGCCGATCTCGCCTTCGCGCCCGCGATATTGCGGGAACTGGCCCCACACGCCCATCAGTGGCACCGCGTAGGGTTGGGTGCCGGCCTTAAGGTGGCAGTTCTGGCATGTGAGGCTGCTGCGAGAGAAGCGCTTGGCGGGATCGGCCGCGGCAGGACCGATCTGGTTTGGAGTATCAGTGAAGAGGGCGTAGCCGTACTTGACGAGTTTTCCGAAGGGATCGTCTCCGGCCGAGCCAATGCTCGGCGGCGTCCACTCGGCGAGATCGACCTGCGGCACGTCCGCTGCCGGCCCTTCGCGCATCATCGCGGTTGTGGCGGCCGCCACGACTAGTATCGCAATCAGGCAGACATTGAGTTTCATTTGACGATCCCCGGATGAGGTCCTGATCGGCAGCATGTGAGGTATTTCGAGCGTCGGCAAGAGGCGCCGTCTGCGGAATCCTGGAATCTTGGCCTGAGGCGCGTGCGATCCACGGGCAGGCCGCACCCCATAAAACTGGCGTTAAACAAGCCCCTATAGGCTGACTTGTTGCGCAAATTCAGCAGTGCGGATGGTCGTTGCTGTCTTGGCATTGCGGCAGGTTCGGTGCATTCTAAGATTTGATGCATTGTTCAGTAGGCCATTTCCAGGCCGGGAAGCTGACTGGTCGTGATTGAACGCCAAAACAACCAACCGGTATTGTCGGCAACGGTTTCGCCCCGTAATCGTCGAGGGCCAGTTGCATCAAATGAATGTTTCTGAACCATTCATTCGCCGGCCGGTCGCAACCGCGTTGCTGATGGCGGCGGTAGCATTTGTCGGCATAGCGGCGTTTCCCTTCATGCCGGTTGCTTCGCTGCCGCAAATCGACTTCCCGACCATCCAGGTAACGGCCAGTCTCGCGGGAGCGAGTGCTGAAACAATGGCCGTATCCGTAGCGACACCGCTTGAGCGGCAATTGTCTCAAATTCCAGGTATCACTCAACTGACGTCACTGAGTACGGTCGGCGCAACTCAGGTGGTCATTCAGTTTGATCTCAGTCGCAATATCGATTCTGCGGCGCAGGACGTGCAATCGGCCATCTCAATCGCCGGAAAGACCTTGCCGCAGGCGATGACCTTGCCGCCCACCTACCGTAAGGTCAACCCCGCCGATCCGCCCATCCTCATCCTCGGCGCCCGCTCGGCGACATTACCGCTGACTCGGATCAACGAATATCTCGACAGCTTTCTGGCCCAACAGATCGGACAGATGCCCGGCGTCGCTCAAGCCCAGATAGGCGGCGACCGCCGGCCGTCCATCCGGATTCAAGTTGACCCGGCGCGGCTTGCTGCGCTGGGCCTGACACTCGAAGAGGTCCGGCCGGCCATAGTCAGCGCCACAACGGCAGCGCCGAAAGGCGTGCTCAATACCGCTGAGGTCGGATTCACGATCGCTGCCAACGACCAGATCCTCGACGCGGAGCTTTTCAACGACGTCGTCCTTGCGTACCGAAATGGCGGTCCGATACGGGTGCGCGATGTCGGTCAGGCGGTCGCCGAGGCATCGAACAGGAACCTTGCCGGTTACCAAAATAACGAGCTCGGCATTATACTGAATATTTCGAAGCAACCCGGCGCAAACGTGATCGATACGGTCGATCAGATCAAGGCTCGGCTGCCGCGGCTCACGGCGAACCTTCCCCCAGCCATGACGGTTCAGACCATTTTCGATCGCACGGAGGTTATTCGTGCCTCAGTGCACGATGTCGAATTCACGCTCGTGCTCACGATCGGGATCGTGATCCTAGTCGTTCTTCTATTCTTGCGTAATCTTTGGGCGACCATAATTCCCGGAATCACGATTCCGCTGGCGCTGCTCGGTTCGTTGGGCGCAATGTACATGCTCAATTTCAGTCTCAACAATTTGTCCCTTATGGCGCTTACGATCGCGATCGGCTTTGTCGTCGATGACGCCATTGTGGTCGTGGAAAACATATATCGACACATCGATGACGGCTCATCGCCGTTGGAGGCTGCGCTGAAGGGATCGCGCGAAATCGCTTTCACGGTGCTGTCCATAAGTCTTTCGCTGGTGGCTGCCTTTATTCCTCTCCTGCTCATGGGCGGAATCATTGGCCGCATATTTCGCGAGTTCGCGCTGACGGTTACCGCATCGATCGCTGTTTCGGTCCTCGTTTCACTTACGCTCGCCCCCATGCTGTGTTCGCGCTGCATGAAGCGGGCGGAGGAGCATGGCCGCATTTTCCAAGCGATTGAGGCAGGGTTCGATTCATTGCTGTCGGGCTATCGTCGCACGCTCGACTGTGTGTTGCGTCATCGGGCAATCACACTCGGGGTATTCTTCGCCACCTTGGCATTGACGGTCGTCATGACGGTTCAAATCCCAAATGGTTTCTTCCCCCTTCAGGACACCGGCTTGATAACAGGAGTGTCGGAGGCCGCCCAGGACGTCTCGCCCGCGCGGATGATGCGGCTGCAGCGCGCGCTTGGCGAGGCGATATTGAGTGATCCCGACGTACAAGGGTTTGCTTCTCAGACCGGCAATAACGACAATCCCACAACTGCAAACACGGGTCGCTTTTCCATTGTTCTCAAGCCACTCGGGCAGCGCAAAGCACCCGCCTCTCAGGTCGTGGAGCGCCTCAGGGCCAAGGTCGCCGAGATAACGGGCGTCAACCTCTTCATGCAGGTGGCGCAAGACATCAACGTAGGCGTGCGTTTCTCGCGCGGGGGGTTCGAGTACACTCTTCAAGGCGTCGACGTTGCAGAGTTGATCGAGTGGTCGCAAAAATTGCTCGAAAGGATGCGCGCGCTGCCGGAGTTGACGAACGTATCGAGCGACCTTCTCGCAAATTCCCCGCAGCTCAAGGTCACAATCAATCGCGACCAGGCTTCGCGATTCGGAATTTCAGCGCAATTGATCGACGACACGCTCTACGATGCCTATGGCCAACGACAGGTGACGCAATACTATACCCAACTCAATACGAGCCCGGTAATTCTCGAAATCACGCCGGAGTTGCAGAGCGACTTGTCCTCGCTCGATCGCCTTTATGTGAAATCGCCTGTCACCGGAGGTGTCGTGCCGCTCACTGCCCTGGTGGACATCGATTTGAGCAAGACTGGACCTCTCACCGTCACACACCAAGGCCAGTTTCCAGCCGTTACTCTCGCGTTCAATCTCCGACCCGGTATTGCGCTCGGCCAAGCCGTGGATGCCATCTCCCAAGCCGCGAACAACATAGCGATGCCGGGCTCGATCATCGGAACCTTCCAGGGCAATGCGCAAGCTTTCCAAAGTTCGTTGTCTACTACGCCGATTCTGATCGGCGCGGCGCTTATCGTGGTCTACATCATTCTCGGCATGCTGTACGAGAGTTTCATCCACCCGCTGACGATTCTCTCGACGCTCCCGTCGGCAGGCGTTGGCGCCCTGTTGGCGTTGCGTGCCGGTGGAATGGATTTGTCGGTGATCGGGATCATCGGAATCATTCTGCTGATCGGCATCGTCAAGAAGAACGGCATCATGCTGGTCGACTTCGCCATTACTGCCGAGCGCGACGATCATATGACGCCGCTCGAGGCGATACGCCAAGCGTGCCTGTTGCGATTCCGTCCAATCCTGATGACCACCGCTGCGGCGATGCTCGCCGGCGTGCCGCTCGCGCTCGGCACCGGCCCCGGGTCGGAACTGCGCCAACCTCTCGGTTATGCGATGGTGGGTGGGCTTGCCCTCAGCCAACTGTTGACGCTCTACACGACGCCGGTGGTTTATCTCTACCTTGACCGGTTGCAGACGTGGCTGAGTCGCAACAAGCGAGATGACGATAAACCGAAGGAGATTCGAGCGATCGCCGCAGAATGATGCTTCAAGCCCAGTGCGAGGTGTTGATCGGATTCGCGGGCGAGCGGTTTTCGTTGGTCTTGTTTGGCGGATATCGCCGCACCAAGATGCGTGCACCTTTGTGGGGAACGCCGCGTCTAAGCGCAAGTTTTGGCAGGAGATGCTGACATTGCTGACGAAGGAAACGGACAAATGAAAAAGCTTTGGCTGCCGCTGGTGTCCTGCCTGATTCTTGGATCGCTGCCACTGGACGACGCTCACGCACAGCAGCGGTCCATGGTACGCGTCGCACTCCCGGGCACGATTGAGCCTGTAATCCTCAGCCACATTGGCCCAGCGTTTACGGCGGCTACCGGAGATCCGCTCGAACTTTCTCGCGCGCCATCAATTGCACTGGTAAATCGGATCGTCAGCGGCGAACTCAGGCCAGACGTCTACATCAGTTCGGACGCGAACCAGATGAAGTTGTTGTTCGGACCGGCTGAGAACGAACGCGCACGCTGGTACATGACCATTCTGCATTCCCGAACGGCACTCCTCTACAGCCCACGCAGTCGTTTCGCCGATGACTTCGAAGCGGCGAGGATCGGCAGATTGCCATGGTATGAGGTGTTGTTGCGCCCGGGTTTGGTGCTTAAGCGACCCGACCCCACAGTGGACTCCGGCGGCTATCGCGCCATCTTTGTCTTCGAATTGGCAGAAAAGCACTACCGGATTCCTGGCCTGAAGCAGCGAATCATCGGCATCGACAACAACGAGAGCCAATATTTCGACCGCACGAAAGACTATCCCTTGCTCCGTAATGGAAGCATTGATGCCACGGTGCAATTCATCACAAATGCACCGGTTGGAGGCGTGCCGTATATCGATCTCCCGGAGGAGGTCGATCAGAGTGACCCTGCGCAGGCCGAATGGTACGCGACAGTCAGTTATACGAACCCGCGAGGCCAGACGTTCCAAGGCGCCCCCGCGTCCTACGGCCTCACCATTCCTACGGCTGTTGAGAATGCGGCTGGCGCCGAAGCGTTCGTGCGGTTCCTGCTTTCAGAGTCGTCGCTTAATAAATTGGAGAGAGCAGGGTTTCTGCGTGCCGAGATCGTGGCCACAGGCGACCGAAATGCGATTCAGTTGTCGCTGCGGCGGCTTGTTATGGAGCGCTCCGGGCCGTGATCTTCGCTCGCGTCGATCGTCAACCCATGCGGCGACGCAGATTTATATTGCAGGATCTATCGGCCTGATAATCCAATACGACGCATATGGTGGCAGCGTCGGCCGACGCTGGCGATCTGCAATCAGGCGTCTGCGGGAAGCGCTCGAACGATTGGCCTTGCATTCCTGCCGCCGCGGCCCGACTTCGCGACCAGGAACTTTTTTCCGTTCTTGCAAGTCGCTACTTCCGGACGGAGGCTGTCGAACGCCGGATCGGGACTGACTTTGACCTCGATGCTTTCGATCTCACGGCAGTCATAGCCGGCTTGACGAATGATTTGCGCAAGCTCGCGTTCATGAACACCGGGAGTGGAAGGGGCCTGGGCGGCTGCCATTCGCGGAAAAACCACCAGAGGCAAAGCAAGGAGTGCCAGTTCAGGCCGTCTCGACATTTGTTCCTCCTACTCCTTCGAAAAAATCTGGCTAATCTCGGTACGAATCGCGACAAGTCAGGTCTCATTTCGTGACGCTCAATGCGTTCGCCATGAGCAGCGCATGACCGTGTGCGAGACTGCCTGTTCAGGCAAGAAGCAATTTCACTGAATCCACAAAACTGCCACAAGCCCATAAAACTGCGTTAAACAAGCTTTCGTATCCTGAAGCGTTGAGCCGCTATGGCGAACATTCTCCGGCACGACGGCGCCCGCTTCGACACTTGACAGCGCAAAGAGCGTTGCCTTTATTGAGCGGCATGGGGAATGCGATCTCCCCACGAGGCGACATGCTGAAGAATCGCGTCCGGCGCCGATGCAAGGACGCACCATGTCGCTAATTCTTGCCCTTTCCATCGAGGAGCTGATGCAACCCGGTTTCACGGGCGGCGATGGCGTGGCCGGAAATCCTCGTTCTGACGCGAACTTTTCCCCCTATCTCTGCAGCTGCCCGGCGGCGATCCTGTCGCGATCGCGACTGGAACTCAGGTTTCTGACGCGCTCTCGGGCTGAAGACAAAAAATACTGCCTTAAAAATTCTGCGGTGATGAACGCCCACCGGATGTGATCAAGGAAGCGCCACATGAGCCAACGATTTTCACTGAACGTCAACGGCAGGAGCCATAACGTCGATGTCGATCCGGATATGCCATTGCTTTACGCGCTCCGCAACGATTTCGGCCTGAACAACCCGCCAAGCGAGCTCGCCTCCTACATCGCTGTTAATGCGGACGGCACCGTCTCGGCATTTTTCGGCAAGATGGACATGGGTCAGGGCTTGTTCGTCGCGATCGCCCAGATGGTGGCGGAAGAACTCGACGTGCCGTCTGCATCCGTCAAAGTGATCATGGGCGATACCGCCACCAGCGTAAACCAGGGCGGTGCCTCCGGGTCAACCGGCATTCAATTCGGCGGCAAGCAGATGCGCGCGGCAGCAGCCGAGGCGCGACGCGTGCTGGTCGAAATGGCGGCGCAGAAACTCGCGCTGCCGGCAGATCAACTGACGGTTACTGATGGCGTTGTTCACGCCAAGAGTGATATTCCCAAGAAGGCAAGCTACGCCGAGCTTATCGGGGGACGCTACTTCAACGTTCAGCTCGACTGGAACAAGGAGATCGGCAACGCGCTGTACGCTCCCGGTAAAGCACAGCCGAAGAGGCCTAGCGACCACAAGATCGTCGGCCGGCCGATCAAGCGCCAGGATGTGGCGCCAAAAGTGTTCTGCGAACAGGATTTCGTCACCGACATCAAAGTGCCCGGCATGGTGCACGGCCGCATAATCCGGCCCGCGGTCGCCGGCGCCTTGCCGATCAAGGTCGATGAAAGTTCGATCAAGGACATCCCGGGCGTCAAGGCAATTATCGCCTTTGTCGCACCGCAGAGTCTGCAGAACGGCAAGGATCCCTTCGTGTTTCAGGGGCTCAACCCCGGCGGCCCGGAAGGCGCTTTCAGTTATACGATTCCAAACCTTCTGATCGACCACGCCATGCGCAATCCGCACATCCCGCCGCACTTCTGGCGCGGCGTGAACAACAATCAAAACGCTCTCTATCTCGAATGCTTCATGGACGAGCTTGCCCACGCGGCCGGCGAGGATCCGCTCGAGTTCCGGCGGAAGCTGATGGCGAACCACTCGAAACATCTCGCGGTCCTCAATGCCGTCGCGGAAAGGGCGGGATGGGGCAAGCCGGCGCCGCAAGGCGTGTTTCGCGGGCTGTCGCAGTACATGGGGTACGGCAGCTATGTGGCGGCATGTGCCGAGGTGTCGGTTAGCGCCAATGGTGGCGTGAAAATCCACCGGATTGTGGCCGCCACCGATCCCGGCCATGCCGTCAACCCGGCGCAAATCGAACGACAGATCGCAGGCTCGTTCGTCTACGGCCTCTCCGCTCTGTTCTACCAGGAGTGCACCGTAAGGACGGCCGCATCGAACAAACGAACTTTGATAGTTACAACTCGATGCGCATCAACGAGATGCCGAAGGTCGAGTCGATCATCATGCCGTCCGGTGGTTTCTGGGGCGGTGTGGGCGAGCCGACGATTTTCGTGGCCGCGCCTGCCGTACTCAACGCCATCTTCGCTGCGACCGGCAAGCGCATCCGGTCGTTCCCATTGATGCATCACAATCTAAGACTGGTGTGAGTAACCGAGACAATGGCTCCATGCTGCCGTTCCTCCAAAACTTGGGAATGTCGCGACCGACGGTTCGATTTTGCGAGCCGTCAACATTCTGGGATTGGAACGATGATTGACGGCACAACCACAAACAAGTGGTTGCAATACGTGGGTCGGCAGTGGCGGGTAGTATGAAATGGAGGGATCGGAGGTGAGCGAAATGAGGCACGCAACAGACCGACGCAGTGCGGTGACGCTGAAGAGCGATCAACGCAGGCGCGTTAACATGATGTTGGGAGTTGCGGTGGTTGCGATCCTTTTGCTGTGGCTTGATTCCGCCTTTGCACAGGACACTTCCTTCGGACAGCGTCTGTTCCAGGACAAGGCGGACTGCCAATTCTGCCACGGCATCAATGGCGATGGACGCGGTGATCCTCGCTCGCCGGGAGCGGCGGCCGACCTCCACAAGACACGTCTCAATCGTGATCAGTTGATCGAGGTGATCGGCTGCGGGCGACCGGGAACCGAAATGCCGCACTTCGACAAATATGCTTACGACGATTCGGATTGCTACGGTCTGAAGGGCAAGGATCTTGGCAATGACGCGGCGCGCGATCCGCATTCGACGAGCTTGACGAAACGCGAAATTGAAGTGGTCGCCGACTATATACTCGCAAAATTCGTCGGAAAATGAAGATAGGGGTTGAGGGGCGTGGAACAGATACTCGGGTGCAGTCGGAGGAATAGGTTTACTGAGTGCTGGAGAGTTCAGCAAGTCTGCGTGCTCTTCCAGCTCCGCTCCATATCACGAGGACACGCAGCCTGCCCGTGAGATGGTCGCAACCAAGGTCTGCACAAAGGTCAATGCGTTGAGGAGCTGTTCATGGACGGAAATCTTCCAGTTTCTCCAGACGAACTTTATGCCCGTCTCGGCACGGCCTCGGCGCCGATGCTGGTGGATGTTCGACGGCAAGAAGCGTTCAGCGCCGACGATAAGCTGATTATCGGCGCGTTCCATCGTCGTCCCCAAGACGTGGACAGCTGGTTGGATGAATTGCCGAACGGTCGGCCGGTTGTGGCCTACTGTAGTCATGGGCGTGAGGTCAGCCAGGGTGTGGCGGCGGGGCTACGCGCCGCCGGCATCAAGGCCGCTTACCTGGAAGGAGGTATCTCCGCCTGGACCGAGAGGCATATGCCGACGCGCCGAAAGCTTGAGGCGGGCGAGAAAAACTGGGTCACCCGGGAGCATCCGAAGATCGATCGTATAGCTTGTCCGTGGCTGATTTCCCGGTTCATCAATCCCCGTGCCGAATTTATTTATGTGCCACCGGACCAAGTCACTGCCGTCGTCGATGAGACCGGCGGCATTCCATATGACATCAAGGGCACCGAATTCGGCCACGTGGACGATCGCTGTTCGTTCGACGCAATTGTCCGCATCTTCGATATCAAAGACCCGGCCCTGGATCGCGTCGCCACAGTCGTGCGCGGTGCTGACACGTCACGACGCGATCTCGCACCTGAATGCGAGGGGCTTTACGCGATATCATTCGGACTTTCGGCGAATTTCCCCGACGACCACGAAATGCTGCGTCATGGCTTGGTGATCTACGACGCGCTTTACGCCTGGTGCCGCAAAGCGCTGGGCACGGCGGCGGCGCAGCCTCTCAAGGCCCAAGCATGAACGACGACCCCACTCAGGACACGCGATTTCCTTTGACCTTAGGAGGGTGGTGATGCCGTACAGCGTCAAGCCTCTTGGATGCGACCCAGCCCGGGTCAAAGGCATGTCGGAACGCCTGATCATCAGCCATTACGAGAACAATTACGGTGGCGCCGTAAAGCGACTGAATCTGATCGAAGAGAAGCTCGCTGAGCTCGACTATGCGAATGCGTCAGGCTTCCTAATCAATGGACTCAAACGTGAAGAACTCATCGCAATGAACTCGATGATTCTTCACGAGCTGTTCTTTGATGGAATAGGTGACGAAAGCGAGCCTGGGTCGCTTCTCAAAAACAAGATTGCCCGAGACTTTGGCTCGTATGAGAGGTGGCGTTCCGAGTTCGTGGCCATGGGCAAAGCACTTGGCGGCGGCTCCGGCTGGGTATTGCTGTCGTGGTCTCCGCGCGATCGAAAGCTCGTCAATCAATGGGCGGCGGACCACTGCCATACGCTGGCGGGCGGCGTTCCCATCCTTGCGCTCGATATGTACGAGCATTCCTATCATATCGACTTCGGCGCCAAGGCGGCCAGCTACGTCGATACATTTATGAGCGCGGTTCGTTGGAGCAATGCGGATCGGCTTTTCTCCGAAGTAGCGCGGGATACCGGAATATGAAGGTCGTGATGAAGAGCACCGCAATAGCCGCTACGGCGATGCTCGGGTTGCTCGTTTCTAGCGTGGATAGCTTCGCCGCGGAAAAGTTCCAAAAACTTAGCGGTGCGCAGATCCGCGCAAAGTTCGTCGGAATGGAGATGACCGATAATGTGCATTGGGCCGATGTGTTTGGTCCAAATGGCGACCTCAAGAGCTACTCGATGGGTCGCAAGAAGGATGGCAAATGGCGGACCGAAAAGGATGAGCTGTGCGTCGATCGCGGCAAGGATGATGGAGGCTGCTACCAAGTGTGGGTGTCCGGGAAGAATGTCGAACTCAGGCTGGAAGGCTTGCCGGCCGCATTCGAAGGAGTCTTACAGCGGCCGGCGCCCCGTAATTGATTTTAAGTAGTGTCACGCGAGTTTGTCGGATGAAGACGAAGGCAAAGACAATAGAGAGTCTAGCGCTTGGATGTGCCCTATTCGCAACGTCGGACACTTTCGCGGTCGAGCAATTCAAAAAGATTTCTGGGCTGCAAATTCGGAATAAATTTTCAGGGATGGAAATGACCGACGAAGTTCATTGGCGGGATGCTTACGAGCGCGATGGCAGTTTCAAGAGTCACAGCATGGGCCGAACGAGAATCGCCAAATGGTTGGTCCAAAAAGATGAGCTTTGCGTTGATGTCGGACCCGGGACCGACAGCGGTTGCTATGAGGTTTGGATTTCAGGGCACGCGGTTGAGCTGCGGCCCACCGGATTGGGACTGCCGTTACAAGGAGTTCTGCAGAAGCCGAACAACGCGGATTGATGTGGCCCACAATGTCGATGCAACGCACAGATCGTCATGTGATGCCGGAGGCAGGTTCAAAGAACCGCATCGCCGGATGGATTGATCAGCGGCTTCCGATATTCACGCTCTTGCGGCACGAACTCAACGAGTACTCGGCGCCGACATTTCACACCTCCGTTGGGAAGGATTGTCTTATATGAGCACGGAAGCGCCTCCCGCTCGCGGCGGCATCGGCGAACTCACAGTGTACTTTCTGCGCCTGGGCCTGCTTGGTTTTGGCGGACCGGTCGCTCTTGTGGGGCAGATGGAACGGGAGCTGGTCGCGGAGCGGGCGTGGCTCTCGAATGAGCAGATGCGCGAAGCCATCGCCATTTGCCAGTCGCTGCCCGGACCGCTTGCCATCCAGGTGGGCATCTACATCTCCTACCTGCGCGGCGGTTTCTGGGGAGCATGGGCCGGAGGGTGGGCCTTCATCTTCCCGAATTTCGTGATCGTCGCGGCGTTGGGCGCGCTCTACGTCTTTCTGGGTGACCTTCAGCCGGTGACCGCGATCTTTTACGGCGTGAGCCCGGCCGTGATCGCGCTGATCCTGCACTCCTGCTATCGGCTCGCCAAGCTGGGCATGGAAGACCCGGTGCAGTGGGCGATTGCGGCGGTCTGCCTGGTCGTCACCGTCATTCTTAAAGCCGAAGTGGCGCTGTTGTTCATCGGCGCCGGCGTCATCGGCATTCTCTACTATGGCAATCTCTTTCGGCGTCAGCCTCCGATCTTGCTGCAGGTAACCGCTGCCCCGGTGCTGGCACAGCTCGTTCCGGTTACATCCAGCTCGACATTGGGAAAACTGCTCCTGTTCTTCCTCAAGGCCGGCTCGTTGACCTTCGGCAGCGGCCTGGTGATCGTGCCATTCCTGGAGCAGGGGCTGGTGCAGCAATATGGCTGGCTGAATCAGAGGCAGTTCCTGATCGCGGTTGCGGTCGGGATGATCAGCCCAGGCCCGGTCGTTATTACCGCCACCTTCGTCGGTTACCTGGTGGCCGGATTCTGGGGCTCGGTGGTTTCGACCATCGGCATCTTCCTGCCGTCATTCATTCTGGTCCTAGTCGCTGCACCGCTACTCGCCAAATATCGTGCCAACCCAAATGTCCAGGGCTTTGTGAAAGGCGCCTACGCGGCGGCGATCGGCACCATTCTTGGAGCCTGCATCCTCCTGGGTCGCATCGCGATCGGCGATTGGCTGACGGTCCTCATCGGCCTCGCCTCGCTTGTCGTCCTGTTTCGCTGGAAAGTCAGCAATCCGCTTCTCATTGCTGCGACCGCAATCGTCGGCCTGATCGCCTTCCCGCTGCTGCAACCCGACTGGGTCATGCTCAAGTAGGAGATTCACATGAACCGGCGAAAGATGATGTTTGCGGCAATCTTCGGCTCCGTCCTTCTCGGCTTGGCAGCCTTGGTCGGATTGGCCGGCCATTTTGCCACCGAGAGGCAGGACGACGATGACGATCGCTGACGACACAAAGAGGACTTGGAACAGCGTACAGGAGAAACGCACATGAAACGACTTTTGATCGCAGCTCTATCCATCGCGGCATCGTCGGGGACGGTTCTGGCCCAAGACCTTGAGGCCGGCGAAGCATCATTCAGAAAATGCGCCCCCTGTCATAGTGTCGGCGAGGACGCCACCAACAAGGTTGGACCGGTGCTTAACGGGCTTGATAGTCGAAAGGCTGGCACGGTTGAAGGCTTCAGCTACCCCGATGCAAACAAGAATTCCGGCATCACCTGGAACGAGGAAACATTCAAGGAATACATCAAAGATCCTCGCGCGAAGGTTCCGGGCACCAAGATGATTTTTGCCGGCATCAAGAGCGACAAGGAACTCACGGATCTGTGGGGCTATCTCAAGCAATTCGCCGCTAATGGCAGTAAGAAGTGGGACATGCCGACATGATGTACCGCTTCTTATCGATATCTGGTCATCCCGATCGACATCAGACACGCAAACAGCGCTGTAATTCGGCTGCAGCTTGTCGTGCGTCTGGAACGCAAAATCACGTGCCTCCGTCATCCACGCTCAGAAGCGCGCTACGTTCAGCGCGCGCTGGCGCGTTATTGGCTCTGCTCTCTGGCTCGATCGCGTGGGCGCAAGCTGCCGATCCGTCGGATATTGCCGAGGGTGGAAGGCTGTTTCGGCAAAAGGCTAACTGCCAAGCCTGCCATGGCTGGGCGGGCGATGGTCGCAAGATGGACACCCAAATGCCCGATGGCGCCAACCTGCGGGAGACTACGCTCGATCGGAAAAACTTGATCATGATCATTAAATGCGGACGGCCCGGAACCGGCATGCCGGCCTTCGACAGGTTGGCCTATAGCGATGGACGATGTTACGGGCTCAAGCAGGCCGACTTGAGGGCATCCGGAAAGCGGATGCCCGATCCGCCGGCGACCCTGCAGGTGCGCGAGGTTGAGGCGATCGCGGATTTTCTGGCCGCGAAAGTCGTCAAGCAGGGACCCATGGATCACGCCAAATGCATCGAATTCTGGGGCTCGGAAGTCGAAGCCTGTGACGAGTTTCCGAAATAGGTAAATCTCTGAAAGGCTGCAGCTATCGAAAACTCGCGCACGAATAAATCCAAAAGGGTCTGAGTCGTACTAAATGACCGAAATGCTGAAAACCAAACAGGAGGGACGAATGCTGTTGAGTTTGAAACCAAAATCAGGTGCGCGCCAGGAGCATCGGTCCAGTGCCGGGGCCGTCATCCTGATGATTGCCGCCATCACTTTGACGTGCTCGACTGCCGCATTTGCGCAGAACGAAGACAAGGTGAAAGCGGGGGTGACAGCGTGGCGCAATAGCGGGTGTGCCGAATGTCATGGTGCCTTTGCGAACGGCGAAAAGGAGCGCGATGAATCGCCAACTGGAGCTGATTTGCGAAGGACAAGGCTCAATGCGGAGGAGCTCAAGCTCGCAATCCGTTGCGGACGCCCGGGCACCGGAATGCCGGCATTCGAAGAGGGCGCGAGCGGGTGTCCCGGAGGTGGCGGGAATCTTTACCCGGCACCCAGCAAGCTCAGTCCCGAGGAGATCGACAATGTGGTGGCTTATCTTCAGACGCGCATAGTTGGAAAGGGAAAAATTACCAAACAGGAATGTCTGCTTTATTACACTGACAAGCCGGATTGGTGTGATGACTACAATTAGCTTTATGCGAAAGCTCGCAGCATGAGGTGAGTGTGTGACTGGCAGTCATCGGAGACGTGAGTGGGAACTGAGTTGAATATGATATCGATTGGAGATCGGAAACTCGCATTCAGCGCGAGCGGGGTCACTCTGGCCTTTGTTGTTACGGCTCTTGCGTATTCGACTGCGACATTTGCGCAAAACAGCGACAAGGTGAAGGCGGGTTTGGCGATCTGGAAGACAACGGGGTGTGCCGATTGCCATGGCCCATTCGCGGATGGAGACCGGGAAGACGACGATTTCCCGATCGGGGCGAATTTGCGTACGTCCAAGCTTGATCCGGCCGCACTTAAATTGACGATCAGATGCGGGCGGGCGGGAACCGGCATGCCCTCATTCGACGAGGACGCCTACACGACACGTGAGTGTTACGGGCGTCCTCGAGGTATCCGGCCGGACAATTTGCAACCGACTCCGCGCACGCTTACGCCCGACGAAATCGATCTCGTGATCGCCTACCTGCAGGCGCGCATCATCGGACGCGGCAAGATCACGCGAGAAGAATGCCTTTCTTACTACGACGATCAACCCGATACCTGTGAGGACTACAAGTAATCAAGCCAGAAGTGAAAGCTAATGGGGCGGGGAGCGAAGCGTTCCGGCCCCAGCTCGAACTCGACTATATCGAGCGCTTGTTGAAGGACTATTAGCTGAAAGAAGAGTCAAACAAGGAGACCAGTCTATGAGTAGGGCGAGACTGCTATTTGGCGTCCTCAGCGTCACCGTTGCGATGCTTAGCGCAGCTGCGGCCCAGCTGCGGGACTTACCGGCAGGGCCCAATCGGGACCTCGTGTCACGCGCGTGCCAAGCGTGTCACGACCTGAGCATGGTCGTCGCTGCGACCGGATTGAGCCGTGAGGGCTGGGACGCCACGATCGAGGAGATGATCAGCTATGGTATGAGAGTCGACAGGGAAGATCGAGCAAAGATTCTCGACTACCTCTCGAGCAATCTTGGATCTCGATAGCCGACCTCCGAAGGCTTCGTCCTTATCGCGGCGGGCGCGGGAAAGGCCAACGGCCTCGATCGCCCCAGCCAAGTGTCATCGCCAAAGCCAGAAGAAAAATGGAGGAGATACCATGGACATAATATTTAGCGTAATACGAGAGGACACGTTCTGGAAGATCCTGCTCTTCTTTCACTTCCTGATGGCCGTCTCCCTGCTGGCGGCGGTCACGCTTCAGGCGGCGGCCGTTTTGACGTCGACGCGACAGGCGGTAGGCAATTTCATTGATCGCTTTAGTCCGGTGCCAGCAGCGTCCTACGCCGCCGTGATCGTCCTCCTCTATGTGCCCCAAGCGCTCTTGGGCTCGTGGATGTATCTCAAGTACCGCCTTTACGTGAGAATTCCTATGGAGGAACTCCGCCACTGGTGGACTCTCGGAGCCTTCGAATTCAAAGAGCATATCATAGCGATGGGCATCGGCCTCCTTCCGGCCTATTGGTATTTGTGGCGGCAGCCCCTGTCGGCGGAAGATGTCGGACTGCGCAGATGGCTGACCGTCTTCCTCGCCGTGACCGTGTGGTACGCCTTTGGTGCGGGCCACGTCGCCAACGATTTTCGAGGGATCGGATCATGACACAGACCTTGGATGTAGACGGGCGATTGTCCCAACTTGACAGCTCCCAGGCGATGGGCGTGCCGACGTCCGCGACGCGCACGAGGACCTTCGCATTCACATTCGGCATTGCATTCACACTCCTGTACACGGTCTACGAACGGCTCAATTGGCCGCTTTTCACTTATCAACCGGCAGTCGGCAGGCTGTATTTTTGGCTGCACCGACCCCTGAGCGGGGAAGGCCCGCCCATGTACTGGTATGGCTGGATCGTACTCGCCGCCGCCATCGCGTTGATGGTGGCGTGGATCGCGACGATGATTTCGGGTCAGTGGCTCCGCCGGGCGACTGTCTTCTGCTGCATCCTGGCCGCGCTCTGGCCGGCCTCCCTTGCTGCGCTGAGGATTTTCATCACGGATTGGGCAACTTTTGACGCCGACTTCTTGAACTCGGTTTGGGTGGCGGCAATTCCAGCATGGGTGGGCGCAGCAGCCATTACCTATTATATCCCGTCCCGATTAGCGGAACGTGTGTGGACCAGCTGGTTGCTGATCGTGCCGATCGGCGGACTCGTCGTCCTCGGCTACTCGCTCCTACAGTACTTTGTGCGGTAGCATATTCGCGACGACGCGATAGACCTGTTGCAGCCGTGCCGTCCGACGCGAAGGACGGTTGAACTTGCCGAAGGCGCCGGCGAGCAAACCTTCGGCGAATCGGAGGGCTCGGAATGAGACGCATGATCACGGCTGCCGGGCTTGCCGCGCTCGTTTTCGGCCAAGCTTACGCTCAGTAGAACGCGCCTCAGGCGAAGGAGTTCGACAAGCTTCCACCGCTGATGCCGCGAACCCGCATTCCCCTGCCCGGTGTCTATGGACGCATTGACCATTACGGATGGGACGGCAAACGCGCCAACCTGATCGTCTCGGCGGTCGGCAATGACACCGTCGAGATCGTGAACTCGTGGAAGCGCGTGCGCACGATCACGGGCCTCGAAACACCCGCAGGCCGCTGTTTACGTGCCGGGCATCGACCGGATCGCGGTATCGAGCCAATCGGGCAAGCTGCGTTTTCTACGATGCGGCGTCCTATGCGCTCGTCAAAACCCTGGATTTTGGTGCAAACGCCGACACTGACAACATGCGTTACGATCCGGTATCGCGGCGCATTTATGTAGGCTATGGCGACGGCGCACGCGGCGCGCTGGCGGTCGTCGATGCGGTTGCGATGGAACGGCTGGAGGAATTTAAGCTCGGAAGCCATCCGGAATCGTTTCAGTTGGAGCGGGACGGTTCAAGGATTTTCGTGAACCTGCCGGACCAGGAATCCATCGGGGTCATCGACCAAAAGACCGGGGCGGTAACGAAATGGAAAATTCCTGGCCACACCAACGCCCACGCACTCGCATTGGACGAAGCCGGCCATCGCCTATTCGCGGCATCGCTCCAGCCCGGACGATTGACCGTGCTGGACACGCAATCAGGCCGGGTCGTTGCCACGCTTCCCTGCATCCTCGGCGTCGACGACCTCTGGTTCGATCCGACGCGAAAGCGGATTTATGCGCCCGGTGCTGGCGCCATCGACGTATTCCAGCAAGTCGGCCCGGACCAATACGCGACACTGGCCCGCGTCCAGGTCGGGGTCGGGGCCGGCAGCACGAGCTTTCATCTCAAGACCCGCACCCAGGACAGCCTGTTCATGTCCTGGCCCAACATGCTGCCCCAGGGCGGTTCGGAGGTCATACTTTTCTATGTCGATGATTGAAGGCTGTGCACTGTCCTTTGCCCGCACCGCGGCGGGCTTAGGCTCGCGTGGTGGAATGTCTCTTACCGTCAACTTCGCCCGCCATGACGCGCCTGCACCGACGGTCGGTCTGGCTCCGGCAGAGAAAGTGTGCGTGGGCGTACCTCGGGCGGAGTGCCGACAGGCCAAGGTGCCGCGGCCCGTTTGCCCCCAGGAGGTATGGCGACTAGCCGCGATCGTCACCAGGAGCTTCGGAATGTGGACAAGTGAATCCGGCAATGTTGGCGGTGGTGCGGGCGGTCGGACTTGAACCCACACTTCTTTGGGAACAAGTTTTTGAAACCTCTGCATCTACCGGTTCCGCCACGCCCGCACATTGCTCCGCAGGGAATCCGAGCTAGGGATGCCTGATTTTGAGTCAGGCGTTGTCTTTTGTAGCTAATTGATATTACACTAGTTTCGGCATCATTCCGTGTATGTGTAAGAAAACCGTGTAGGTTCGGCTGTTTGCATACCCTCCGTAGGCCAATTAACGGGCCGGGTTGCCGCGTTCTTCGCACGAGCGGTGGTTAGCCGCAACTGGTCGCAATTAAGCGATGGCGTTGCGATGAGACGCCGCTGTAGCGCCAAAATCGGCTGCGCCCAGAGGCCGTGAAGGTTATGGGACGCGTGCAACTCGGAATGAAGCTCGGCAACACCGAAATCAATGAGATCATGTCGTTTCTCAACAGCCTGACCGGAGATTTGCCCACCGAGTTCACCGCTCCCGCGGTTCTGCCGCCAGCTGCGACGGCCTCCCAGCGCTGATAGTGACCAAATGGCTCAAACCTTGGGTACGGCGGGTGCAACGTCCGCCCGCACCAAGTTTCGGAGGTAACACAATGATCTACATTCGCCGCCGTTTTCTGCACATAACTGGTGCCGCATTGGCCCTACCCGCCATCTCGCGAATTTGTAACGCGCAGCCTGCCCAAGGAGGACCGAAGCTCACTCAACTCTTGAAGGCCGATCTGCAGCGCCAGGGCCAAACGGTCCAGGAGACGGTGGTCAATCTGCTGGAGATGGCGCCTTCCGCAAGCGCGCCTTGGCATATGCATCCCGGCGCTCAGGAAATCATCTTTGTCCTTGAAGGCAATCTGGCGGTCGAGGTCGAGGGCCAGGGATCAATGGAAGTCAACGCGGGCGGAATCGCTTTAATTTCAGCCGAAACCCCTCATCTCGTGAGAAACGATAGTACCCGAACAACGGCAAAGGCAGTCGTGACCCACAGCCGAGCCAAGAAGGAAAAACCGTTCCTCGTTGTTTTGAGAAAACCTCATAAAAGTCCGGCACCGCTCGACGCATAACGTTTGAACCAGCGGACAGGAGGGACGTCATGAATGACACGTTAAAAGGGACGCTGCCTGAAAGCGGATTTATGCGCCCGGTGCCGGCGCCATCGACGTATTCCAGCAGGTTGACCCGGAAACCACTACGCGACACTGGCCCGCGTCCAGATCGGAGTAAGGGCCGGCAGTACGAGCTTTCATCTCAAGACCCGCACCCAGGATAGCCTGTTCATGTCCTTGCCCAACATGCTGCCCCAGGGCGGTTCGGAGGCATACTTTTTCTATGTCGATGATTGAGTTCGGAAGCTCTGCACTGCCCTTCAGCCGCACCGCGGCAGGTTGGGCTCGCGGGGTTGAATGTCGCCTCATAGGTGACGACTAAGCTCACGTGCCGGTCGGCGGCCCGAAGGCCTTGAGCGCGTTGAGCTGTGACAGGCGCCGTGGCATCATCCCCACTTCATGAGAAAACTTCAGAATGGGGGAACGATTCTCTACGGGCAAACCCGGGAAACCACATTTGGCGCCACTCGCACGGAGTCCACGGCATTGGCCTTGCCGGTTAACGTCGGCTTTGCCGGCTAACGGCCAAGTACCCGGCTCCGGCGGAATGGCATGAAAAATCCTCAGTCCAGCCCGAGAAATCATGCGTTGCGTCGCGGCCGGAAAATTGGATAGTTCACGCCCATTCGGGCTCTCAAGCAGCCGCCCGGTTTCCCAAGACGCTCCGTCCAAGCGCTGCTCCAGTCCCTCCATGGGGGGCAGGAGTTGCCTATGAACAACGGAAGCGGGTCAATCGCCCAAGCTGTACCAGCGATGTCCGTGCCGGTGCCGGGTGCTGCGCGGACGCGTCTACTTCTCGAAGGGCCCATCGTCTCGACGCTGTTGCGCCTTGCGGCACCCAACGTCGTAGTGAACGTCGTGCTCATTGCCGTGACGGCGGCGGTAGATGCGCATTTCGTCGGTCAGGTGGGGCCAGACGCTCTGGCCGGTCTCTCGCTCGTCTTCCCGCTAATCATGCTCATGCAGCAGATGGCCAACTCGAGCATGGGCGGAGCCATCGCGTCGGCCATCGCACGAGCAATCGGCGCCGGCCGCCAGGCGGATGCCACCGCGCTAGTCATTCATGGTATCGTCGTCGCCGCCGGAATGGCTGTGATCTTCGCGTCGGTTCTGCTGATCGGCGGTCCGGCCATTTATACATTAATGGGTGGTGCTGGCGAGACGCGCGCCGCCGCGCTGGAATACTCGAACGCGATCTTCGCCGGCGCGCTCTCCTATTGGCTGCTCAGCACCTTGACCAGTGTCGTTCGTGGCACTGGCCAGGCGACTGTGTTAGCAGTGGTCTACCTCGCAGCCGAGGCCCTGCACATCCTGCTGGTGCCGGTACTCATGTTCGGCATGGGGCCACTGCCGCCGCTCGGTATCACTGGTGCAGGCATCGCGACCGTCGCGTCGTTTACCGCGTCTAGCGCAGTGCTCGCATGGTATATCGCCTCGGGGCGAACAGCGATCAGGCTCTCGCTCCGCGGCGTGCGACTCAGCCGGCGGCTGTTCGTCGAAATTCTGCGCGTCGGTGCTCCGATGTCGCTGCAGCCCATCCTCAACAATCTTGCGCTCGCTACACTCACCGGCTTCGTCGGCAGTTTGGGCGCCGCGCAACTCGCTGGCTTCGGTGCCGCCGTACGTCTTGAGTACCTGCTCTATCCGTTAGCGTTCGGTCTCGGCGCAGGGGTGCTCGCGATTGTCGGAACCAATATCGGGGCCGGCAACGTCGCGCGCGCGGCGCGCATCGCATGGACGGCGGCAGCCCTCGCAGCGGGCGTCACCGGATGCATCGGATTGTTCGGCGCCACCTCGCCGGGTACTTGGACCGGCTTATTCACTAAGGATCCGGAAGTTCATGTCCTGGCGGCGGACTATCTTGTTATCGTCGGCCTCGCTTATCCGTTCCTCGGGTTGGGGCTCACGTTGGCGTCGGCGTTTCAGGCAGCGGGGCGGCCGCTATGGCCCCTCCTCGGCATCACAGGCCGTGCACTCGTCGTCGCCGTCGGCGGCGGGATTGCCGTCCGTCTCGGAACTGACCTCAGCGACCTCGCGGTAGTCGCTGCCTCCGGCTTGATTGTTTACGGTGCCAGCCTGACGATCGCCTTCCGTGCCGGCGTCTGGCGGACCCCGCGGGTGTAGACAAGCCCGTGGCGCGAGTAGCGTAATTGCTGAGTCGCCGCTTCACTTCGCGATTGGGCTGCTGGCCTTCATCTAGCGCTCGATGTAGTCGAGTTCGATTTGTAGCCGGAATTGTTGTATTAGAGTCGGCAAAGGCGGGCTATCAGCGTTGAGCTTCGCTTTGTTGGTGTAGTGCCCGGCTGAGGTTCGCTACGCTTCCACGAGAGCCAAAACTCCGAGGTGGGTCGGCGAAAACACATAGAGGCTGTGCGGGGGAACAAGCGCGGTCGTCTTGGCGCCTGCCCCGGTCGTGAATTGCGTGCACTCACCCGTCCGCGGGTGGATGGACTCGATCAGCCCGGGTTTGCCAATTGCGACATGTACAAGACCACTTGCCGGATTGAAGAAAGTTGCGTCTGGAACTCCTGCGAGCGGCCACTCGCCGCGTATCTTTCCGGAGATCGTTTCGAGTTCGACGAGGGCACCGCCGTCACACGCGATGTAGAGCAGATCGGCTCGATGATCGATGTCCATCCCGTGTGCGCCCGCCGATGGAAGCGTCCAGTGTTGAATCTCATTGAGTTCAGGCAGTCGAGCGACCAACACCATCGATGGATCCCGGATTGCAAGAAAGACTTGCGCGCCAGCGACATCCGTCACGCACCATCGTGGTTGCCCAGGGAGATCGATTGCCCACCGCCGGTGACCTTCAAGATCTAGAACTTGGAGCACGGGACCGTGGGTTTTGTGACCGAGGCAGGCGACCACTGCCAGCATCAGGCGCGAAACGATTGCGACTCCGTTCGGCCGCATGCCGGTATCAAACACGGCGCGGGTTTCCAACGTATGAGCGTCGATCAAAGCCAATCCGGCCGCTCCGCGATTGGTTACAAGGACTTGGCCTTCGTCCGCGACGACGCCCGCCGCTTCTGGAAAGCCGTGCAGTGTTGTGAGATGGCGGCTGGTATCGTGATCGATCACCTCGATGCGGTCCCGGGCTGTATGCGCCACAAAAACACGACGGCTCCTCGGCTCGAAGGCTCCATGGTCGAACAAAGTGCCAGTCGAATCAGGGATGTCGATGACGCCCACTGCCTTAAGCGACATAGCGATCCTCCTGGGCCGGTGACCCCAAAACGCACACATCGCGCTCGGACAGGATGTGACACTGATAGGCATCAGGAGCTAGCCAAAGCTTAGCCGCATCGACTCCGCCGCGAAGGACGGTTGAGCTGGCCGAAGGCTGCTGCTTCGGACGCCCTGCGCCCTACTTGCGCGCTGCCGCGAGCTCCCGGATCTTGGCGCGGATCGGATCGAACGGACCGTATCTGTGTTGTTCGGGCGGAAAATCATCCGCGTAGGGCCCGTAAGGTGTATCGACGGGCTTCTGCAGCTTGTTCGGAAAATCCTTGTCGAGATTAGGTCTGACTGGACGCTCAAGGCTGTTCATGTAGGCCGCGACATCGTAGGCGTCTGCATCGGACAGCACTGGCGTGTCGAACGTG
>Ga0137359_10000958_pt1 | contig 22495 bp, 21 predicted proteins | sample Mad1_40_16metaG_FD_108281 | JGI IMG/M metagenome (GOLD analysis project Ga0137359, IMG submission 108281) | Vadose zone soil microbial communities from Angelo Coast Range Reserve, California, USA - Mad1_40_16 metaG | ecosystem: Environmental > Terrestrial > Soil > Vadose zone | place: USA... | reverse complement strand
CTTTCTGGTCCAAAAAAAGTCGGATGCACCGAGCGCTCAACAAAGTGCGACAAAAGCAGCCGACTCCAACCAGTGGAAAGGCAACGCGGTAGAGATCGGCATCGCCTACGGAACCGAGAAGAAAACCTGGCTCGAGTGGGCGGTTCAGGAATTCGCAAAGACAGCCGATGGCCAGAAGATCAAAATCAATCTCATTCCTAAAGGCTCTCAGGAAGGCGCCCAGGCAATAGTCGCCGGGGACAAGAGCATCAATGCATGGTCGCCGGCCAGCTCGTTGTACAAGGAGATTTTTGTGCAGGACTGGCAGATCAAGTACAGCAACAATCCCATATTGAAGGAAGAGAGTCTCGCCTTAACGCCGATGGTTTACGTGATGTGGAATGAGCGGTATCAGGCATTCATTCAAAAATATAAGTCCGTGAACTTCACTACAGTTTCCCAGGCTCTGAAAGAGAAGGGCGGCTGGGACGCAATCTCGAGCAAACCGGAGTGGGGGCTGTTTAAGCTCGGACACACGAACCCGAACAAGTCCAATAGCGGGCTGATGACCCTGGTGCTAATGGCTTACGATTTCGGAGGAAAGACTCGAGGCTTGACGCTCAAAGATATTCTCAACGTCGACTTTCAGACGTGGATGTTGAAGTTAGAGCAAGGCGTCAACGGGCTCTCCGACAGCACGGGTACTTTGATGCGCGAGATGGTTCTAAAAGGTCCATCGTCATTTGACGCTGTGTTCGTTTACGAAAGCGTGGCGATCGACTACTTGAAAAGCGCCGAAGGCCGATGGGGGGAGCTTCATATTGTCTATCCGAGGGAAAACATGTGGAGCGATAACCCGTTTTACATCATCGATGCGTCGTGGAGCTCAAAAGAGCAAAAGGCGGCGGCGGACCTGTTTCTAACCTTCCTATTGACGGAGCCGATTCAGCGAGAGTCTCTCAAACACGGCTTTCGTCCCGCTAATACGAACGTGCCAGTCATCTTCGCCGAGAGCCCGTTCACTGTTTATCAAAGGTACGGATTACAGATTGAACCGGGTTCGACTTCGGAACCTCCAGGTGCGGAGGTGGTGAACAACCTTCTGGCGATCTGGCAGCGGAACCAGGGCGGAAGATAGTCACTGGTGGGGTGTATCAGAGAAATCGGTGGCCTGTATGGGCGGTCCTCCGTGGCCGCCCGTCTCCTTCGATGAAGCGATTCCCGGTTAAGGGGCGGCCACGGAGGACCGCCTCACGAATATGCAGCATGAAGGATTCTGGTGTAACTCTGGCCTAAGTATTGATGGGAACGCGCGTGCGACTCCGCCAGTCTGAAAAGAGGCGCAGCCATTGATCTCTAGACTTCGGCAGACGCTTACCTGCGGACATTCCAAAGGAGACTTGCTATCTTATTTGCAATGGCCAAAGGAAAGGGCGGCGTCAACAAAAACTCGGAAGTGCTGCAGGGCACTCTCGACCTGATGATTTTGAAACGCTACAGGCGCTGGGTCCCCTGCACGGATTCGGGATCGCGCGCCGGTTGGAGCAGTTGAGCGAAGAAGTGCTTCGCCTGAACGAAGGCACCGTTTACTCGTCCCTTTTGCGGTTGCAGCAGGAAGGATGGATCGCAGCGGAGTGGCGCGCTTCTGAGAATAACCGCAAAGCGAAATTTTATTCGATTACAAAGAGAGGCCTGAAGCAATTGGCGAGAGAGACGGAAGACTGGGAGAGGATCTCTGGAGTGATCGATCGCCTGCTGCGATTGGAGGGCCAGAGATAATGAACCTGCTAAGGCTTGGTAAGTTGTGGGAGCAGATGCTGAACACGGTTCGCAATAAGCCTCACGACTGAATTTCAACTCTGCTCCGGCAAAGATCTCAACTCTGCTGTATCCAATGTCACCTTAAGGGTTTGGGCCGCCATGTCCGCAGAAAGCGGTTGTGGCCAGGCGGTTGCCTTACTCCTAAAGTGAGGATCAAGCGTCAAGGCTTTTGCTTGATCAACAAAGGAGCTGTTATGAAGTGGAAAAACTTCATATTATGGTCGCAAGGGGTTTTAGGGTTGTTAGTGGTGTTGTTAGCAAGTGTGGCTGTCAATGGCCAATCTGCGGGTGTCCGAAACCCAGGTCGCCCAGGCAGTTTAAACTATGTCGAGGGGCAAGTTTCGATCGACGCACAGGCGATGAACGACCAGTCGGTGGGCTCGGCTAAGCTTGAGCCCGGTCAATCGGTCGCAACTGAACACGGCAAGGCAGAGATTCTGCTCACGCCGGGCGCGTTCCTGAGACTCGGGGGTAGTACTTCAGTGAAGATGATTTCATCGGGTCTGACGAACACTGAGGTGCAGGTGGAGAGGGGTCGCGCGATGGCAGAAATCGCGGAGATCCACGACGAGAACAATCTTCGTGTTGATCTAAACGGCTCGACTACGCGATTGATGAAGACCGGCTTGCATGATTTCGACGCGGATCGAAATCAGGTTCGAGTATTTGATGGCAAGGTGACCGTGGAGGAAAACGGCGCCCAAATCGAGGTGAAGGACGGACGTGATCTCAGTGTCAATTCCGGCGGTTCGCTGAAGTCCGGGAAGTTCGACAAGAAGATGTACGAGGACGACTTGTACAGCTGGAGTAGTCTGCGGTCCAAGTATCTAGCCGAAGCTAATAGCGATGCGGCACAGACCTACGTTGCCGGCGGAAACAGCTGGATAGGCAGTTGCCTTGCAGCGGGTGACTCCGACGGAGTCCCGCCTCCGCGCATTCCCGTATTCTATAGGCATGTCACTCCAGCGGAGTGACTTTGCACAGCCTTCACTCTTTGAATCCCCCGACCCCAGTCGGCGGAAACCGGCAGATGGCTTGAGCGACTGCCGACGGAGATTTCGCAATCACGCGGCCGTCGCCTGCCGACCTCTTATGAAGGCAAGCAGATCTGCATTTACCAGATCCTTGTGCGTCGAGCACATCCCGTGCGGCGCGCCCGCATAGACCTTGAGCGTTGCTTTACTTACAAGTCTCGCTGACAGTCTGGCCGAATCGTCGATGGGTACGATCTGATCGTCATCGCCATGCAGGATCAAGGTCGGTACGTCGATCTTTTTGAGGTCTTCAGTGAGATCTGTTTCGGAAAACGCCTTAATGCAGAAGTACGCTCCCGCCAGCCCGCACATCATGCCCTGCAGCCAGAATGAATCGCGCAGACCTTCCGAGACCTTCGCGCCGGGTCGATTGAATCCATAGAAGGGAATTGAAAGGTCCTTCCAGAACGTCGAACGATCGGCGAGTACATTGGCGCGGATCTCATCGAATACCTCAATTGGTAAGCCGCCGGGATTGGTTTCGCTCTTCAGCATCACCGGTGAAATGGCGCCGATCAAAACTGCTTTGCTAACGCGCCTGGCGCCGTGACGCCCGATGTAACGCACAACCTCGCCACCGCCGGTTGAATGACCCACATGAATCGCATTCTTCAGATCGAGAGCTTCAGTAAGCTCGGCGAGGTCGTCCGCGTAGGTGTCCATATCGTTGCCGCTCCATGGCTGACTCGAGCGTCCATGTCCGCGTCGATCGTGGGCGATGCAACGATATCCGTGCGAAGCCAGGAAGAACATCTGATCTTCGAAAGCATCAGATGACAGCGGCCAACCATGGCTAAAGACAACCGGTTGACCACTCCCCCAGTCCTTGTAATAGATCTTCGTCCCGTCTTTGGTAGTAATGGTAGACATACAAAACTCTCCTTTCTAGGTTTTGATCACACAAGCCAGAAGTCAGAGGTCGGAAGAGTTTCCATTTTCCATTTTCCATTTGTCATTGACTGACGAGCAACCCTCGACTGCAAATGGAAAATGGAAAATGGAAAATCTTCTGACCTCTGACCTCTGAGCTCTGAGCTCTGACCGCTGAGCTCTGACCGCTGACCTCTGACCTCTGACCTCTGACCTCTGAGCTCTGACCGCTGAGCTCTGAGCTCTGACCGCTGACCTCTGACCTCTGACCTCTGAGCTCTGGCCTCTGACTTCTGACGTAACGTGTTGCCTTCCATCGTCCGTTCTCCAAGATCTGCGAAGAGCTAAACCTTTTGTTTGGTCAACCACCAAAAGTGAGGACAACGCGGAATCGCACCTTCCCGCTCTGCATTTGTTCGTAGGCCTCTGCCACTCGATCAAGCGGATACTTCTCGATCATTGGGTGCACGCCGCTCAGCGCACTAAATTCCATGGTGTCTTGCGAATCTCTCGCCGTGCCCGAATACACACCGGCGACTGAACTCCGCCGCATGATTAAAGAGAACATATTGACCGTCAGTGGCTCGGCCGGCGCGGCAGGCACTATCAGTTTGCCATCGGGTGACAATCCGTCAACCAATGCGGAAATGGCTTGCGCATTCGGCGCAGTCGCAAGGATCACGCGCGCGCCGCCACGTTTTTGCAATTCCGCTACGACGTCTGTAGCGCTCGCGTCGATGTAATGATGCGCGCCGAGTTTTCGCGCCAGCGGCTCTTTGTCGTTCCCTCGGTTGATCGCGACTGTTTCGAATCCCATCCGCCTCGCGTACTGAATGCCGAGGTGTCCCAGTCCGCCGATGCCCTGCACGGCGACCAGCTCACCGGCCCGCGCGCCCGAATTCCTGAGCGCGTTGAAAACTGTAACGCCCGCGCACATGAAAGGACCCGCTTCCTCAGCGGGCAGTTCATCTGGAATCGCAGCCAGAGCCGTCGCCGGCGCAATAATGTACTCGGCGTACCCACCGTCGAAGTCAATCCCAGTGACCTTTCGATTGACGCACATGGCGAAATCACCGCGCCGGCACAGCTCGCATACGAAACAGTGTCCGCCATGCCAGCCGACGCCGACGCGTTGACCTTCTTGCCAGGCCGTAACACTGTCACCGAGTGCATCGATGCGTCCTGCGATTTCATGACCCGGCACACGGGGATACTGAAGCCCGGGCCAGAGACCTTCCTTGACCAGAGCATCGCTATGGCAAATGCCGCACGCTTCGATTTTCAACCGCACTTGCCCAACTCCTGGCTCGGGAATATCGCGTTCGATTAATTCCCAGTCTCCACCAGCCTTACTGATCTGTGCTGCCTTCATTTTAGTACTCATGATTTCTCCTACTCCTTTTGTTCATTACTTGAGCGCCGAAAACGTGGTCGGATCCATGAAGTACCGGTCGATATGATCTACCAGCGGACCGTTGACCTCGGATTCGGCTTTTATTTTCTGCCATTCCGGCTCGGCTTGGAAAGCAGCCCAATTCTTCAGCGCCTCCTCGCGATTGGGATGCTCGAGAATGTAGACGAACAGGTTTTGCGAACTCGGCGCATCTTCGGGTGACCAGTAGCCAATACTCTTCATGTTATGCCGCCTGAAGATCGCGTCCGTGTGATTACCGAAGCGCGCTATCAGAGCATCCATTTTCCCAGCGTTGACGTGATACAGTCGCAATTCGTAAACGTGGTTCGGCGGTTGTGCTTTGGACCCGCGGAGCGTGCTGAAGCCGAGCATCACCAGGGCCCCGAAGAGAAACGGCAAGACACAGGATGCATTCAGTGTGGTTTGCATGTTCGTCCCTTTCAAAATGTTCGGTTAGCGCACCAAAATTCAATTTTCAGCGGGCGCGGCGGCCATTATTCGTGCGGCGGCCCGAGGTACGGGAACTCATATAGGAGATCGCCGTGCGGCCCAACCTTGTCTCCTGTCAACTTTCCGTTCGTGAGGATAAAGAGGAAAACGTCGACAACATCGTCGGTCAGTCTCCGGCCATTGTGCGGAAAGGATGTTGGGCGGCGAGGGTCGAAAGAAAGAATGTCTGGCAGCAACGTTCTCGCGACGGCGCTTGCGTCCTCTTTCGAATAGCCGCCTGTATGCTCTAACTCATGGGCGAAGACGCAAATGAAGCGCTCATCATTCGCCGGTTCTCCGCTGAGGTAAGCCTCTCTCTCCTCTCCGACGAGGAAGACCGCTTGCAATGGTCTTCCACCCCTATCGGCTTGAATCCAACCTTCGGGAGTTCTCTCCACCGTGCGAGCCCAAATTCCCACATCATTGCTTCCCAGATCCGAGTTGGGCAATTCAATCACGATGCTGCAAACATTCTTGTCCGCGAAGAAGTCGTCGCCCGTGAACTGCATTTGATTGAAATTGCCTTGTGCGTCGAAAAAGAAAGGATCGCTGCGCCAACCAAAGAAAAAATGGTAGTCGCCTGCTTTGGTTACCAGCGCTCCCCTCCCGACCGAGACCGGTGCGCCCTCGACGAGGACTTCGCCGTCGTCGCAAGGGCCAACAGCTCGCCGCCCTTGGGTACGACGAACTGTAGCAGTCTGAGCGCCATCCTCAGAAGCGGCGAACTCAACGCTGTAACAGACGTCGGCAACTGCGTCGCCGTCGGTATCAACTTTGATTTCATATAGCGCGCCGGGGGCGAAGGGCTCTCGCGTTGTGGGCGCCACCGGATTCACCGCCATCGACATGTGCACATTGAAGATGATGATCGACTTTCGGGGATCACCTGGCTTCCCAAAGACGTAGAGATCAGTCATGTCCAATCGGGCATCACCGCGCGGAAACCCAAAGTCTGGACCGGAGGCATGGTGTGACATTGGTATTCTCCTTTCTTCTTTCGTGAAACGCTTAGCGCCCGAGTTGCTCGACGTGATATACCAAGCGGTTTTCACCTCACCGGTCGTGAAGGCTTGCTCACGCTCTACCAGCCCTGTATTGAGCCGATGCCCCGTGCCCTTCTCGTGCTGGCCGTGGGCGGCCGGGGAGCGCAACGCTCCAAGGTCCAGCGCATCAGATCCGGCCGGGGAGTCGCGTCGTAACCTCCTGGACTAGCCATGTATTGCCGTCAGGATCATTGAAGGAGAAGAACGACCCGTAGCTGGTGCGCTCGGGGTCCGGGCCGGGTTGTCGTGCCTTGGGTGGGAACGGCGGGCCGTGCCACACCTCACTCGCGTCGATGCCGCGGCCGACGAGTTCGTTATGGGCCGCCTCGATGTCCGAGACCACCAGCCCGCCCTCGGCCGAACCAGGCGCGGCCGCCGTGATTCCCTTGCCGAATGTGACCGAGCACCCGGAGCCCGGGGGCGTGAACTGGACGATGCGAAGGCCGTCTAGCGGGCTGACGTCATCGTCGAACCTCCAACCCAGGCGTTCATAGAACCGCTTGGATCGGTCGACGTCGGACACGGGGATGATCTCGACCTCAAGATTCATGTCGACTTTCCCGCTCGCATCGCTGGTCGCGCCGTTACTCCGAACTTTGTTAGTATTCATACCTTCCTGGTTCATATCGTATCCTCCTTCCAATATTCGCCTTAACTTCCCTTTGCGGTGGTCTTTGCTCCGAACCCTGATTTCAACGGGTTTTGTTCAGTCATCACTAACGCTCCTTAAGGTGGCTCCGGCTGTGGCTGAGAAGAGCGGCACCTGGTTCCCGAGTTGCCCAACGTAATAACCTAGTCGCTCTTCCACATCACCCGGCCGTTGAAATCCCTGCTCCATCAATCTCTTGATTCTCTCTTGCGCGGCCGGACGCATGATCGATGCAAAGCACACATCCCACTCCGGTGCGATTTCGAAGTCAGGCGGCAAACTGGCCACGTCGACGAATCGCTTGGTCTCGCTGATCGCCCGCTTGTCGAATGATGCGATGCGGGTTGCTAACGCCTCGACGAACGCGTCAAGGTCAGCATCCGGGAATGACCGGTTTACATATCCGTATCGTTCGGCGAGATCGCCAGGAATGTCATCCGCGCCGAGCAGCACTTCCAGTGCGCGTCCTCTTCCCATCAGACGAGGTAGCCGGGCCATTGGGCCACCTCCAGGCACTACACCTGCTCCGACTTCCCACTGGGACAAGATAGCCTTTTCGCGGCTCGCGAAACGCATGTCGCAGGCCAAGGCAAGCTCACTTCCGACACCGGTCGCGCGTCCCCGGATTGATGCAATCGACACCACCGGGGCACGACTCAGCCGTACCAGCATGTCGGGCAGTGGCTGCAGCCCGGTCGGTCCGGGTGGTAGACTGGTCGTATCCTCAAGTTTCGCAAGGAAGTCGTAGTGCGTAAGGAAGAAGCCTTCGACGGCGCTGTCAAAGACGACCACTTTGACGTCCTCGTCGGTTTCGAGTTCTGTGATGACCTCGTTTAGTTGCGGAATGGTCTCCGGACCAAAGATATTGAGCGGCGGATGATCAATCGTTACTCGCCAATAGTGGGGTGAGCGCCGCGTGAGATGTATTTGCTTCGTGCCTGTCGCCATCTGAGTTTCGGTTTTCATGTTTGTCTCCAATGAGTTTTTTCAGCCGTTGTTCAAAAGCACTTACTGCGAGTGCCGAGCGAGCATTGCTTGCCACACATTTATCTCGCCGCCTGTTCGATCAGCCGAGCAACCTCTGCCGGGTGTGAAATGAATGGCACGTGACTCGATTTGATCTCGGTCGTCTTCGCGCCCATCCGCTTGGCGTAGAACCTCTCGAGATCGGGATTGATGGCCCGGTCGTCCTGCGTGACCAGGTACCATGACGGAATAGTCTTCCACGCCGCTTGATCCACCGACGCGCCGAAAGCGCTGCCGATGATAGGCTTCTGCGTCGCTGCCATCACGCTCGCTTCCGTTGCCGGCACATCGGCGCAAAAGACTTCGCGAAACCGCGCGCGGTCGATGTAGAGAAAGCCCGCGGCGTCCGGCTTGAGTGCCGCCCCGAGCGGGGCCGAATATTTTTCCCCGTATACCCCGATCGGTTCGCCGGCTTCTGGAGCAAACGCGGCGATGTAGACGAGCGCTTTCACATTCGGGTTCCCCGCCGCCGCTCCGGTGATCACCGCGCCGCCGTACGAGTGGCCAACGACGACCAACGGAACCGCCTGCGCGTCGATAACCCGCTTTGTCGTTTCCAAATCGCCGGCAAGCGAGGCGAGAGCGTTCTGAACCGCGACCACGTTATAGCCGTCGCGCTCGAGGATTGGGATTACGTGTCGCCAGCTCGTACCATCGGCGAAGGCGCCATGGATGAGCACGATCGTCGGCTTGGCGGCATTCCGGGCGTCGACGCTTCTAGCCCGCGCGCTCGGTCGCCGGTTGGACGCGAACGAGGATTGGGCACGAAAGGCGCCTACGCCGACGAAGCCGGCGACGATCATGCCGACGAGCGAGAGTCGGATGATGCGCCTGTTGGTCATGGTCTCAGTACTAAAAAAGCGGTGCTGGTTGATTTCTTCGAACATTCTCTTCCTCCACTTAGATATAGGTCATGCTGATTCCTTAACCGATTTGATCGGATTAATTGAACTGGTTCGGAGTACACCACGAAAGAAAAGAGGAATCTATAGGACTAAGGTATCGATCGATACCAAGGTATTAGCTTCCTTTGATTGACTGACAGTCGACTTGAACACTGATGGCGTTTCCCGTGCGCCGAATTTACCTGTCTTCGGCCGACGACCGATACTAAAGTATGATGGACATGTTGAGCCGCTGAGGCGCATCCTCATGTCCGTGGAACCTCGACGTGATACTGCAAGCGAGAAAGATCTCACCGTGCGACTCAAGCACGCCGAGGAAGCCCTGCGCGACAGTGAACTTAACTTTCAATTGATCGTCGATAGCATCCCAGCGCCGGTCGCTGTCATAACGCCCACCGGCGAAGTCGAAGCACTCAACCAATCAGTCCTGGATTACTTCGGCAGGTCCTTTGAAGAACTAACAGGTTGGGCCAACTCAGACCCGGTTCATCCCGACGACCTCGGTCACGTAACCGAAGTCATGCGAAAGGCATTGGAACTCGGTGAGACTTACGAAGTTGAGTCTCGGCATCGTCGTGCTGATGGCGTCTATCGTTGGTTCCACGTGCGTGGCTTCCCCTTGAAAGATACTGACGGCCGGATCCTGCGCTGGTGCGTCCTGCTAACTGATATCGACGATCGCAAGCAGGCCGAGGCCCAGCTCTCCGGCGAGAAGCGACTGCTGGAGATGGTGGCCTCGAGTTGCGCACTCACCGACGTTCTCACTGCTTTGTGCAAATTTGTAGAAGACACTTCCGCCGATTGTCACTGCGGCGTTTACCTGATCGATTGGAGTGGTCCGAAGTTCCGGATTGGGGCTGTTCCAAGCCTTCCGGCGACCTTCAACGATCCGGTTGATGGATTGACTGTGTCTCCGCACGTAGGGCCCTGCGGCTTAGCGGCACTTACTAAGACGCAGGTGATCGCGACAGACTTAGAATCAGATCCACTCTGGCAGTCGAGTGCGATTCGACCACTGGCACTCGCACACGGAATACGATCGCATTGGAGCACGCCGATTTACGCTCGAGACGGGCAGGTATTGGGAACGTTTGCCATTTTTCACAGCGAACCATCTAGCCCGACGCAAGTTCAGCAAGATCTCATCGCGCAGGTGACACACATCGCCAGCATCGCGATCGAGCGTGCATTGAGTGAAGCGGCCTTGAAGCGAAGTGAAGCGTTCCTCGCTGAAGCACAACATCTGAGTCGCATCGGCAGTTTTGAGTGGCGCATGGTTACGAACGAAATCACCTGGTCCGAGCAGCTCTATCGCATCTTCGAGATTGATCCTCATGTGAGGGTTACGCTCGAACTGATTGGAACACGGGTCCATCCCGAAGACCTCACGTTGTTTCAAGACATGATCGAACGAACGAGTAGTTCTGCCAGCGACTTTCAATACGAACATCGGCTGCTAATGCCAGATCATTCGATTAAGTATCTGCATCTGATTGCTCACGGAACGCGGAACGAGGATGGTGAATTGGAGTACATCGGCGCGGCCCAGGATGTGACGCAGTGGCGATTGTCGGAAGAAGCACTCGGCAAGGCCCGTGCGGAGCTGGCACACGTCACTCGAGTGATGAGCCTGGGAGCATTGACGGCCTCGATCGCGCACGAAGTTAATCAACCGTTGTCAGGCATCATCACTAACGCCAGCACCTGCCTGCGAATGTTGGATGCTGATCCGCCAAACGTCGACGGGGCCCGGGAAACCGCGCGACGCACTATTCGCGATGGACACCGGGCGTCCGATGTCATCTCCCGATTGCGGGCGCTGTTTAGCCGGAAAGATATCGCTACGGAATTAGTAGATCTGAATGAAGCAACAAGAGAGGTGATTACATTAGCCTTGTGTGAACTTCAGCGTAACAGGGTTATTGTGAAACCTGAGCTTGCTGACGAGCTTCCGATTGTTGCAGGCGATCGTGTACAGCTTCAGCAAGTCATACTCAACTTGCTGCGCAACGCTTCAGACGCAATGAGCAGTGTTGACGATCGTCCGAGACAGTTGCTGATCAGAACAAAACACGATGCAGATGGCGGCGTGCGCCTGAGTGTGGAAGACGCGGGTGTGGGATTTGAACCTGAAAGCATCAACAAGCTCTTCGACTCTTTCTACACAACCAAGAGTAACGGGATGGGGATAGGACTATCTGTTAGCCGCTCGATCATCGAAAATCATCAGGGCCGTCTGTGGGCCGCTTCGAATGATGGACCAGGAGCGACGTTCTCGTTTTCGATTCCCTGTGTAGCAAAGCTAGCAGAGGGAGCAGAGGTAGTCGCGGGACGCGCCGTAGTTGCGCCGACAGATCAGAAAAGCGCTGCGAGGCCAAGCTGATGGAGACACGTCCACTCATATCCGTAGTCGATGATGACGAGTCTGTGCGCGAGTCGCTGCCCGACTTGCTGAAGGAGTTCGGCTTTGCAGCCCAGGCGTTTTCATCGGCAGAAGAGTTTCTGGTGTCGAGATACCTTGAAGAGACGAAGTGCCTAATCCTCGACGTTGCCATGCCCGGCCTGAGCGGACCCGATCTGCAACGAGAATTAACGCGGCGCCGGCAAGAGATCCCCATCGTCTTCATCACGGCTCACCGAGATGACAGGGTTCGTCCGCGCTTACTTGAACAAGGCGCAGTGGAGTGTCTGTTCAAGCCATTTAGCGAGGCCGATCTGCTTGAGGCGCTTAACGCCGCGCTTCGAGTGAGCTGATCTATTTCAACTCGGCTGGATTGGGCCAGAGTCCGACAAGCTGCCAGCTTGTCGAGGATCGAGATAAAGAATGGGGTTTATATGCTTTCAGCGGGCCCCACATCTCAGTTGCAGGACAAGCCAATTGTTTTCGTTGTCGACGACGACATCTCGGTACGCGAATCGCTGGAAATGCTGATTCAATTTGCGGGCTGGCAGCCGGAGACATTTGCGTCCGCGGAAGAATTCCTTGGCCACGCACGAGTCCTCACGCCGAACTGCCTCGTACTTGATGTTTCTCTTCCGGACCTTAACGGTCTCGATCTGCAGAAGCTCGTCGCCGATCGGATCGAAATGCCGATCATCTTCATAACGGGTTACGGCGACGTGCCGATGACCGTCCGAGCAATGAAGGCCGGAGCTGTCGAGTTCTTGACGAAGCCATTCGAAGAAGAGACGTTGTTGAGCGCCATCCGGCACGCCATCGAGCGCAGCAAAACCGCACTTGGTAACGAGGCGGAGATGCAGGCGCTCCGCGACTGTTACGCATCACTCACGCCACGCGAACGCGAGGTCATGGCGATGGTGGTCTCTGGCCTATTGAATAAACAGGTCGGTTTCGAGCTCGGGATTAGCGAGATCACGGTGAAGGCACACCGAGGCAAGGTGATGCTAAAGATGAAAGCTGACTCTCTCGCCGACTTAGTGAGAATTGCAGAGAGACTCCGCGTTAATTAATCGTCTTCAATCGTCTTATCGAATCTCCCGAGATTGTTTCTAAGAATCCTTATCGGAGTGGTTATCTTCTTTAAGACTTGTTGGGAAGCTGCACGGTGAATACCGCTCCATAGCCTTTCCCTCGACTAGACGCCTCAATCGTCCCGCCGTGGAGTTCAACAATGTGCCGCGCAATAGTCAGGCCTAGCCCGAGGCCGTCAGGCTTTCCGCGTTGTTCTGCTTGCAGGTAACGATCAAAGACAAACGGAATAGACTTTGGGCTGATGCCTTCACCTGTGTCGCTTACGACAATGTCATGGTACCCATCCCTCGTCTCGAGCTTTACTTTGATCTTTCCCCCACGGGCTGAGAACTTGATGGCGTTCGTGAGCAAATTGGTAAACACCTGATGCAGGCGCAAGGAATCGCCGAGTATCACATCCTCTGAAGAGCCCAGATCCATCTCTGTTTCGATCGATTTCTCGCGTGCTGTTGGCGCCAAATCTTCGATTGCAGCCTGGATGATCGATCTAAGTGAAACCGGTCGACTCGTCAAAGAGGATTTGTTGGCGGCTATTCGCGAATAGTCGAGAAGTTCGTCGATAAGGCGTTGCTGGGCTTGCGCATTTCGTTTGATCACTTCTACTGCCCGCGGAATGATCGCCTGATTGCTCAGCTGTTGACTGAGCAATTCAGCCCAACCAAGAATGACCGTGATCGGCGTTCGGAGCTCATGCGAGACAATCGCCAGAAGATCATTACTATTTTCAACCAGCTCGGTCGATCTGGTCTCTAATGCTTCAGCCATGGTTCGTCCACCTCTTTTGGCTTGAAAATGAGGACTCTTATGTGAATTGTGTCCGTGCCTGCTTCTAAGAATCCCTATCAGATCTCGCGTAGGGTCTCTGATAAGAACCAGGTTCGGCGCTCAGTCTCGTCGATCCATACCTCGAGCAAACTCGCGGTGGCGACGTCGTAGTGCCGGTCGGAGACCTCATGCGTGGAGCGAAGCGATCGCGTGAGGTGGACATTGTCTGCGCATAACTCGGCAAGCATCTCTTTGGGACTGATGATCTCAGCATCGTTATCATTCAACCGTTGGTGGTTGCTGATATCGCCGATGGAATGGAGCGTTGTACCACCGAGCTTCCGAGTTCGTTCGGCGATCACATCGGTCATTGCGAATATTTGTGACGCCTGTTCATCGAGGAGCAGGTGGTAATCGCGAAAGTGGGGACCGCTGATGTGCCAGTGGAAATTTTTCGTCTTGATATAAAGCGCGAATACATCTGCCAGCAGTTGCCGTAGATCGCGCGATATCTCCGCGACCGCTTCATCGTTGAGATCGGTTGGCGTGTCTAAACGATCTATTTCCCGCCTCTTCAATTGAGTTGCATCGCTCTTGCTCATCACTCTTCTCTCCTTTGCCTGTGATGCCTTGACAGGTTCGAGTGCCGACCCGTTGACAGCAAGTGAAACGGCTTGGCGACTTGAACCTGTCCTGGACTCGTCCTCGTTATTTCGAGGTTTTTGTCTTCCTAAGCACCTTAGCGAGAATCGAACGAAGTTCGGTCTTGATATCGCCGCCTTCCAAGCTCTTTTCCGCGCTAGTCTTTGGCAACCGATACCCAAGGTTTGTGTCAGAGGCCCAAATCTCGGACAGGAAGTACTCGTCTCCGATCTTATCGAAGACAAGATTCGTTTGGCGGGGATACTCGTTGGCCTGGGCAGGTTGTGCCTCGAAAAAGATCGTCCCGCGGCCCTTCTCGTTACTTATCTCAAGAACTCCCGGGTTTGTGGCGTCGGCGCGCTTGAGCGTGTACTTGCCGGCCGGAAACGTCTTTTCCCCCACTATGAATGCAAAAGGTACATCCGCCTCAATCGTACCCTCCTCAAGCGCTTGTGCGTTTGCACGAATGGCGCCGCCTGCAGCCAGGAGAACGAGTATCAATAGTCTACTAATAAACTGTGTCTTCACATTTCCTCCAAATGTTACGGACGAACTGTTGAAGCTATCGGTTCGTCTGTGCCCATCGAAATGGAGTTGATCGCTGGATCAACTGCTTCACCACACGTTGTTGCGCTCCTCGAAATCATGCGAAACCGCCGCACATCAAGGTCACGAGGCAATTGTATTTCGGATGTCGATCAGCAATCTTTCTGTTTCGTGCAGAAAAGTTTCTGATCCTGCGGCAATAAGCAGGTGACTAAGGAGAAACCATAAACCCATGCCACGCGCAGATATCGCTAGGCGGCTGCGGGTAAGCCAGCTCCTTCTAATACACGAGGCGAGAAGCAGAGAAATGCATTCTTCGCCCTGTACGCTCTCGGCGTTGTTTCAGTGAATTGTCGAAATAGAGTTGTGAACCGGCTCTGACTCTCAAAACCAATTTCGAGCGCGATCTGGGCTATTGGGATTTCCGTTTCGGACAACAACTTCTTTGCCGCCTCTATCCTCTTCTGCATTATGTACTGATGCGGAGCGAGCCCCGTAGCAAGTTTAAATTGGCGCGTGAAATGAGACGCGCTCATGTTAACCAGATGCGCAATCCCCGCGATCTTCAGATCGGCGCCTAAATTTTCTCTGATGTAATCGATAACGCGCCGAAGCTTATATCGCGGTATGCCACCCCTGTACGATCGTTCGGAGCCATTGTTGATCGAATGCCTCCTCAACAAATGCATCGCAAGCTGAGCGGCTAATAACTCAACGTAGGCTTTACTCCCCAACCTGGCATCGTCGAATTCATGGAGAAGGGAAAGCCCGATGTGGAATATGTGCGGATCCCGAACGCGAAACTCTACGCCGATGTCGGCCTGAGAGACATCGAAGTCGGTGTCGGCTGACGCCTTAGCCAGGAGCCCGGAATGGAGGTAGATGTGCAGCATATCGTAAGCCGCGTCACCACCAGAGCAGCGCCATTCGGAAGCGGCTCCCGCGGGAATGATGACTGCGTCGCCTCGCTGAAGCGGCTCACTGAACTCTTGATCATTGATGCGGACTGCCATGTTTGTAGTAGCTGAAATGCTGAGAGCGACCAAGGTGTTGGTTAGTGGCGGCACAACCAGCTCACTGCGATTGTGCCGGAACTGCATCACCTGTACGTTCTGCGATGCAAGGGACCAGCTTGAACGTATTACGCCTTCGGGAAAGATCTCGCTAAAATCCCGGACGCCTGTCGTTACTAATGAATTCGTTGAGAACATAGAAACCCTCTTGAGCGCGCTGTGATTAGCTTGGCAGCATATACCTATGAGCCAGCTTCAAGTCGTTTAAGCTGAAAACCTCTTCTCCAGCTCCACGGATAGCAGGGCAACCTAAGGGCCAATCCTAAATTGTTGATTTTTCGCCAGGGAGGATGAGTGTTCGGGAATTTCTCACGAAGTCCGCAAGAAGATTACATCGCGACCTTGCGAGAGTTGCGCCTGGTGCTTCAGGCGACTGGAGGTTCGCTCGCCAAAGCTCAACAACGCTACGGAGGATAACCGCGTAGCGGTGTCCTCTCGATAGCTCGCGGGAGGGCAATGCTCTAGGGCCGCGTAGCGTTTACCTTGCCCGTTATTTTGAATTACGGGGTAACCGCTACGCGGCCCAGGTTATCCCGCACCTCGGTAACTATCGAGAGGTAACCGCTACGCAGTCGCGACCACTCTGTGGTTCGTTTGCCGTTCATCGGCAGGTAACTCATCTGTTGCAGGAATCAGAATATTGCAGCAGAGAATAGAAAGAAACTGCCAACAGCTTGCGGTAGTCTTGGGTTTGAACGGGGGATGGGTCTGGCGACTGGGAGGATTTGCTTGAGGGATCGAAACAGTAAGGCGACGGTTAGAACGAATAGCGGCCTTCACGGTCTTGCGCTTTTGTTAGCTTGTGCGACGGTAGTCTTGCTCGTGGCGGGAGCGCTTGTCACCAGCAACGAAGCTGGAGACTCGGTCCCGGACTGGCCGGTTTCGTTTGGCCGTTGGCTAATCAGCTCCAACAATTTTGTCGCCAATGTTCGCTTTGAGTATTCGCATCGAGTGATCGCCGGAATTGTCGCTTTGATCACGCTCGCGCTTGCTGGATGGGGCTTTGTAACCGAGCGACGAACCTGGCTGAGCAGACTCGGGTTGATCGCGCTCGCTGGTGTCGTCGCTCAAGCAGGTATTGGCGGCCTCAGGGTTTTGTTTCCAGAATACAAGCCGTTGATTGCCGTTCCTCACGCGCTGGTCGCTCAGAGTTTTTTCGCCGTTGTGGTTTCAATATGCGTTTTCACTTCGCGAAGCTGGGATGTGTCGCGGCAGACCAAACCCGATGCCGACGGTTGGCCGGTTCGCGTGTTGGTGACTGCCACCGTTGGCGTGGTGTTGATCCAGCTTGTGCTGGGTGCGGGCTTTCGACATCAGGCCTTCGGTGTCGCACCCCATATCGTTGGCGCTGCTGTGGTGACGTTTCTGATCGTCACGACGGTCGTTATCTTGAGGCGGCGTCATGCAGAGAACGAATATCTGGCACGTCCGGCCGCGCTCGCCCTTGGACTTTTGATGGTGCAACTCTGCCTGGGGCTCGCAGCTTACGCCGCACGGATGGCCTCGAAGGGTGATCCGCAACCGCTGGAGCCTATGATCTCTCTCACCGTAGCACACCTTGTTGCAGGTGCTCTCACGCTCGCAACTCTCGTGGCGCTTGCATTGAGATGCTATCAAGTGCTTGAGCCGAGATCCGATAGGGCTGTCAAAGCGATCCGCTCATTTCAAGCTTCATTCGAAACTTTCAACCCGAAAGCCTGAACCGACACTTCATTAGCTAGTGGATTGTCACGGAGGTAATGATAGACCTGTAGGGGCGGCCCTCCGTGGCCGCCCCTCTTTGCCTTGTACAAATGTGTCGACAACCGAACAGGGGCGGCCACGGAGCGCCGCCCCTACAGGTCTATCATAACCACTGCTCTACTCCGCTATTGGTTGTCAGATTTCCTTGTCCAGAGAAATCGTCAAGCTCTCAATTCTGCGGGACAGAGTAAGAAGTGTCTGTAGGTGAGCCGCGAGTGTTGTTTGTGACTCCTCCGGACTGCTAGTCCTTATCGCACGCTCTATATCCTCGAACGAATCCTCAACCTTCCTTACTTTCTGCTCCCGTCCATTTTCCATCCGGTCTGCAATACCCTCCAGTGTCTCGGCGAACCGGTCATCGAACTCGCGCTGTGCCACACGCAAGGCTTCCGGTAATTCGAAGCCGGGGAGTTGCAGACGAAACTTCAGCCACGCGATTTGCGTCACGAAAAGCATGCGCAGTTCTGTCTGCCACCGAAGGATCTGACTGCGCAATGCGAGGTTGTGCTGTCGGGAAGGCCCGAATTCGAACAGAACGGCGTCAGCGAGAATCCTCACCTTGTCCAAATTGGTGTTGATCGTCTCGCGCAGAGAAGAGCTGCGCTCGATGTCCACTCGACTGTCTTTTGAAAGCGGTTCTCTGGCAAACTGTGCAAGGAATCGCAGGCTGGAAATGAACGCCCGCTTCATCCCTACTACAGCCGGAGCGCCCCATAACTGGTCAAACACGAGCCACATCATGAATAGGCCGAGTAGAATCCCCACGACTCGGTCTCGGGCCACCGCCAGTGAGGTCTGCACTCTGAATTCCTGCAGGTTGATGACGTAAAACGCCAGAGCAAGCTGGACTCCGAAATATGAGAGCCGCGGGCTGGATGTCGCTAGCCAGGCAGCGAGGATAGTCACTGCTACAAAAAGAAGTGCGAGCCCGCCGATCGAATCGAGGTAAGGCAGAATGAAGACCTGCGCCCCCATTCCAATCACAATACCTCCAGTGATCGCGCCTGTGATTCTCAGAAACTGCTTCTGACGGGATGAGCCGACGGTGGTCAGAGCGGTCAAGACGCATGTTACGACTGCCGTGCTAATACCTGGCCAGGAGGCGGAAGTGTATATGATGTAGCAAAGGCCCGCTGCGAGGCAGCCTTTCAACCCGAATTTAAGGTGGTCAGAATTGGATAGCGCATCCGGAACAAAGAGCCTCCGTGGCGGGTCGCCTGCGGGCGGGGGTGGGTATGTGCTCAGCGATTCAGAAGCCGCAAAGACTTCAGGGATCATCGAAACGGTTCTCTCCATCTCGTTCAACAACGAAATGGCTGTTGAGTTGTCACTTCCATTATCGACCTCAATCGGGCCTGGAATCCGGCCGCCGAGCAAGGCGTCACGGGTTTTGGCGATTTGCTCAACCAGCTTGCCGATTCGTTTTCGATCCTCCTGGGATACGCAGATACTGAGTTGCGTCAGGTTGGCAGCGAGATCTACGACTCTTCCAACCAGCACCAAAACTGCTCCCAGTTGCTCAGCGTAATGCCGCGAGTAGTTCGACCGCCGCAACATTTGTCGCAACCTCGATGTTCCAGTCATCGTCAGCCGCGTGATGTTCTTTTTCGTCTTTTCGTCAACCGTGCGGCCGGCGGCGTGGCAGCTGAGTAAGTCTTCAACACAAGCCAGGCGTTCTGCAATTGAGCGGACAAGATCATCCCCAGCCCTGACTCCGGCAAATACCAGCTCCACCAGCAAAGTAATCGCGCACGCCATCGCCGTCTGCAGGAACGCCCAAAGCGTGTTTTCCACCTTGAGCTCCACCGGTACATGCATATCCCACAGCGAAATTGTGATTGCGATCAAAATGCCGAAGCCGGTCGCAGCAACATAATCCGTCATCGCGCTGAGGGCATAGAAAATGACGAACAACGTCCCAATGATCCAGAGCAATCGCAGCATTGGGTCACCCAGTGAGAACATCGCCCCGACCAGGACATAGATCGCCGAGAAAGCAAAGATAATGACTATGGTCCTTACCGCCCTCATCGTCGCTCGAGGACTTTCGCGCGAGATGATTAGTGTAAAGACCGCGCCATGCATGCCGTACGGAAGGCGGAATGTCATGGTGAGGATCATGACAAGAGTTGCGCAAATGACCATTCGGGCGACCAGGGCAGCCCTCCCGGGGTAGGGCGCCAGTTCCTCTTTGAAAAACTCCTTGAGCCAGACCAGGGGACCGGACAACTGCGCGAGGTTTAGGACCTGTGTAGCCATATTCAGTGTCCGCGAATGCTGACGATGGCTGACTGGCCAACCCTATACAAGTCAGGAGGCGGATCCTCGACCCGAACGCGAACCGGGTATCGCGATGCCAGATGAACCCAGTTGAGCGTTCGCTGCACATCCGGAAGTCCGCCTTCCAAACGACCAACGACATCGGCATCGGGGGTCACGCCGAACCCGACGCTGTCCACCACGCCCGAAAAGCGCACATTCGGCTTCGCCATTATGTACACGTCGGCGGGCATCCCTGGCGTGATTTGCTCCAGCTGGCCTTCACGAAAGTTAGCTACGGCCCACCAGGTGCGCGCGTCAATGAGGGTGAACACCTGCTGACCCACATGCGCGTAGGCGCCTTCTGAAATGGTGAGATTGGTCACGCGGGCATCGAATGGCGCATAGACCCGGCAGTTGTTGAGGTTGTAGCGGGCGCTCTCCACCGCTGACGCTTTCGCGCCGCGCTGGTTGACCAGCGGCTCGAGTGTAGTGACGGCGTGTTTGGCTTGTTCGTGCTGCGCCTTACTCTGTTCCACGACGGCTCTCGATTGTTCGTATTGGGCTTGTGCAGATCTTAAAGCTGCGTTAACAAGCTGCAGCCGTGCCTCCGCCTGTTTGAGCACTTGTGCCTGCGTGATTTCCGAGGTCCTGGCTCGATCCACTTGATCCACCGTGACGAACTGTTTGGTGAGCAGCGGCTCAAGCCGATGCAAATTGTGACTGGCGTACTCCCACTCCGCTTTAGCCCGGCCCACACCCTGCTCTGCATTGGTCACGTCGGCCCGCGCCTGATCGATTGAAGCTGCATATCGAGTCACGTCAGACTCCGAGCCGCGAATCGTTGCTTGAGCAACGGAGACCGCGCTCACCTGTGATGCGATTCTTCGCCGCTCGTCTGCGATTTGGCCTTCGAGGGCGGCCTGCTCGGAAAGAGCTTTCTGAAGGGCGTACTGATACGGTCGTTCATCGATTTCGAACAACGGCTCGCCCTGCTTCACAGACTGGTTGTCGCGCACATGCATCCGGACGATCGGACCCTCGACTTGCGGAGCGATCCCGATGTAGTTCGCAAACACTTCGGCGTCGTCGGTTCGCGGATAGTTATTCGTTCGGTGAAGCACCATTAGCCCCACAGACACCGCGGCGATCACAACGCCGACGCTCACCCACCGCCCAACCCGCCTGCGAGCATTCGTACTTGTGTCAGAATCCATCATCCTTACCTCACTAGCCATAGAAGACGAGCCACAACGCGAAGGTAAACATTGCTGTCATGCACGGATACACCAAAATTGGGGGCACAACCGGAATCCGCAATCGCAATAGCAACCATCGCGCTAGAAAAGTGAGCAAAATGGCGAGCGCCAGGCAAATGAGCCATGCTGGGAAGTACGAGCCGAGGATTTCGATGGACGGAGCCCGTGAACAACTCGTCAACGGCAGTGGACCGAGCAACGCGAACCCGCGCTTTACGAATTGACCGCTTCTGCTACTCATGGCCGCTTATCCCCGGTTCGGAAGGCCAACTGCGCCAGAGCAGTGAGCACCTGTGTCCGCGCCTTAATATCAGTGGATTGGGCCTGTGCGAGCGTCCGCTGGGCAGCCGTAACGTCCAGCAAGCTGCGGACGCCCGCGTTGTAAGCTTCAAGAGCTGCGGCATAGGATTGACTGGCTGCCTCCAACAGTGCAATGGCGGATTGCCGCTGTCGAAAGGCGGTGTTCAAACTCGAGTAAGCTGCCCAAATCTCGTTGGCAATCTGATCGCGTGCAACGTTGACCTGTGCTTCTGCAGCTCGGAGGTTGGCTTGCGCGTTTGCCAGATTGTTCTTTCGCACGCCACCGTCAAACAGGGTCCACTTCAGATTCAAACTCAGTCCACCCGCAAGGCCCGCCGTGTATGCGTGGGGGAGAGTTTGCTGTAGCCCATATAGCGACTGCGCAGTAGCGCTCACGTTAAGATTCAGAGAAGGGAAGTACGCTGCGCGCGCCTCTTTGATCCTACCTTGTGCCGATCGTATTTCAGCGAACCGCTGCAGTAGATCGGAGCGTTGTTCGAATGCGCGATTAAGCGCCTGGTCAACCCTAGCGCCAATCGAGTCAGAAATAGCGAGTTCGTCAATCGCCTGTACGCGAATGACTGTAGTTGGGGAGACGCCCAGAGCGGTTGCCAGGTCGCCTGCAGCAATCTCTTTCGCTCCTAACACGGATTGCAGCTCGAGTTGTGCTTGTGCGGTTGCGCTGCGGGCTTCAAGCACATCAGGCAAAGTGCCCAGACCTTGCTTTAGACGATCTTCCGTTGCCCGTTGTACGGTCTGCGCATTGGACAAACTTGTTTGGGCGGCTTCAACCTGCCCGGACGCATTGAGCAAATCGTAATAGGCTTTCTCAACTTGATAGATGATCTTGCGATGAGTGTCGTTAAACGCGAAGTTGGCGACCAGAACCTCTGCCTTCGCGGCATCGATTCGGCCGGCCCGCCCGCCGAAATCGAAGACTGTGTAGTTGAGATCGAACGCCACTTGAAACGCCTGGAAGGTCTGACGGATGAATTGGCTCCCGGCTAGAATTTCATCGCGAGCGGTCTGCGATATCGCAGCCGCGGCCAACGTCGGATACAGCTCGCTCCGCGCGACACCCAGCGCAGCCGCTTGAGCGCGGGCGCGTTCCCACGCAAAACGGGTCTCGGGATTGTTGGCTTGGGCGAAGTCTATTAGTTCCGCCAGCGAATAGGTCTTCGCCGT
>Ga0137359_10000955_pt1 | contig 22521 bp, 19 predicted proteins | sample Mad1_40_16metaG_FD_108281 | JGI IMG/M metagenome (GOLD analysis project Ga0137359, IMG submission 108281) | Vadose zone soil microbial communities from Angelo Coast Range Reserve, California, USA - Mad1_40_16 metaG | ecosystem: Environmental > Terrestrial > Soil > Vadose zone | place: USA... | reverse complement strand
GGCCAACCTTTTTCTCAAGCGATTCTTTCTCCACTGCGAAATCTGTCGCGGGCATGCTGGCGCCTGGCCTGCCCTTGACCGGTCTTGCTCCGCGCAGCAGTATTTTCTGGATTTTCCTCGGCCAGCCGTCCGGCGGAACGCCCAGCACGCCGGAAAACATTTCCACGACCGAATTCGGAAATGCGACGTCGTGTTGCTCGTCGAGCCGCAAGACATCCGCCGGCCTCATCTCCTTGGCCATTAGAAACAACGACATGTCGCCGACCACCTTGCTCGACGGCGTCACTTTCACGATGTCGCCGAACAATTGATTCACTTCGGCGTACATTTGTTGCACCTGCCGCCAGCGATGGCCCAGTCCCATGGACACAGCTTGTTCGCGCAAGTTCGTATACTGCCCGCCGGGAATTTCATGTTCGTAAAGGCGTGCGTTGCCGGACTTCGGTCCCGAATCGAATGGCAAATAATATGTCCGGACCGTTTCCCAATAATCTGAGCATTCGTTCAACATTTCGAGATCGAGTTCGGTATCGCGCGGCGTGTTGCGCAGCGACGCGACAATCGCGTTCAAGTTCGGCTGGCTGGTTCCTCCGCTCATCGAAGCTACTGCGCCGTCCGCGATATCCACACCAGCCTCGGCCGCTTTCAATACCGAAGACGCGTTGATGCCACTGGTATCGTGCGTGTGAAAATGAATCGGCAGCGCGATCTCTTCTTTTAATTTTTTCACCAGTTCGAACGCCGCGTACGGCTTGCACAATCCCGCCATGTCCTTGATTGCCAGAAAATGCGCGCCTAGCTTTTCCAGTTGCTTCGCAAGCGCTACATAATATTTCAGTGAATATTTCGGCCGGCTGCCGTCCAGAATGTCGCCGGTGTAGCAAATCGCCGCTTCACAGACGCCGCCCGTTTCCAGCACTGCGTCCAGCGAAACGCGCATATTCTCGATGGAATTCAGTGAATCGAAGACGCGGAAAATGTCCATGCCCTCGGCATATGCTTCGCGCACAAATTCGCGGATCACGTTGTCGGGATAAGACGCGTAGCCAACCGCATTCGCACCCCGCAATAGCATCTGAAAACAAATGTTAGGGATTGCAGCTCGCAATTGCCGCAATCGTTGCCACGGATCTTCGTGCAAAAATCGCAACGCCGTGTCGAACGTCGCCCCACCCCACATCTCGATACTGAAAAGATTCGGCAATCGTCTCGCCACCGCAGGCGCGGTAGCTTGCAAGTCATACGTTCGAACCCGCGTGGCCATCAACGATTGATGCGCATCGCGAAAAGTCGTGTCGGTCATCAGCAGCCGCTTTTCTTTCTTTGCCCACTCCGCGAATTTCTTTGGCCCAAGCTTTTGCAGCAGCTGCCGCGTGCCGCTTTTTGGCTCCGCAATCGACGCTGCGGGAACCACTGCGGTCTCGAAACTCGCCGGAATCTGCTTCCCTTTCACTTCGGGATTTCCGTTCAGAATTACGTCGCCCAGGTAGGTCAGCAGCTTTGTTGCGCGATCGCCGCGCTTGGGAAACTTGAATAATTCAGGATGCTCATCCAGAAACGAAGTGGTCACTTCACCCGCGCGGAACTTCGCGTGATTGACGACGTTTTCCACGAACGGAATGTTGGTCTTCACGCCGCGAATGCGAAATTCGCGCAGCGCACGATCCATGCGCTGGCACGCTTCCGGCAGGTTCGTGCCCCACGCTGTCACCTTCACCAGCAACGAATCGTAGTACGGCGCTAGCGAAGCTCCGGCATAAGCCGTTCCGCCATCCAGGCGAATCCCGAATCCCGCCGGCGATCGGTACGTGGAAATTTTTCCGTAGTCCGGTGCAAAATTCTTTTCTGGATCTTCTGTCGTCACGCGGCATTGCAATGCGGCTCCGTACAGCGGCACGTTCTCTTGTCCCGGCAGCCGCATCGTTTCATCGTGCAGCGAGTGCCCCTGCGCCACCAGGATCTGCGCACGAACCAGATCGATGCCCGTCACCATCTCGGTGACAGTATGCTCGACCTGAATCCGTGGATTTACTTCGATGAAATACCACTTCTGCGAATCCACGTCGTACAAAAACTCCACCGTTCCCGCATTGAAGTATTTCGCTTTGCCCGCAAGCTGCGCCGCCGCAGCACACAGTTCATTGCGCACGCTTTCCGGCAAATTCGCCGCTGGCGCAACTTCCACTACCTTCTGGTGACGCCGTTGCACCGAACAATCGCGTTCATACAAATGCAGCAAGTTTCCATGACCATCGGCAAGGATTTGCACCTCCACATGCTTAGCGCGTGCCAGGAACTTTTCCAGAAACACGCTGGCATCGCCGAATGCCGACCGTGCTTCGCTCTGCGCTTCTTCCAGCCGCGCCTCCAGCTCAGACTCCGAGCGCACGACACGCATGCCGCGCCCGCCGCCGCCCATCGCGGCCTTCACCATTACCGGATAACCAATCGCCGCCGCGATTTTCTTTGCTTCGGTAAAATTCTTTACGGGCTTTTCGGTTCCTGGCAAAACCGGTACGCCTGCGGAAATCGCCAGCCCCCGCGCCGCAGTCTTGTCGCCCAGTAATTCCAGCAGCTCCGGCGTCGGCCCCACAAAAGTAATACCCGCCTTCACACAAGCCCTCGCCAGAACGGGATTTTCCGACAAAAAGCCATATCCAGGGTGAATGGCGTCCACGCCCTTGGCTTTAGCAAGCGCAATGATCCCCGCAATATCCAGATACGCTTCGACCGGCCCTTTGCCTTCCCCAATCGGATACGCTTCATCCGCCTTGAACCGGTGCAATGCCAGCCGGTCCTCTTTCGAATACACCGCCACGGTCCGCAGACCCAACTCATTCGCCGCGCGAAAAATGCGTATAGCGATTTCGCTGCGATTAGCCGCCATCAATTTTCGAATGGGCTTGCTCTTATGCATGGCTCGCTCTGCGCACATCGGCGCAGCCGAACATTCTTTCACGCCGCATGGTTGGCACTACAGCAGTTTTTTTAATGGATCAAACTCGTCTTTTGTATGCAATGGTCCATATGGCTGGATGCACTGACAGAGGTCATCACACCTGTCACTCGCCTGCGTTTGTCGTTTTCTGTTCAACCGGCGCGTTCTTCAATTGTTCCAATTCCGAAGGCACCTTGGCCCACAGCTTCTGGTCCTTCTTCGTGACCAGTGATGCGCTTGGCACGCGAAAAAAGTCCAGCAGCTCGGCTCGAATCTCCGGAGTCAACCCGGCGAATTTCTGCTCCGCCAGTTTATCCAGAAGCTTGGCCTGTGTAATGTCGCAAAGGTGATACTGCCCCGGAGCGCTTACCTCGCCCACATCGAAATTGTCGTTAGTCACCGAAGGCTTGGCGGTTTCACGCTCTTCCTTCAACAGGTTGCGGTATTGGTCGAGCGTATCATTGAAACTTTTTTCGAACATCTGTTCCGTGTCCGGAGTTGGCGTCTTGAATTGCAATACTCGGAGCGGCCCGATCTTCGGCAAAATGCGGTAGATAAACGCCAAAACTTTGTCGCCGAACGTCGGGCGTTGATAATCCTTGCCCCATTCTCTCTCGTAATTCGAACGCCGCAAATTATAGAGAAATTTACGCTTGGTGATGCCCGGCTCATCCTTCTGAATTTCATCCTTCTTCAAGTTCCACGCAATGCGCGTTGCTCTGGGAATCAAATTGCCCACCGCATGGCGGTAAGAACTGAACACCCGATCCGGATTGTTCAACACTTTCTTCAAGTCTAGACCATACGTTTCCTGAAAAGCCTGATCCAACACGCGTGGCGAAACTTCGAACCCGATAAAATCGTGATAGCTTTCCGGCGCGTATCGCTCTTTGGCTACCTCCAGCACGTCGAATCCGAATTCCGTCTTGAGGTGCGCCAGTTTGTCGTCTTCATAGGTAACGAAATTTCCGTATTTCTTCTCCAGCTTAGGGTACAAAATCGGCACCGCTCGATTGACACCAATGCGATGTCCATTGTTGTCCGCCGCGTAGTGCCCCATCGCTCCCAGCGCAAACGAATACTCGTACACGTCCTGCGAATCGCGTAACAAAGCGAGCACAAAATCGCCGCTGCGCACGTAGTGCGTCAAATCGCTGAAGAACGGATTGCCGCCCGGGTAGTAGCCCAGGTCTTGAATGATGGCGCCGCCGTACGCATACGCCTGCCCGCGGTTGATCTCATCTTCGGTAGCATTTGGAAATCTTTTGCGGATGGCCGGCTTCATACTCGATTCCCAGACCACGTCAATGATTGCCTGGTGAGACATCACCGAATACGCTTCGGCTCTCTCCGGCACGGCCAAAACCATCGTGAGCATCACAAAAAGCGCAAGCACTTCCCTGAGCCGGCGTAAAATCGCAAATTTTGAATTCAAATCCCGCCCGCCTTTCAAAGAGCAAACCCCCAACTGTGGTACACACACCAATGCCGCGATATCTCAAAGTGTATCGTTGATTCGCATAAGTTGGGGATAGAGAAAACCCGGTAGACCAACCATTACTTCTGACGTCGCGCGCTGGCGCATCGCTTCTTCGTTGTCTCGTTATTTCATTTCGTCCTTACTTCATTCTTCATTCTAGTATTTCCGCAGCACACCGATCACCCGCCCTTGAATCTTCACGTCGCTCGCCGCTTCAATAATCGGCCCCATTTCTGAATTTGCCGGCTGCAAACGGACTTTCCCCTGCCCTTCGCGATAAAAACGTTTCAGTGTCGCTTCGTCGCCACGCACCAGCGCCACCACAATATCGCCCGCATTCGCCACCTGGGTCTGCTCGCACACCACGAAATCGCCATCCATGATGTGATCCTCAATCATGGAGCTTCCCTTCACCTGCAGCACAAACGAATTTCCGCCCCGCGCAAAATCTCCCAGCGAAAACGTTTCACGTTCCTCGACCGCTTCCAGCGGACGGCCCGCCGCGATTCTTCCCAGTAGCGGCAATTCCTGAATCCTGCGCTCCGTGACTTGATCTTTCACCGATTTCGGCAGCTGCACAATTTCAATCGACCGGCTCTGGTTATAACCGCGGCGGATAAATCCTTTTTTCTCCAGCGTGGTGACGTGCTTGTGCACCGTCGCCAGCGAGGTCAGCTTCAACCCTTTGCCGATTTCTTCAAAACTCGGCGCGTACCCGTGCTTGGTTTCGAAAGCCACCAGATAATCCAGCACTTCTTTCTGTCTTTTGGTGAGGGCCATGGCTTGCCTCCGTAACACAACCAATTCTGGTTGTGTGCTTTTGTCTTTGCCGTTCTCTGCGAGCCTTGTAGCGGCCGCCTTCTGAGGCGGGAGAGTTTTCCACAACCACTCTAGGCGAAAAGAAAGCGAAGTGTCAAGCACACTCTGCAAGCCAATTTCCTTCCCCGCCCCTTCGTGCCCTGCTATAAAAGTCGTGCATGCCTTCCACCCCGCGCGCTTCAGCCTCCATCATCGTTGCAGGCATTTTCGCAATTTTCGGCGGAGCTCTCGGAGTTTTCTTTCCGCTGTTAGCGCTTATCTTGCTTTCGACCGGCGCAGGTACCGGCGTTCCATTCCCTGCCGCCCTGCGGCCGTTTCTCTACGGCGTTTGGATAGTCCTCATCCTCTGCGCGCTCTTCGTAGTCGTAGTAGGCATTCAGGTCATTCGCCTGCGCAACTGGGCGCGCTTCTCTCTCCTGGTGATCGCGGGTTTAATGCTCTGCTTCGGCGTTATGGGAATCGTCGTAATATTTGTAACGCTCTTTATCTCAACACCAGCCGACCCCAGAATCTCTCAGGGACTTTTGGCAACCATCCTCGCAGTCATTTATGGCATCCCCACCGCTATTTCCATCTGGTGGCTGATTCTTTTCACGCGGAGTCCCGTGGTCGCGCAGTTTCACGCTTCCGCGGCGCTTGAGCCGCTGCGTCTTCCCTCCGCGATGTCCGTTTTCAACAATCCAGAGTGTCCGCTTGCCATCCGCATTGTCGGCTGGTACCTCGGCTCCTTTTTAATCGTCATACCATTCATCCCATTCCTGCCGGGTTCGGTTCCCGCCATGTATTTTGGCCGCATGTTCTTCGGACCTGCCGCCATCGCAACCTATATTCTTAACTTCGCGCTCATCTCGATTCCTGGAATTGGACTGCTGCTCCTCAAACGCTGGAGTTATTCGCTCACCATCGCCAGCCAGGTTTTGGCCAGCGCCAACGCCATCTACACAACATTGAGTCCGTCCTACGAAGCCAACATTCGTTCACTTTTCGAAAAAATGAACTTACCCACATTACCTTCCAACGCCGAGCAGATGCTCCGCTACTCGCGTTACTTCAGCCTCATCGGCCTCCTGATTCCCATCGCCATTCTGATCACCCTGTGGGTCACTCGTCGCAAATTTTACGAAGCCGCCGACCGCGCCTCGCAGCCCAAGATAGCGACGCCTCCGGCCTCAGCGCTTTAGCCACCAAACTCCACCCCCAACTCGTACTCTTATACTTTTGTACGGTTTTCCATCTTCTCTACTCACACTCCCTATCCCACTACCCATTCTCGCCTCGAACCAGCTATTGACCCTCCGCGCACTTTCACTTCTGCTTCGCCGCGCTGTGTTATCATTTTTATTCAGGCTCCAGGCGGTTCGCTTCAGCTTCCAACCTGCACGCTGTTCCGCCCGAGATCAGCCGCTCGATTTCACATTCGTGCGGCTTGCGAGTTTGCCTCCCAGGGGAGACTTTCCGGAAGTATCGGAAACGCGTGGAGGCCCGATTCAACTTGTTTGCAAAGGGAGTTGCGACAAAGCATGGCCACGACCACCGATATTCCGTTGCCTAAACACAAGCGCGAGGTCATTGACCGCGCGGTGATCCGTTTCGCCGGAGACTCCGGCGACGGCATGCAGGTCACCGGCAGCCAGTTCACCAATACTGTCGCCCTCTACGGCAATGACATCGCCACGTTCCCGGACTTTCCCGCGGAGATTCGCGCGCCTGCTGGCACACTTCCCGGCGTAAGCGGCTACCAGCTCCATTTTTCCTCCAATGAAATCTATACGCCCGGTGACGCTGTCGACGTCCTGATCGCCATGAATCCCGCCGCGCTCAAAATGAACATTGTCGACCTCAAGGCCAACGGCATACTGATCGTCAATTCCGACGCCTTCGCGGAAACCGACCTGCGCAAAGCGCAAATGACCTCCAATCCTCTGGAAGATCATTCGCTCGATAAGTACCGCCTCTTCTCCGTGGAACTTGAGCGACTCACCAAAGTCGCTCTCGAACATCTTGGTCTTGACGCCAAGTCCGTCAGCCGCTGCAAAAATTTCTTTGCGCTCGGCATGTGCTATTGGCTCTACAACCGCTCGATGGAAGGCACCAGCCGCTACATCGAGGAGAAATTTTCCAAGAAGCCGCTGCTTGTCGAAGCCAACAAACTGGCCATGAAAGCCGGCTATTCTTATTGCGAAGCCACCGAAGCTTTCCAGATCAGCTACGAAATCCCGCCGGCGCAACTCGAGCCCGGCCTCTACCGCAATATGAGCGGCAATCAGGCGCTGGCGCTAGGCTTCGTCACCGCTTCACAAAAATCCGGACTCAAACTTTTTCAGGGCAGCTATCCGATCACTCCGGCCTCGGACATCCTCCACGAACTTTCGCAGTACAAAGATTTTGGTGTCATTACTTTCCAGGCCGAAGACGAAATCGCCGCCATCAGCTCCGCCATCGGCGCTGCCTACGCTGGCGCGCTTGCCATCACCACTACGTCCGGCCCGGGTATGGCCCTCAAGACGGAAGCCATGGGACTCGCGGTCGCGGTCGAAATTCCCTTGGTGGTCTGCGACATCCAGCGCGGCGGCCCCTCCACCGGTCTGCCTACGAAAACGGAACAGGCCGATTTACTGCAAGCTTTGTTCGGTCGTAATTCCGAAGCGCCGATTCCCATCATCGCTCCCGCAACTCCCAGCGATTGCTTCTGGGCCGCAGTAGAAGCCTCGCGCATCGCCGTGAAATACATGGTCCCGGTCATTATTCTTTCTGACGGTTATCTGGCAAACGGTGCTGAACCCTGGCGCATTCCCGATCTCGACTCCATCCCCGACTTCAAAGTGAAATTTGCGTCCGACCCCGTGGACTTCAAACCCTACCGCCGCAATCCGGACACGCTGGCGCGCCCGTGGGCCGTTCCAGGAACTCCCGGCCTCGAACACCGCATCGGCGGTCTGGAAAAGCAGGACGTCACTGGCAACATCAATTACGAACCGCTGAACCACGAAAACATGGTTCGCATTCGCGCCGCAAAAATCGAAGCCATCGTCCAGGACATTCCGGATATTGTTCCCGTAGGCGATTCCGAAGGCGATCTGTTGATCGTAGCGTGGGGCTCCACGCACGGCGCCATCACCGCCGCCGTAAAATCCCAACGCGAACTCGGGGCACGTATCGGCCACGTCCATCTGCGCCATCTGAATCCGCTGCCGGCAAATCTGGGCGAAGTCTTAAAGCGCTACAAAACAGTCCTGGTGCCCGAACTAAACATGGGCCAGCTACTATGGCTGCTGCGCGCAAAATATTTAGTGAACGCCATCGGCCTGAACAAAATTCAAGGCCGCCCCTTCAAGCAATCCGAGCTAGAGCAAAAGATCGCTGAGCTCGTCTCATAGAGGGTTCTGGCGGTTTGTTTTTTTTGGTTTCGTAGCGGCCGGTCTTCAGACCGGTGCTTTTGGTTTCGTAGTGCCGGGCTTTAGCCCGGTTGCCGTTGGGGCGGCCGCCTTCTGAGGCGGGCGCCTTTTGGAGTGCAACTAATATGACCACCGCAACACTGCCCGTCCTAACAAAAAAAGACTTCCAGACCGACCAGGAAATCCGCTGGTGTCCGGGTTGCGGCGACTACGCCATCCTCGCCGCCGTTCAGGCCGTCTTCCCCGACCTCGGCATCAAACGCGAAAATTTCGTCGTCGTCTCCGGCATCGGCTGCTCTTCCCGCTTCCCGTATTACATGAACACCTTCGGCTTCCACACCATTCACGGTCGCGCGCCCGCCGTAGCCACAGGCATCAAAGCCATTCGCCCCGACCTCGAAGTCTGGGTCGCCACCGGCGACGGCGACGCGCTCTCGATCGGCGGCAATCACACCATTCACATGCTGCGCCGCAACGTCGGCCTGAAAGTTCTTCTCTTCAACAATCGCATCTACGGCTTGACCAAAGGCCAATATTCCCCAACGTCAGAAATCGGCAAGAAAGCCAAGTCCACTCCCTACGGCTCGCTCGATCGCCCCTTCAATCCCATCTCGCTCGCCATCGGCGCCGAAGCCACTTTCGTCGCCCGCTCTGTGGACGTCTTCCAGGCCCACTTGAAAGACACGCTGAAACACGCCGCCGCCCACAAAGGCTCCGCGTTCGTCGAAATCCTGCAAAACTGCAACATTTTCAATGACGGCGCGTGGACCGGCATCACCGAAAAAGACGCCCGCAGCGAACACGTCATTCAACTCGAACACGGCAAGCCGCTCATCTTCGGCAAAAACCGCGACAAGGGCATCCGCCGCAAACTGGATGGCGACATCGAAGTCGTCCAGCTGGGCAACGCCATCTCCGAATCCGACCTGGTCGTCCACGACGCCCATCACCCGCGCCCGTCCTACGCTTTCCTTCTCTCCCACATGGAGCATCGCGAGGGCTTCCCCACTCCGATCGGCGTCCTCCGCGCCTGGGACGACCTTCCGCGCTACGAAGATGTAATCAACCAGCAAATCCGCGACGTACAAGCCAAACGCGGCACCGGCGACCTGGCCAAACTCCTGCGCGGCGGCGACACCTGGCAGGTCGAAGCCCGCTAGCTGTGGCACAGACTTCAGTCTGTGTCCCTGGGCAACATTTCAACGTGTATAACCACTTGGGTAAGTATCTCACAATACCTAAGACTGAAGTCTGTGCCACTTCCTGACTTCTAGTCCCTAGCTTCCGAAATGCTCGTAACGCCGCTGCGAGAACACCCACTTCACCAGCTCCGGCTCGGTGTACGCCCACTGCCACACATTGTGTTCCACACCCGCGTACTCGGTGTAAATCGGCCGCCCTCCTGCTTTTCGCAGCGCCGCAATGCGCTCGCGCGAGAACTCCACTGGAACATTCTTGTCAGCGTTGCCGTGAAAGTTCCACAAAGGCGTGCCCAGCGACGCTGTGGCATCTTCGTCTGTGTCCGCCCCACAGCATGGCACCGCCGCCGCAAAAAGTTTCGGACGTTGCGCCGTGATATGCCATGTCCCTGATCCACCCATGGATTGTCCCGTGACATAAATTCGCCGCTCGTCGATCGATTGCTCGTGCGCAAACTCATGCTGCAAGCGGTCGATAATCTCCAACGCCAATCGCGCCCCGTCTCCCAAGCCAGGCAGTATCTTGTCCTGAGAGAAATCGTATTTCACCCATGCGCGATCGGTCTGCGGCACCACAACGAAGCACGGAAAACGCTTTTGATTCTCCGGAAGCAGCCAGACGCGCGTGCCGAAAACATTTCCCAGGCCCAGCTGTTTCAAGTTGTCGTTGCCCAGCCCGCCGCTGCCATGCAGATACATCACCAACGGCTGCTTCCCTGTTGCTTCCGGCCGGAACAGTCGGTACGGCATCACGAAATCACTCTTGTGCGTGCGCGCTTCATACTTCTTTTCCAGTCCCTCCGATTCTTTTTTGAACGCTTCAATCAAAGCAATCCGCTCCGGTGACATAGGAGATCCCGGGGCGAGCGAAGGGGTCGCATTGTCGCTCAGCGCCGCTCCAGCGGCTCCGGACGCAATCGAAAATGCAAAACTTTTCGACGCCGCCAACCACGCTCCAGCTGACGCCGATCCCAACAGGCGAGCTGCTTCTCGTCGAGTAATCATTTGCATTGCAATCTCCTTTCCTGCGCGCCTCGAAATACAATGCCGACCCTCAATTCGTCTGCGTCACCTGCAAATTCGAGAAATACGCATCGGTCGCAATGTAAGCCCACAAGCCAATCTGCCCCCGTGCCTCACCCAGCTTCAGATCATTCACAATCAAGCATGGCTGCGTTGCTCCGTTCACGTATAGCCGCGCCTTCGTCCCTGCAACCGCAATCTTCATCTTCGTCCACGCGCCAGCCTCCAAATCAACGTACGACTCGTATACACCAGGAGCTTCTTCCCGCAATCGGTGCCACGGAAATTCCGGCACCGATTCGTATTGCACCGAATGATTGCGCCGCAGTTGGTCATCCGCGCGCCCATTCGTCGGCCTCAGATAAATGTTCTCCGCCCGCGCGCCATGCTCCTGCGCGCGAAACTCCACGCCAACAAATCCTCGTGCCGTCGCGTCCATCGCCACAATCGGCAGCCCCGCCACCTCCACTTCGATGGTTCCGTCTTTGAAGTCCGTCCCGTTCACCAGCGCAATCATTGAGTGCTTATCCGTTTCTTGATCCTGTGCCGGAGCAAGATGCAAAGCTTTCCTCCCGCGGTACATGACAATCTCTGCCTTCGTGTTGACCGTTTCCAATCCCTCCATCGAATCCAACCGAAGAACTTTTATTCGCTCCTTCGTCGCTTGTCCGCCCGCGTTCAGAGCCGTCAGTACAACAATTGCCAGCCAAAGCGCCCTAACGATCTTGCGCACACACCTCCTTACAATCGCTGCCAACGGTCGGTTCATTGGCGGTTCACTGTCATTAAGATTCGATTGCGCTGAACACCCTTTTCGATTCTGCCGCTCCGCTCCACACCATTCAGTCCCCTTGCGGCTCTTAGACGGCCCCAAGTCCCAATTGTTTCCGCAGCGCAAAAACAAATCCTCTGGGGCGGCGCAGCCACCTTTCGCAAAGTTATCTCATTGTAAAATTTCTGAGTCGTCCCACGATTCAGTCCTGCCTGAGCGCAGCGGTATAACCGTGCCGTTTCCCACCGCTGCCGGAATAGCCTCCGACCATCAGTCCGGCGTCATTGATCGCGCTTCCATCCGTTAACGTCGAACCAGGAAAATCGAAGCTGCTGTAGGCGCCGTTGACCAGCACTAATCCGTGTTCGCGTCCTGGATTTGAGGTGCCTCCATTGAGCAGCTTGCTTTGGTAGATTCCGATCATTTGGCCGCTGGTATTGATCTTCCGCGAAGCCGTCAGGCGGGAATCCGGGAAAATCGAACGACGTGAAGTGTCCAGCGTGCAGGATATACCCGTGGACATAGAAGTTCCCGTTCGAGCTCCAGTCACCGACGATGTCGTCGCTATCGGTTATCTTCCATGCGTCGGTGGTTACAGAATCAGGGAAGTCGATACTCGTAAAGTGCTCATCGCTCAGCAGAAAACCATGCTCATGATCTTTGTTGCCTCCTGCGGCTGGCGTGCGAAAATCGTGGTAGCGCCCTACGATTTGACCTTGTTTATTGATGCCGTGGCATTGAGTGTCAATTGAACCCGGAAAGTCGACCTGATGGAACACGCCGCGCGACAGCACAAAGCCGTGATCCACAGCATCTCCGTCCTGAAAGCTGCCGACGATTTGTCCCAAATCATTAATGCCTTGAGCGACCGTGAGCACTGCGCCTGGGAAATCGATGGACTGAAAACGCCTTGATTCAGAACGAACCCGTGCGTTCCGTTTGCATCGGCGTAACGCCCCACGACTACGCCAGAGTTGTTCACGTCGATGGCATAGGTGAAGCTCGCACCAGGCACGTCGAAACTTACGAAGTCGCCCACTTGCGCCTGGCCGTTTAAGGGAGCTGCCAAAGAGATCGTGATTATCGCAAGCAAGTACAGTGGGTAGGACCTTAGTTGCCTTCATAAGAGTCTTGACGCTGCCCAAACGTGAAACGCAAACCGCGACACAAACCACTTTGGATTTCGATCTGAGATTGATCTCGGCCACTTTCATAGCTCTCCTCCTTACGAGTTTGCGTCGAGCGGAATTCTTTTGACCGCTGTTGCCGTTACCGATCGGTTTGAAACGCAAAGTTGTCGAGCAAACTAGACGAGACGGGAAACAATGTCTTGTGGGTAGCAAGTAAATGAAATGATTCTAACGGCCTAATTGATTGTAGAAACCCGACTTGTAAGGCATGCGGGCGAACTGTCGTAACCAATGTTGCGCATATCCGCCCTTATAACCGCAGTGCCTGACACTGCAGGCCGGCTACGAAGAATGGCAGAAATAGAAGAAAGTCAAAAAAAGAGCTTGCAAAGTGAGTTGGTGTTGTAGTTCACTATAACACACCGGTTGCGGTTCAGGGTTGCAGCTCATGTCCATCGCTCGCACCCGAAAAAGCGCTAACGGGAATTGAATAAGGAGCACTAAACATGAAATCCCTTCGTCGTATGCTATCCGTGGTCGTTCTAACGGGGCTCTCTGCACTGGCTTTCGCCCAGTCGGACGCACAAAAGTCCGACGCACAAAAATCTTTCGACAAACTGAAAACTCTGGCTGGTTCGTGGCAAGGGCCGGTGACTGTGGTCCCGCCGCAAGCCGACATGGACATGAACAAGCCGGTGCAGGTCTCGCTGCGCGTCACGTCCAGGGGAAACGCGCTCGTGCACGAAATGCAGGAGGCGGGAACACCGTTGGATCCTGCGAAGTACGACCATCCGGTCACCATGCTTTATGTAGACAGCGACCGTCTTACGCTGATTCATTATTGTGACGCCGGAAACCGGCCCCGCATGACCGGCAAAGTCTCGCCGGATGGGAAGAAGGTGGAATTCGAGTTTGCCGGCCTTTCCGGCGGCAATGAGTATGGGCACATGTACCACGCCGTGTTCACGACGGTTGACGCCGACCACCACACCGAAGATTGGACATATATGATGCCAGGGGACAAGCCGATGCACGCGCACATGGACCTGACGCGGACAAAATGACCGGAGGCTATCACTCGAAAAGGCAATCGGGAAAACAGGATGAATCGTGAGTGGAATGACAATCAGCCGATTTACCGCCAGCTTCGCGATCGTGTCGTCGCCATGATCCTCGACGAAGTGCTCAAGGAAGGCGATGTACTGCCATCGGTGCGCAATGTCGCGGTTGAATATCGGGTCAATCCACTCACGGTTCTCAAAGGCTATCAACAACTGGCGGACGAGGGGCTTGTCGAGACCAGACGAGGACTGGGCTTCTTCATAAATGCTGGCGCGCGCAATCTGTTGTTGCAAAGCGAACGCCAGAAGTTTCTCGCTGAAGAATGGCCCAGGGTCTCCGCAACCATTCAGCGGCTGGGCCTCAAGCCCGAAGAACTGCTCGACGGAGCCGCAAAACGCCGCTCAAAGACGACAATCAAAGAGGAGGAGCACTGAACCCATGACAGTGATAGAAGCACACAGCCTCCGTAAGACGTTCGGCACAACCGTCGCCGTGGACGGCATCGATTTGCGCGTCGAAGAGGGCCGCATCCTCGGACTCATCGGCCCCAACGGCGCGGGCAAGACCACCGCGCTCAACGCCATTGTCGGCCTCACTTCATACCAGGGCGAACTGAAGGTTCTCGGACGCGATCCCTGGACCGAACGCGATCAGCTAATGCGCAATGTCTGTTTCATTACCGATGTCGCTGTGCTGCCGCGATGGATCAAAGTTTCGCAGGCGCTCGACTACGTCGCCGGCGTGCATCCGCGATTCGATCGCGCCAAGGCGGAAAGTTTCCTCGCCAAGACCACCATCCGGCTTGCTAGCAAGGTCAAGGAATTGTCCAAAGGCATGGTGGCGCAGTTGCACCTCGCTCTGGTGATGGCTATAGACGCGAAATTGCTGGTGCTCGACGAGCCAACGCTAGGCCTGGACATCCTCTATCGCAAACAATTTTACGATTCGCTGCTCAACGATTATTTCGACGGCAAGCGCACCGTCGTCGTAACCACGCATCAGGTCGAAGAGATGCAGAACGTTCTCACCGACCTCATGTTCATCAATCGCGGCCGCATCGTACTTAATTGCAGCATGGAAGAAATCGAGTCGCGCTATCTGGAAGTGATGGTTCATCCCGACCACATCGCCGCGGCGCACGCGCTCAAACCATTTCACGAGCGCCAATTGCTCGGTCGCAGCATCCTGCTGTTCGATCGCGTCGATCGCGACCAACTCGACGCGTTCGGCGAGGTGCGCACACCCAGCATTGCCGACTTGTTCGTTGCCGTCATGGGCAATCAAAATGTCGCGGCCCAAGGAGCGGCCCAATGAATCCTCCGATGAACACTTCATCGAACGTCATGCCGGAATCGTCCGTCGAATCGCAGGCAGTCGCGACCGCGCACATCCCCGCGACCCGGCGCCTCTACTGGTCGATTCGCCGCGAACTCTGGGAGCACCGCTCGATTTACGTTGCGCCGCTCGCCGCGGCCGCGGTCTTCTTGTTCGGCTTCTTGATCGCTCTGCCGCACCACATGCGCGGCGTAAAGACCCTTGACCAGGCGCACAAGGTGCTCGACACCCCCTACGAATTAGCGGCGGGTCTGATCATGGGGACGGCTTTTATCGTCGGGATTTTCTACTCTCTCGATGCGCTATACGGAGAGCGCCGCGATCGCAGCATCCTCTTCTGGAAGTCGCTGCCGGTTTCCGACCTCACCACCGTGCTCTCGAAGCTCACCATTCCCCTCATTATCTTGCCGCTGCTCAGTTTCGCCATCACCGTTGCCACGCAATTTGTCATGCTGCTGCTGAGCAGCGTGGCACTGCTGGGCAGTGGCCTGAGCGTCGGAATGCTCTGGGCACACATGTCGTTCTTCCACATGTCGCTGATGCTCCTCTACCATATTGTGACCGTTCATGGCATCTGGTACGCACCCCTCTACGGCTGGTTGCTGCTGATTTCCGCTTGGGCGCCGCGCGCGCCTTTTATATGGGCGTTCTTGCCGCCATTTGTGATCTGGGGACTCGAGAAGATTGCGTTCAACACGTCGCATTTCCTCGCCATGCTACAGCACCGTTTGACCGGCCCGGAGCCTTCCTCCACCGTGGCGCCACACGGCACCGTAATGGAGATCATTTCGGCGCTCACTCTGGCGCAATTTCTCAGCACCCCGGGCCTGTGGATCGGCCTGGCGATCGCCGCGGCATTTCTCTTCGTAGCAGTCCGGCTGCGGCGCTACCGCGGACCGATCTGATTCGCATCGATTTTGATGCATTTCGTTTGTATGAGACTTTCGCGCACCACGACTCGTATGTAATAAGCCGTATCTAGAAAGCAAGGAAGCGCCCATGCCCTATTCGCCCCTGCTGCCTGTCCACGTCGCCGGCGGAGTCGTCGGACTTCTGTCGGGCACTGCTGCCCTGATCTTCCGCAAAGGCGGGTGCTGGCACGTCTTGGCCGGAAAAGTCTTTGTCGCTTCGATGTTGATCATGTCCGCATTCGCGGTGTACCTGGCCGTTCTTAAACACCAACCCGGCAATATCGGCGGCGGCATTCTCACCTTCTATCTGATTCTCACGGCCTGGCTTACCGCTCGCCGCAGAGACGGCCAAAGCAGCATCTACGATTGGGCCATTCTGCTGATTCCACTGGCGCTCGGTGCCCTCACTTGGATGAGCGGACTGCAAAAGATGCGCAGCCCGGTTCCGCCGGAAGATGGCGTTCCTGCAGGGATGAACTTCTTTATGGGCACGGTCATGCTTCTTGCCGGCGCAGGGGATCTTCGCATGCTCCTGGGCGGCGGTGTCGCAGGAGCCAAGCGCGTCGTGCGGCATCTCTGGCGGATGTGTTTTGGTCTGTTCATCGCAGCAGGCTCTTTTTTCCTGGGACCCTCAAACCGCCCATTGCGGTTGCTTTCAGCGGTTGGGCTCGGACAACATCTCTCGCCGGCTCTATTCGGCCCCACCCTTTATGTATTTCTCAGTGTACTTCCGCTGATTTTGCTGATTTTCTGGGTCTTCCGGGTCTGGTTCTCAGGCGCCTACCGTAAAAAAGTAGTCGCGGCCCAGCCGAGCGCCTCCTGATGTCTCACCGGGCTTCTCGGACGCCGAAACACGACGCCACCGTCATTCCGAGCGGAGCGACCGAAACTTTCGACCTTGTCGGAAGGAATCTCTCTTCTCTTCGATTTATGAACTAAGGCAGGTCCAGCAAGGAGGAACAGTGTTCCGAGAACGCGCGCAAAAAGTCGTCTTAATCATCGTAGGCACACTCTTCGTAGCCACCATTTACCCGCTGTTGCTCCTGGTGCGCGACGAACCAACGCTCCAGATGATGCTTTCCCTCTACGTCACGCTGGGAGTTTTCCTGCTGCTCGCGTCGCGTAACCCGTCCGTGCATCGCAGCCTCATCGCCTTCGCCGCATGGTCGAGCTTCGCCCACGCCGCCACCATGGCCGTTCAGTCAATCGGTGATGTCCACGAACGCCTCCACCTGCTCATCGGCGTACTCATGTTCGCCGTCATCGGTCTGGCATTGATCGTAGTCTCTCCACCAAAGCTAGCAAAGGTAACCGTCGCCGTGTCTTCTTCCTAACGTAGTGCAGGGCGGCACTTGTCCCGACCGGGTCGGGAGTCCCGCTCAACGCCCCAAATTTTACAAGAATTCACATTATTTCAGCCTTCGTTTGTGAAATTCCTCCGTCTGACCTCCATAGCATCTTTCGAATCGCAATCAGTCCACGGGAAGGCTGGATCGAATGACTGCAGATTCCACAGCTAGGCCATTTGGAAATACCTCGTCACTTGGGACCGTTTCTGGCACGCTTTTTGGTAAACGAAGCCCTTTAGTCGCCATCGCCGCAGGCGGCCTGATCGCCGGAACTCTGGACCTCACCCAAGCTTTCATCCTCTTCGGCCGCCGAGTTCCGCTCGTCATCGCCGCAGGCCTATTCGGCAGACCCGCGTTTCATGGAGGCCCTGCCACCTACGCCTTGGGCGTCCTGTTGCACTTCTTTATCGCTACGTCCGTCACCGCCCTTTACTACGCCGCCAGCCGCAAGCTCCGCTTCTTGGTTGAGCATCCTTTGGTCTGCGGCTTGTTTTATGGGATGGCCGTCGAGTCGGTCATGAATCTCATCGTCCTGCCACTCTCCGCGCTCCACGCCCGCGGTCCCTATGAACTCAAAGACCTACTTCTCGGCTACGTCGTCCACATGACCGTCATCGGCCTCCCAGTCGCCTACACCGTCCGCCGCTTCGCAAAATAGGCTAGGCCAATATCCTCAGAAAATGGTTGGTATGACTGCGGTATGCCGGCGCCCAGAGCCCTTGTCCCAGACTTAATCACCGCTGTCCGCGAAATTACGGACCGATTCGTCATGTCGCCCGACGGTACGCCCGTGCACATCGCTAAATCCAAACTCGAAAAGAAACACGATCTTCTGGAGGCGGCGGTGCACGGTGGGTACTTGCAGCATATTGGCCAGAAATATTTTCCGAAATTCCGAGCACTTGAGCTTGCGGACAACGACACCCGGGCTTCGGTCGAGCGCTGCACTTCGTTAGTGCTCGAGGCACTTGAGGCAATCTACCAGCGAAACGGTGACCAAATGAGTTCGCAGGAAGAGATTCTCGAGGCGGGCAAAGCAATCGATCCAAGCGCAAGCCCGGAATGCATTGTGGTTGGAATGCTCTTCGCAATCGACTTCCAAACAACGTGTGTGCAGACATGGAGCGCCTTGCATCGAACGATAATGTGACCTTAAGCCTCGCCACCTCCGCTCGCCTTCTCAGTTTTGAGGATATAGGCAGCGCCTGGAGCCAGGAGCTCAAGAACAGAGTAAATTCCACAGACATGGTTCGACCCGCCCAAAGCAAGTCAGGGAGCCCGGTATTCGAGACAACCGGCGAAGTCTATAGGTCACAGGAGATCATCGGCGGGGGGAATACAGCGGGCAAATTGAGGAAGCACGTTTTCTCCAGCAGGAGATCGCCGACGAGGGAGAGGCGACAGCGAATACTAAGCAAGTTGAAAATCTAGATGTGCGGTTCCTAATTCGACGCGCACCACTAATTTGTGATCGCTATGGCCTCTTTCGTAGGCAAGCTCGACTTCAGTCCGTCAGCTTTCTCCTTCCCACCACCGCCCCGCTCTTCATAACCCACTTCACCTTCTCCACCACCGCCCCAATATCCGCCGTGGGATCACCCTCCACCGCCACCAAATCCGCAAAGTAGCCGGGCGCCACCGCTCCCAACTCATTTCCCTTGCCCAGTAAATCCGCCGCATTCGTCGTCGCCGTCTTCAAGGCCTCTTCCGGACTCATGCCCGCCTTCACAAACCATCCCAGCTCCCGCGTGTTCTGCCCGAACATCGAATACACCGCATCCGATCCCATCGCAAACTTTACTCCCGCGCGATGAGCCTTGCGCGCCGTCTCCAGGTTCCGCGCGATAAACGCCTGCGACCGCGGCTCAAATCCCGGCGTATATCCAATCTTGCTTCCGTTCTCGATGTAGTAGCGGTTGTGATCGATCGTCGGCACATAATACGTCCCGCGCTTGGCCATCTCCACAATCGTCGCGTCGTCCATGTCCGTCGCATGCTCCAGCGAATCCGTTCCCGCCCGCACCGCGTCGCGCGCTCCGTCCGGCCCATACGAATGAATCGCAATCTTTTTCCCGAATTGATGCGCCGCATCCACCGCCGCTTTGATCTCGTCGTAACCATAAGTTTGATATCCAGAGGTGTCGTCGTCCGTTCCCGTCGAAGCAAACATTTTGATCAAGTCCGCCCCCGCCGCTACCTGCTGCCGCACCACGCGCAACACTTCCGGCACGCCATCCGCGATTCCCCCCGCCGGGTTCGCCCCTGGCGCAGAATTCGTTCCTTTATACGCCGTGCTGGTCACTGATAGTCCATACCCAACCACAAACATTCTCGGCCCGATCATCTCGCCGCGATTGATCAGGTCTCGCATCGCAATATCCATGTATTGGTCCGAGCCCAGATCGCGCACCGTCGTCACGCCCGCTTCCAGAGTTCGCATCGCGCCCTTGCGCGCCAAAAACACCTCCAAGGCCGCGGAATTGTTAGCAATCTGCTTCAACATCGGCACACCGGGCGTCTCGTCCGTGTACAGCGTCATGTGCGTGTGTACATCAATCAGTCCCGGCAGCCCGTAATATTTCGTCAAGTCCACCACTTCCGCGTGCGCCGGAATCCTTTTTGCATCCGTAGTCACCTCCCGCACTCGCTCCCCATCCACAATCACAATCGCGTTAGTCCAAACCTTCCCTTTTCCGTCCCACAACTTCCCAAACTTCACCGCCTTCACCGCGTGCTCGCCCTCCTCGCGTGAAAACGTCTCGGCGGCCCTTCCCTGTCCAGACGCATCTTGCCCAAACACACTCGCCGCCGTCACGCCTATAGCCACCAAGACACACATTAATCCGCACACTGCGAACAACGCTGGCTTCGCCCATATCCTCATCACCAATTCACCTCGTAAAGAAAATCAATTTGAGACTACGTCATATCGCGCACCGCATTATGTCCTGTCCACGCTTCTCCGCGAGCCTCTGCGTACTTTGCGCCGGCGTTTACCCCGACCGGTCGGGGCGTTATCCTTCGTCCGCCCTGATCCTCGCTCCTTCCTTTGCCTGTTCTATTCCTCTGCGTTAAAGCAATCCCAGTACGCCGCGCCTCAATTTCAGCTGCGCAGCGTTGATCGTGCCGTTCGAACCATATATTTTATAGTCTTGACAATAAACAGAATATGCTCTAAAAACCGGCTGTTCGTTCGGCAATAGAGCAACGGCCAGCCCGTTCGCTCCCGGCCGCGGCCTGGGTTCGGGCTCTACTTGGAGCCCGGGAAAAAACGGTTCGGGCTGCACTTGCAGCCCGCCAAGAAAATGACCCACGCTGCGGTAGTACTTTGAAAATCGAGCATCCGGGAAGGATCGGCATCCTCGACTCTTGGGGGCCCAGCCATTCTTGGTTTATCCCGAGCTTCGTCGTGGGGGCTGTGCGCGGTGTGGCCCACGCCACGCTCAAGCCCGATACCTACCCTCGCAAAAGTCGGTACCCTTGACTTAGCTAAGTCGAGCAGAATCGATACTTACGCAATCTCCCACAAGTTCATCATTCCAAAGGCACTCTAAGCCCATCAGAATGAATACTTACAGAAAGCGCCCGGCTAAGTCCTTTAGATCTCATACTTACGTAGAAAAGGGGGGCTGGGGGGCCCTCCTTAGCGCGTAGAATTCCTCACAAACAGAATCGGTGACGACGCTAAACCGAGCCCTTGTGTCTCGCAAGTGACACTCGTCAGCGATTGGGGACACATCCGAATATGGAATTCGGGAAATAATTTTCCATTTTTTACAAGATTTTCCTGGTATTTCTACATGAAAGACCTTAACATGCGCGAAATGTTTCCGCAGCGCCTGCTTTTCGCTCGTTTATGGCGCGGAAGACTCGCTCTCTCTCCCCTCTTCAAGCGCTTCCGTTCGGCAGCAGAATTGCCTCTGGGTACCGTGAGGTACGTTACCTTGCCCAGGCCCGTCGTCGCACCAAAATCCCGCTTCGCCCATCTACCCCGGATATTTGCCAGAGCCGCTCTACTCTTTATCCCGGCAACCCTGTTGGTAACATTTTTGACGGTTAAGCTTCTGCGCTACACCGCTCCCGAATCGGCGCACTTGCCAGTGTACTCGCAGGCCGCGAACACGCAGGACACGCTCGACCTTTCCGCCCCATCGTCATCGGGAAGTTCGCAAATGCAACGCCCAATTTTTCGGTATTCAATTGTGCCCGGTGGCGTTCGCGATGCCCGCGAACTGCAGTCTGCCGCCTCCCACGATCCCGTTGTGGCCCAGCATTATTCGGATTTTCGCATCGCCGCGGCGCGTACTGTTCGCCTTGAGAAGCCGCTGGAAATGTACGTCTCTTATCGCCGCAACAATCAGGTTTACTGGACTAGGAACCGCATGCTTATTCCTGCCGGCGAGTCTTTGATCTCGGACGGCGAAAATCTGGCTCGCGTGCGCTGCGGAAATCGCTTGTCGGCCGTCGCCGCAAAACCGGTCGCGGTCAGCGAACCAACCAAAGAAGAATTGAACGCGCCGGAATTTATTCCGCCACTCATGGCGGAATACCTTCCCGGCGACGGTGAAGGTTTCTTTCCAGGTGTGCCGGCAAACGCACTTCCAGCGCTCTCTCAGGGCCCGATCGCAGCCTCCGAAGCACCGGCTCCGCCGCTCTTTCCTCCGCTGCTTCCCCCGGGTGTGCCTCCCATCACGCCGAATACTCCTGGCAAGCCCCCTGTGATCCCGCCAGTTATTCCTCCTATCTCAACGCCGGAGCCCGGCACATTCACTTTTCTCTTTGCCGGCGCAACTCTGATCGCTCTGTTCGTGGGATTGACGCTGCGGCGCAACGGCCCTTCCTGAGCAGTCATCCATACGCCACTTGAAAAACGAAACGCTTGTTTCGCTGGAAGCGAGCGCTATATACTCACCTACAATTCTGTATACAGGTACCCCAGCCAATGCCAGAACCTACAACGGGCGGCCCCGGCAAGGAGCGCAGGCTCGAGTCTTGGGGCGAAATCGCTTCGTACCTGCGGCGCGAAATTCGCACAGTGCAGCGCTGGGAGGACAAGCTCGGTCTCCCGATCCATCGTCTTCCAGTGGGCAAGATAAGTTCGGTTTACG
>Ga0137359_10000954_pt1 | contig 22538 bp, 16 predicted proteins | sample Mad1_40_16metaG_FD_108281 | JGI IMG/M metagenome (GOLD analysis project Ga0137359, IMG submission 108281) | Vadose zone soil microbial communities from Angelo Coast Range Reserve, California, USA - Mad1_40_16 metaG | ecosystem: Environmental > Terrestrial > Soil > Vadose zone | place: USA... | reverse complement strand
GCTGACTCTTAATCAGCGGGTCGCAGGTTCGAGCCCTGCTCGGCTCACCATTATTTTCAACAAGTTACACTCTCTCTCAAATCACCAAATATGGGCATGGTGGGCCACTAGTGGGCCAACTTTTTGCCTTCCACAAAGGAAACTGAAAATAAGTAACCACAACAAAGTAGACAATTCGGGCATCTGTTAGCGTATTTGCAAACCCCACGTCTTCGATGAAACGTTCCGCGTCAATAGCTGATTCAACGCGGAGGTCTTCGTTCGCGGCGCCACATGCGGTCGCGATGGAGTTCGATCTGTTCGGGCAGAGGCGGAGTAGTCATTGAGTTAAGGGCGGCGGGGTCAGCAAAAGGGGAGGTGGTGGAGTGATAAACTGTTTTCTTGTCAGGAACACTGAGATCCTCATCGGCTGAACCTCTGACGAACAGTGGCTGGCTGGATAGCGCGGGAGTATCGCACAATCGCAAGCCTGCTCTGACCCCAATGTTTGATGCCTCGCCACGTTCTCAGAGGAGGCCAGCGGTAAATTCTTCGCTTTCATATGAGTGAGTGATATAAATAGGCTCCGTCTTCGCTCTTGATCCGAACTCACGGTGATGAAAGGCTCTGGCGTAGGGCGGTACTAAAACGGTCCCATTTGATGCTCGATCAAGCCCACCTCATAAGAGTAGTGATCGCCTCGCCGGGAGACTTAGAGGCAGAACGCAAATCCATACCCCCATTGTTTGTCAAATGGAATCATGCAAATCGTGGAGTTCATCTTGTACCTGAGATGTGGGAAACTGCCTCGGTTCCCACATTCGGCGATCATCCTCAACATATCCTCACTGATCAAATAGTCGAAAAGGGCGATCTTCTGGTGGCTCTATTTTGGACCAAGATTGGTTCGCCCACTCCCTCATCGTCTTCAGGGACAATCGAGGAAATTCGTGAATTTGTGCGTCGAAAAGGTCCAAAAGCGGGTAATGCTCTATTTTTGTAACCGCCCACTCGCGCAGAGTCCGTTTGAAATCGACTACACAGCAATCCGCTTGATTCAGGAATTCAAAGAAGAGATGCAGAACAAGTGCCTGTATCAAGACTTCATAGAGACGAGTGATTTTGAAAAGAACCTTTATTATCATTTGGATATAAAGACTGACGAATTGCTTCGAGGATTGCTGCCACTCCCAGGGCACGTGCCTGAATCTGAAACGGAACAGATTTTCTGGGATCGTGACGCGCCCGATGAGCGACTCCGGCAACCGCAGGATTTCGGATCCTCGGTCGAGGAAATAGCCTCACAGTTTATCGCCAGAATGGACGAATTCGATCGGGTCGGCCATGGCCAAATAGTTTTGACGAGGCGGGTTATTTCGCTGCGAGTAAGTTCCTTTTCCAGGCGTTCAGGGGTCTCGCCGCGTTGCTCTATTTACCAATGCCTTCCTGGTTTCCTGGTAGAAGTTGCCGGTAAAGACATTGACTCTAACGAGAAGCCCGGAACCGTCGTCAATCAGGAACCGTGGGCAGGCAGTTCCTACCCGGCCGGCACTACGATTTCAGTCCTGATCGCTGAAAAGGATCCAAACGCGGACTTTTGGGAAGAGCAGCGACGCATTCACCAGGATTACGAAAAACGGGGATTCTTTCAAGACTTCAACAGGAAAAGGCGTTAACTCCCACACACCTAACTTAAACCGGATAACACCATGATGATCTTCGCGCCACGCAAGCTTATTCTTCTCCGGCTACTTCTCTACCTCGCGAAGCAATTCGCCAAAACTTTCGTTGACGATGATGAACATAGCCAACCTGAAGAGTTCTCTCCAACACTTTCATAAGCCGTCGATTTTGCCGAAAGGAGACCGTTTCAACCATGACCGTTTCACCAAACACCGTATCGGCTGGTGATAGCTACGATACGGTATCCGGTAGCCGAGCTCATTCTCCAACCGGGTCAGGGATTCTTTCGGTGCTGCATGTAGAAATGGAACATACGAGTCGATGTTGACTTTGGGCCATAGCTGGTTTGGACTTAGGAGTTGGTCTGAAATGGCACGTCAGGGATCGCGCCGTGGCGCAAGGTTGGTAAGAAAATTCTCGCCGCTCTCGCACGCGTCGAAGATACTTAATCAGAGCGTTTTATCGGGCTACCCGGCTCTTCGCTTCGTCGCCTCAATTTTGTCTCTCATGTATTTGACGTAAGCCTGGGCCTTGTTTTTCGTATTGATCTTCTTGTAGTGCTCAAGAATCCTGGCTTGCTCCGCTTCGTCCTCTCCATTCAGTTGACTGCATTCCAGTTCCGTTTTCACCAGGATCCGGAGGAAGCCGATGATGTTTCCGGAGTCGGGAAGAGGCTCGTCAGCGACGGTCCCCAACACCTCGTCAATCACTGTCTCTACTTTATCCACTACGTCTTCTACCAAATGATCGAGAGCAGTTATTCCGGCAATCACCTCTTTCTCAAAGATTCCTCGATGGGGCGCTGCGGCCGCCGGGGAAACCAGCGTTAGGGGACAATCTTCACGTGGCGCAGAATTCGTAAGCAAGTGCCGAAGATCGTTTGCGCTCCCATCGCGGTTCGTTAGCGGCTTCATTCCCAGCAGTTTTTCCACAGTGGCTGGGATAGAGGAATGGTCATAGAGCGTATGGTCGACGGTGCCCTTGGGGATGAGCGGGGATACTATGACAGCAGGTACGCGCACTCCGTATTGAGTGAAGTCAAACCCCAGGGCGTTCCGTGTTACCTGTCCCTCGGGAATCCCATCGCCGGGGGGAATGGCGCATTCGGGTTTCACATGATCGTAAAACCCACCGTGTTCGTCATAAACAATCACCAGCAAACTCGTGTTCCAGACCGGCGAATCCCGGATCGCCTCGTACACTGCTTTGATCAAACCTTCCCCGCCGGAGGGATCATCTTCAGGATGTTGTGACGAGCCGCCTTTGTACGTGGGTCCCTTGTATATGGAACCCTTCTTGTGAGGTACTTGACGTGAAAAGAAACTCCGTCCGAAGTTTGGTTCAATGAAGGTGTAGGGATAGTCATAAGCGGGGAGACCTTCAGCGGTCTTCTCCTTTAGATCGGAGGCGAAGCGATCGATCGAGTGAAGGTCCAGCTGGCTGATGCCGTGCAGCGAAGCGACCTGCGAAATCCAGCCGCCGTATTCCGGCCCCGAAGGGTCGTCGCTAAACTGGTTGAAATCGTCGTTATAGAGCCGCCACTGATGACCCGCGTTGCACAAAGCCTGAAAAATAGATCCGTTGCAATACCTGAATCCACGAATCAATTCCCAGGTGACCTCGTCCAGGAGGTGCGGGCTATCTGTCCATCCCGCCGAAGAGGCCCCGTGTACGAAAAAACGATTGGGCCAAGTGGGGCCAGGCAGCGAGGAATACCAGTTATCGCAGATCGCGAATTCGCAGGCCAGCTGATAGATCACGGACAATTTTTTGCGGGTATCAAAGCAAGCCATGATGTCGCCGATGTGATTCGGAGTGGGCGTCCCGGTATCTTCGGAAATAGAGGTGGCATAACTACTCGCGAAGCCTGAATTGTCCACCGACGGATAAGCTCCGCCTTTGTATTTGCAGGCGGCGTCTGCACCGCAGAGTTGTTCCAGCACGTCTTTGAATTCATGTCCGGGATCAGTCGTCATAAACGGGGGTGCACCGTCCTGCACGTGATATTTTTCTCCATGATAAGAATTCCAGTCCTGAACAGTGGCAGCGTTGATCCCCGGAATGCCTGACATCGCAAAAATATTATCGAAGGAGTGGTTCTCCAGCATCAGCACGAATACGTTCTTGATATTCGGTTCGGTATTCATTTTGTCTCCAGTCAAGTGAAGAATTCGCTGTGGCCCAAGCCTATCACTAACGGGCAAGTCAGTGACACAGAAAGCACGCGAACTATCGGGCGCGTAGAATTTGCTTTTTGGGGCAGACGGTCTCCTTTTGAGGCAAGCGATGCTTCTGAGGCAAAGCTTCGCGGACGGACCGGCTTTGCCTCAAAAAAGGGATTATGGAGCGACTTATGAGGCATCCGGCGTTTCTGCCTCAAAAGTGCTGCCGGATGTAGACTGAAGCGGGTGCGCTAGGCGCGGCAGTGGGTCAAGCGGATACAGCTTTTCGAACACCCAACCTTGCTCATAGTCATCAAGCCAACCAAACATCCCGTCCCAGAGCTCGTCAATTTCAAACGGAGGCGGCACGACCCTCAAGGATTTGCTTCCACCACCAGGCACCCTGGTAACGGAAATGACCATGCTGTTCAATCACGACGATTCGGCGCGCGTCTAGATAATTTTCGAATTTGTAGGCGCAGGCACTGAACAGTCTCGATACCTCGGCGAGTAGCCAGCTTGGCACTGAAGCGTTCAACTCGGTTGCCGTCGGAACTTGTGATCATAAGTGATCAGCTTGCCCGTTTTCGGATCATATCCAATTCGCGTGGGTCATATTTAGTTGGCGTCTTGTATTCTCTCCGCTGCTTCTCAAGCGGCTTACGTTGCGCCTTAGTCTGCGCGCGCTGAGACGCGGAACACGCAAAACCGAAAAACGTCCAGCGCTAAAATCGCCAATAACAATGCCCACTTCAGTTTCATGCGCCTTGATTGTGCTCTATGTATTGTGAGGTTTCTCACTTGTACGAAAGTGGAGCGCGCAATCCACGTTAGTTCATTGCCTGGATTATTGCCAGGACTTCAGTTGTGATTTGTTCTGATTTGAGGTCCTGATCTAGTTGATTCATTAAGGACTCTAAATCATTTCTTTTTAGCTGTTGTTCATAGCGGGCGACGGCTTCGTCAGTCATCCATCCAAGCTTGCGAAACTGCGGAAGTCTTTCCAGCAAATATTTAATCCTCTGTTCTGACGAAAGAGTTTTCAGGTTCTCAACTGGCCCGATGGTGTATCCCTTCGGCCATTCTGCATAGCCGGGAAGCAAATTCTCTAATGCCGAGGGCATTTCTTCCCCGGCTCCTTCCAAATTTGACTCGCCACCATGCGCTCTGCATTCTACCAATCCTGGGGGCGATGACGATGCAAGTTCTACGTTCAACTGCTCGCCGGGCTCGAATTCTTTTCCGAAGAACGAATTTCCAAATCGAATCCAATTGCCTTCCTTGAATTGATAAATGAGCTTAGACATTTGACCGGCATACCCCCCAGGGGTTACGGGTTTTACATCCGAAGCAAAGTTCTGAAGGGCGAGACCAGCTAGCGAAGTGCCGCTCGAGGGCAGATTTTGTGCTTGGTACCTATAAAGATAACGTCCATCGGATGTTTTTGAGGCTGCGGCAACGACAATCACATCAATAGCATCTCCGCGCTGGAAGATGGCTGTTTTTTCTTTACCATCGTAGCCGATCCACTTGAAGGCATACTTGCCGGCTTTTTCATCCAGGAGCTCTACATGTGGTTTGTGATCGTAGGTAATTATTTTTCCTGTTTTCGGATCGTACCCACGGTCGCGATGTTCATAGTTGGTCGGCGTTTTATATTCGCGCCGTTGCTTCTCAAGTGGTTGACGCTGCACCTTAGTCTGAGCGCGCTGAGGCGCCGAACACTCGACGAGCGCCAGTAGCCCGACCAATAAGAACAACACAAAGCACTTCATTCTCTTAGATAACTAGGACGGCGTGGAATAGCACCGCGCCGCCCTAAGTGTCAATCGTCATTACCGTGGCTCGCTGGAAACGCTGTTAGTTTGCACCGCGTATGATGGCACGCACTTCTGTGGTGATTTGCGAGGCGCTGAAGTCTTGATCCAAACGAATTAATAACTGGTTTAGATCACCTCGTCTTAGTAGCTGTTCATAGGTTGCCGCGCTTTCGTCGGTTATCCAACCGAGAGCATGAAACTGCGGCAATTTCTCCAGAACGTATTTGATTCTGTCTTGCGGCGAGAGAGCTTTGAGGTAATCCACCGGACCAATTGTATAACCCTTCGGAAAGTCGTCGTATCCAGGCAAAAGATTTTCCAATGCGGACGGCATTTCTTCACCGGCACCGTTAATAACGGTCTCAATGCTCGCGCGACATTCAACCAGGCCTGGCGGAGCCGAGGAAGTTACTCGCACTTGCACCTGCTGACCAGGATCGATCTGGACATCATCGGATACATCGTCAAAGCTGATCCAATTGCCTTCTCTAAATTGAAAGATAGTATTGGACATGGTAAACGGCATGAACGACCCACCCTTGTCGAGCATTACGTCTGCAGCAAGATTTTGCACGATCAATCTTTTCAGGTATGTAGCACTCGTCGGCAGGTTTTGTGCCGTGTAGGTATACACATACTGATGACCTGATGTCTTTGAAACGTCGGCGCTGACAACGACATCAAGCACATCGCCTCGCTGAAAAACTACAGCCTTTTCTTTGCCATCGTAACCGATCCACTTGAACGCATACTTTCCCGCTTTTTCATCCGTTAGTTCCACACGCGGCTTGTGGTCGTAGGTCACCAGCTTGCCGGTTTTCGGATCGTATCCACGGTCGCGATGTTCATAGTTGGTCGGCGTTTTATATTCGCGCCGTTGCTTCTCAAGTGGTTGACGCTGCACCTTAGTCTGAGCGCGCTGAGACGCTGAACATCCGACCGTTAAGGTCACGAGCCCTATGAATGACAATGCGACGAGCCGTTTCATTCTATTAAGAGACCACAATGGTTAAGAGATGAGGACGGCGCGATGCGGGAACATGTCCGCGCCGCCCTCCGTCTCAGATCAACTAATAAACCTCACACCAACGATTGTAGCAGCCATAGTACTGACAACCGCACAACCCATAATCCCAAGAACCACCGCTATTTTCGCAATCTTGAATTTCCCAGGACTCAGGATTGCAAACTTGAGGTGGGAAATATGGGCTGATCGTGAAATAGTCAAAGTTACCCTTGCCATCGCCGGCACCGTCAACGACAACGCGGATAACCCGCTGACCAACATCAAGCCAGATGTCATCGATCGTGACGAACTGGTAAACATCGCCGGATCCAGTGTTTGGAATATAAAGCGGTCCGGTTCTGTCTACCCCGTCCACTTCGAAATGGAAAGTGTTTCCGCTGTTTGCAGATGCTACTCTCGCTGAGAACGAGTAACTAGCTGAAGAAGCCACATTCGCCGTGTAATTCATCCACTGGCCACCCGCAGTAGGAACATAACTCTGTTGCTCATTGCCGGCAATGGGCAGCACCTGTGGAGTGTTGTAGTTGATTACATCGGGATCACCCGTTCCATTGTCGGGCACTAACGAACCCGCAGTCCCGTCATCGCCGGTGGTATCGTACCGCTCCGCTTCGATTACTCCGGGAAGGGCCACAGGCTCTCCATCTGCTGGTACTGAAGCCACAGTAGCCACGCCTTGGTTGTTGAACTCGAAGCGCAGGTGCCAATGGTTTAGGTTGAACTCCCGGCCGGTCCGGGTAGATCCTCGGGCACTAAAGATCGATTCGAGGAAGGTTCGACGGTTAACCGTCTGACCATTGATTACAACATTCTCGTTCGGAACATCGGTCAAGCGAACGTCGCAATTGATGCCGACCCGGTGTTCGTCGTGAGATGCGTCGGTGCGCCACGTTGGTGGAGTATGGAAGTTGGCCGTGATATCAAATTTTCCGCCCCGGGCGAGACTTTGATCGTTATACTGCAACCTGCGATCATCAGGCTGGCCATTCGGAAACTGAGGTTGTGGAAACGCCGAATTGCGATAATCGGCAGCGATTTGACGAAGACCAGCATCAGCCGCAGGGATACCATAGTGGCCATTGGGATGATAGGGATTGCCGCTTTCGGAACTGCCTCTAAGAAGGTATCCGTCAGTTGCACCCGGAGCTTGCAATTGCTGTAATCCGGGCACCAGGATTTCCATGTTGGCTTTTGGCGGATCGTTTGTCATGCCATCGGCAGTAATCACAATCTGAGTCGATCCGCCGAAAAACGGCGCGGTGTAAACCGATTCCGCATTGCCATTGGAGTCCGTCCTTACTGCGGTGCGACTATAGCTTCCTTGCGGTCGAACGCCAACGTGACCCTGATGGCCACCGTTGTCTCCACCCGGGTTGATGGCAAAACCAAACCGCAGCATAACTCCAGATTGCGAACCGCCGGTTATAGGGTTCTCCGCGTGACAACTAATAGTGACATGATCTGAGTTGTTGACCCCGGGAATTAGCCCGGTCAGATAACGGGTCTCTAGATTCTGCCGCAATCCAGTAGGCAAGAGTAGGTTGGTAGCCTTCTGGCACGTGACATTTGCCGGCAAGCATTCAATTACATCCCTAATGATCTCGGCGATGAAAATTAACCGCCCAAAGATGCAACGTTCTCGCCGGCTGAAGGAAAAATCTCCGAAGTCCCACTCCCAGCCCCACCAAAAGTCGCTGAAACCGAAAATGTCAAAGTAATTACCGTTACAACCTAAAAAATGTGGGACCACTATGACCGAGCTTATGATTGATATGCGAAAACACAGCACGGTCTCAATCACATCGAAAAAAGTTACGGCCGAAGGATTCCCCGACGCTGTACTGCTGCCGAGGACATTGCCGTTTTCATCTTGAATCTGAGCATGCACCTCAGCGTCGTAATAGTATGCAGTCTCGTAATCCAGTTCCGTGGACGCGTAGCCCGTAGCTGTATTGGTGCTCTCATTGAATGTAATGTCTGCATAACCAAAAGCCTCTTGCGCCTGCGCGCGTGAACACATGAACAGGCAGCATAGCGCAGCTAACATCAGTAGCGGGAATTTTGAGGTATTCATTTTTCTCTCCTTTCTTTATGCAGCCGTTATTGATTGCCGATGCCGGACTGGGTTGTGCGAGATTGCTTGGGTTGTACCGCCGCCGGTTGGACGTCTCGCGCAAAATTCAACTTAATGAACTCGTCGATTTGTTGAAATCCTTGCCCCTCAAGCTCTGTCACCAGCCTATGTCGAGCGCGCATCACGATCATGTCGCGCTTAAGCTGTAGTTTCTTCAGTTCAGGAGGCGGCGGTGGTAGCTCCTCAATGGATGCGAGCTTACCCTTAGGAAACCGCCGACGAGTTGCATCGATAAGTTTCTGCGCCTGCGCATCGACCTTAGCAGTCTCGCGATCACACTCTTGCGCGATCTGGTCCAGCAAATCTGCATCCTTGTCCTTTAGCCCGATCTTCTTCTTGTAATGCTCTCGTAAAGCTTTTCCGCTCTTGCCCTGACCTTCCACTTCTGCAGCACGTTGCTTCAAAGCTACCAAGTGATGAAAGAATTGACGGTAAATCACGTGTTCGGGCGCCTGACTCGGATTGGGCGACTGCTTTGTTCCCGTCGTTGTCGGTACCGTGTTGCGCGCAGGTCGCTGTTGCGCAATCGTTTCCCCACGGGCCGACGAAAACGTCTTCAACCCTAATCCACCAATGACCAAAGCGAGCAAGCAGACCACTGTTAATGTTTTTGCGTTTTTCATCAGAAGTTCCTTCCTTCACGTTGAGTGTCGTGTGAATTCAGCCACCGACCAATGTGAGCTAGCGCAGGAGTGTCGTTGGCTATTTCGAAATTGATCCTCACGAACTGTGATGACCGATCCGAACCTTTGTTAACTGATGTCTTCTTCTCTAGCGAAGAAACGTTGCGGGCGTGGTTCTTTCCAGACAAGGCATGGCTTTCAGAGACAGGAACACTGTGAGAAAGGAATGGATGTCGAAGAAAGGACGCATCAGAGTCCCTCGGGAAATCGACTTATGTGTGGCAGCGAAATCGAAAAATAAACTGCCAATACTCCATGACAAACTGCGACTGAAAACGCACGCACGTTATGACTGACTTCGTAGCCTGTCAAGTCTGTCGCAGGAATTCTGGCGAGCGCAGCTAGACAGCTTGTAGAATCAACGATTTACAAGCGCGATATTCGCTTTCGTTAACTCACAATACAAATTGGAAACGCAACTACCGCGGACCGTACTACTACGGCTCACCTCCTCACCGTCAATAAGAATAGCCAACCCGTTAATGTAAACAAGAAATTGTCCCATTCGCTTTCGCTAACCGTCCCGTAGTCCCACACCTATAACCGTTGACCTAAAGTCAACGATCCCACGTAGACGCATTCAAAACTCGCGAAAACCAGATGAAAAGCGGTTAACTGTTAACGGCACAACACGTGCTTTCAGCCCATGTTGCCGGCGTTTTACTCCGGCCATTGCCCTTGTCCTCAAGACCTCAAGACCAGAAAGGCACCGACCGCAAGACAAAACCTTCGCGGCGACAAAACTTACATGACTGCAATAGAAAGCATTGTCACAAATCTCATGACCGAGATTGATCGAATAGTCGGTCAAAAGGTCGAAGAAAAACTGCCTGAAATGATCCGAGCACTTGGAATTCGCGAAGGCACCCCACAGGAAGACCTCGTAGATGCCGTTGCAGTCGCAAAAATGCTGGGACGAGACGTTTCCACAAAACATGATATTTCGTGCGCCAGAAAACATGTCTACAACCTCGCCCAGCAAAAACTAATACCGTCTGTAAGACTAAGCCGCCGCTGCCTTAGATTTGATCGCGCTGCCATTAGAAAAGTAATAGACGCCGGAGGCCTCGCCAATCAAGAAGCGGCATAAAAAGAGCGGCCAACAAACGGCGCATCATTAACCATAACAACCACTCGCAAAAACCAATGGCTGAAATCATCCCGCGCGGAACCGACAAATGGTTGGTCAGAATATCCGTACTCCGCAACGACAACGGCAAACGAAAACGTCACAGTAAACTCATAAACGGGAAAAAGAAAGACGCACTGAAGTATGCGCGTGAGATTGAAACCAAGCGCGACCTCGGCACACTCGACAAACCAAAGATCCAAGATCCAACGCTCGATGATTATCTCAACGACTGGCTGATCGCATTCAAGAAGAGGACCGTAAAGGAACGAACCTACGCAGGATACGAATACGTACTCAAGCAGTATGTCCGCCCGTACCTCGGGAAGGACAAGCTATCTGAACTAACCGTCCTACGAATCCAAAGCGTCTATAACGAACTATCAGAAGCCGGACTATCTCCCAGAACGGTTTCATTCGCGCACAGTCTAATTCAAGACGCTCTAAATCAAGCAGTATTAAGTCGCCTAATAGAATTCAATCCTACACTCTCCACCCGGCGACCGCCCAGGAAAAAGAAACCTATTGACGTATTCAGCCCCGAGGAAGCCGAACGATTTATGAAAGCCGCCAAAACCGATCACCTCGGCATCGTATTTTGGTTTGCGCTCGCAATTGGCGCGCGGCCGGAAGAATATCTCGGCCTTCAATGGCCTGAACTCGACCTCCATAAACGCGAAGTCACCATCCACCAATCGATCTGGTGGCCAAAAGGGGGCGGCTGGAAAATTGAAGAGGTAAAAACCCAATCAAGCCTCAGAACGATTAACTTCAACACAACGGTTGCGCGCGCCCTGAAAGCGCACAAGACTTCACAAGACGAAATCCGTCCGCGTCTCGGCAACAAATACCAAAACAACAATTTCGTCTTCGCCACAAAGATCGGAACGCCACTCAGCTTTCGAGATCTAGTCTTGAGACACCTCAAACCAATCATGGAACGGGCAAAAATCGACGGACCAATAAATCTTTATCGCCTACGACACTCGTTCGTGTCGTTATTGACACTTGAAGCATTTCCTTGCCGCGATGCGAAGCAATTGCTTGCCTCGAGTCTGCGAAAACCAAAGAGTTCTGCGCCTGCCGCTCTCTCCGATTTCCCAAGTTTGGAACCTTATGTTGCCGGAAGTGCAAATTCGAAGTTAAGCCTTGCCGAAAGTTAAGAGGGGTGTAATTGACGTCAGTACATTCAGCTTGCGAACCTCTACTTAAGACAGACGACCTTGGAGTTAGGAATCCGCAAAGAAATGCCTGCACCAGCTTCATACCGAGAATAGTAAACAACTGCACGACCGGGTCGGATTTGGCGCTGCGCCTGACAGCGGCATTCATAAGGCCCCGAGGAACAGCGTATTGCCTTCGACCCTGCTCACCTTCCCTTTTGCTTCACTGTGAAGGTCTTTCCGGCTATGTTTATCGTGCCGTTGCGAAGTTTGTTGCTGGTATTGGATGCCACTGAGTAATTCACCGTCCCAATACCTACGCCACTGTTGTCTGAAGTTATCGTGATCCAACTGGCATTGCTGACGGCGGTCCAGCTGCATCCGTTCGGCGTCGATACGCTCACGCTGCCGGCGCCGCCGAGTGCAGTCAAGTCCTGGCTCGTGGGGTTAATCGAAAATGTGCACCCTGAATCCTGAGTCACGATAAAGGTTTGTCCGGCGATAGCGATGGTTCCGATGCGAGAGAGCCCAGTATTTGCGGCGACCGAGTAATTGACTGTCCCATTACCCGTGCCAGTAGTGCCGGAAGTAATCGTGATCCAGTTAGCATTGCTGGTAGCAGTCCAGTTACAGTTGCCCGGTGCTGTAACACTCACGCTGCCCGTTCCACCACTCGATCCGAAGGTCTTGCTGATAGGCGAAATAGCGAAGGTACACGCGCCGGAAACGACTTCGCTCAGTCGGTTGCCCGTCGCGTCATAGGTGTAAATGATGGTGGTGCCATCCAAGTAGGTGGCCTTAATGAGACGATTGAGTTCATCGTACAAGTAGGTAACCGAGCTTGTCGGCGTCAATCTAACAACCACAAAATTGGCATCGCCGTCGTCATTGCAGGTATTGCCCGCAGAGTCTCTGGCAATTATTCGAATGCGTGCGTTACTAGCGATGAAATGAGTTGGAACGTTCCAGTTAAACGACTGGGCGGTTGCTGGCAACCCACTGGCAATAACCATTGGATAGCTCGCGCCTCCATCAGTAGAAATGCGAATGTCATGAGAAGCAAGGGCCGGGTTACTAGCGACAGACGCCCAGACTATCGGCACTGTAGAGCCTGCGAAAAACACCTCGCCGCCGTTGGGCGATGAAAGAATGACGCTGATGTTGCCCAGGCTCAACGTGTAGCCACCTATCACGGCGCTCCCAGTCTCAGGGCTAACCAACACTGTGTGCGCCCCGGTCTTGCTCAGAAGTTGTGTCATAATGGAAGAAGAGGAATTGATTAGAATCCCATCAGGATCGAATAACTCGATCTTCGGCGAGAATGAAGGCGTCGTTCCAGTTGCGCCTAGCACCGCAGTTTGACCAGCAGTGCCGTTGAAGACATAGGCGTCTAGCTCTGCGGCTGCGCTAATGGAGGCCTTGATTGACTGGCATTCCATTAACTGCATTGCGTTGCAAGGATTCTTAGACCGCTGAAATGCAAGAGCATATCCGCCTGTCTGGCTGCTGCCGAAGCCGTAGCTGACCAGGATGGTGTAGGTGCCGGTCTTAGGTAGAGTGATTGTTGTAGTACCGAGGCCGATGAAGACGAGTAGGCCGTCTGGATCATAAAGCTGGTATTGTGGATTGAAGTTGGCGGTCGTGCTCGTGAGGTTGATCAGCGGGATGACATCTCCGGCAGTCGCGCTAAAGGTGAATGAGTCCAGCTCTGCTACTGCATCAATCGAACCTGATTGCGGAGTTGCGCAAACGATAGCGGTAGCGTTGCAGGGATTCTTAGATCGCTGAAATGCCAGAGCATATCCGCCTGTCTGGCTGCTGCCAAAGCCGTAGCTGACCATGATGGTGTAAGTGCCGGTCTTGGGTAGAGTGATTGTCTTAGTACTGAGACCGATGGGGATGAGCAGGCCGTCTGGATCATAAAGCTGGTATTGCGGATGGAAGTTGGCGGTCGTGCTCGTGAGCAGGATCGGCGTGATGACATCTCCGGCAGTGCCACTAAAGGTGAATGCATCCAGCTCTGCTACTGCATCAATCGAACCTGATTGCGGAGTTGCGCAGACGATAGCGGTAGCGTTGCAGGGATTCTTAGTCCGCTGAAATGCCAAAGCATATCCGCCTGTCTGGCTGCTGCCGAAGCCGTAGCTGACCAGAATGGTGTAGGTGCCGGTCTTGGTGAGAGCGATTTTCGTAGTACTGAAGCTGACGGAGATGAGCAGGCCGTCTGGATCATAAAGCTGGTATTGCGGATTAAAGTTGGCGGTCGTGCTAATGAGCAGGATCGGCGTGATGACATCTCCGGCAGTGGCGCCGAAAGTGTAGCGGTCTGCTTCACCCGGTACGGCAATGGAGCCTGAGATCGCTTGTCCGCATTGAATCTGGAACTGTGCTGAGGCTGAAGGCGAAGAACACAGGCAAGAAAGAACCACCGCACAGGCTAGAATGCGAAATGCTTTCGAGGCTCCAAATAGAATCCTTGTTGCTATCAGTTTTTCTCCTTGTTTGCGCAGCCACAGCGAAGCTTGAATGATTTCGATGATTCTAGGGTTCTCGACGGCCTTAACAATCACGGCGTGTGCCGGACGTTAAATGAGTTTACCGAATTTAATAAGAAACTCTTCGAGAATCCTCATCTTTTGATCTAATTGAAACAGTTGTCGATCTAAATGCATTATATCCTCCTGTAGGAACCGCGCCGCTCTCATGTTATGAGTACAGATATCAACTCTGTCGGATAATCTAGACTGGACTGTTTCCCGTTGTTGAATTAAGTCTTGCAATTCACTTAACGCAAACTCTGCAACCTCCTCGGGGTCGGGATGGGGTGCCCAGGGAAACTCAGTGAGGCCTAATGGATCGCCCCACTTTAAAGGATTACTTGACACATATGTATAAGAATTCAATCCCCCCCATAATCCAATCGGATCCTTACTTATAAAGCGCCCCACATTTGGCGCGTAGTATCTTGCCCGCATATACAGCAGGCCGTTCTCCTCGTCCATTACTCCAGAGCGGCCGACGTAGCGAAATGGATTTGGGATGGTTTGCGTACTGTTGCTAGAAAGACGTCCGAAGGGATCATAAGCATATCTATTAACCTCATTGCCTGACGAATCCGTAAGAGCAATCGTACTACCCAAGCCATCGTAATGGTAAGAATAAGTCTGAGCTGTTGGGGTTACTTTCGATATCAATCCCAGGCCGTAGACATAGTATGCTGAGACGCTTCCAGCATTATCGGTTTCCGCCAATACATTCGAAAGAGACCCACGAGCGTCTACGATATACTTTGTGCTGCTGCCATTAACCGCTCGGACAATGCGGTTCCCTAGTCCGTCATATTGATACTGTGCGTTCTGGCCAGATGAGGCCACTTGCGTTAGTCGATTGAAAAGGTCATAGCCGTACGTAGTTGGGTTAGACCCACTGATTCCGGTCAGATTCCCGTCGGCATCGTGCGTATATGTAGCACCTGCGGCTGTCACGATGCGATTGTCGTCGTCGTACGTCGCGCTGACATTTCTTGGTGAGAGAACAGGTAAGACGGGTTCAAAGCTTGCGACGTCTGTGCGATTGCCCGATCGATTCAAGGTGTACCTGTGGCCAGAGATCACCGTGCCATTAGATCTGGCGTTGATTAGGCTCACCAGCTGGTTAGCGGCGTCGTACTTATACCCAGCCAGCGTCCCGTTTGAATTGAAGCTAGAGATAAGATTGCCTGCGGGATCGTAGTTATAATCAGTCGTGTTGTTCAGCCAGTCAGTGACTTTCTTCAACCGGTTCGCTACGTCGTACTGATAACGCACCACTTTGCCGTCAGGATAGGTCAGAGCTGTCAAGTTCCTGTTTGGGTCATACCCATACTGGATAACTTGACTCCTGGTGTTGGTGAATCTGGTCAACCGGTTCGCTCCATCGTAATCGAAACTAAGAGTGCCGCTTGCGTCAGTAATGGTCGCCAAGTTGCAACACGCATAGTTGTAGCTCGTCGTAGCCCCGCCGGGCTGTGTGATTTGGGTGAGGCGATCATTGCCGTCGTTGGTGTAGTCAAAGGTTTGGCCTTTTGCATCAGTCAAGCTCGCGAGCCGCCCCACGCCATCATAGGCATATGTCGTCGTACCGCGTATGGGGTTCCGCACCTTCGTGAGGTTGCCCGTGTTGTCGTATGTAAAGGTCGTTGTATTACCTCTGGCATCGGTCAAACCAGTCAGTTGTCCGAATCTGTCATAACTGAAGGTCGTGATACCTCTGGTGGGGTCCGTGATGTTGGTTGGATCTTTTGCCTTGACCAGATTGTCCAATGAATCGTATTCGTAGCGGTAAGTGTTATTCATGGGATCAACCATCTGAATGAGGTTGTCTCGGCTGTCGTACTGAAAACTTATCGTGTTGCCAAGCGGGTCAGCTATACTCGTTACATTTCCTCGACTATCCCGAGTCAGGACAGAGCTGTGGCCGTTGGCATCCGTGATTTGTGTTAAATCGCCCACCGAGTTGAATGTAGATTGAGACTTGTTTCCAAGCGGGTCCGTGATTTCTGTGGTTTCGGCATTAACGTTGTTGAAGTAGAACGTTCGGTTGCCACGCGCATCAACAACCCAGGCAATGCAGCAGTCCGTGTCGAAATGTGTGGTATTGCCCGAAGGGTCAATCACGTCTTTGAGCACGAAAGGAAACTCCGTGAAGAATGCGGTGGTCCCGTATACAATTTGTGTAGGCGTCGGCGCTTTGGGTGTTTTAATCGAGGTCATGTAGCTGTTGCTGTCATAAGTGTAGTTCACAAGATTGCCTGCCATGTCTACTGTGGACACGAGATTATTATTGCTGTCGTAGGAAAAGGTGGCCCTTCGTTGGATGGGGTCTACGACCTCGGAGATCTTTCCCGCAGCGTTATGGTTAAACCGAGTCACTCGCCCTACGGCATCTGTTACGGACACCAGCCGGTTTGTCACGTCATACTGAAGAGTAAATGAGTTTCCATTCCGATCAGTGGTTCGAGCGAGCTTACCTTGAACATTAAAATCTTGTTTGAGTCTTGTGCGCTTGATCGTGAGCGTATAAGTTCCATCCGCGTTTCTGATCAGTTGATCGTGTACCCATCTGGGAGGGTCAAAAGTGCCGTCTCCCCGAGGGACGAAATTATCTACCTTCCCACTCTCTCTCTTAATGTCAACACTCCCGTTAGGGTTCACTACAAGAAAGACATCATAGTTAAACGTCCAGCTACGGCCAAAAGCGCTCTCCCGAGGATCGTCAGCGTTGTATGTCCTCGTTAGCTCTACCCTGGGTCCCCTCCCACTGTAGGAAAAGTCGGTATCCTGAACGAGGAAATTAAAGTTAGAGAGATTAACAGACCATCTCGGCAAGCCCGGCAGGGGGCATTGAGATGGATCTTCCTCATACCGAGTGGCGGGATTCCCGTCTGGAGGCCCGAAGTTCCTGCCATGTAAGTGGTGTCCGCCGCGAATACCCTCCATCTCGGCTTTGGTGAGAAGTTGCGCCCTCAACTTAGGTGGAACTGCCTTCGCAAAGATGAGCGCGTGTCCTTGCCAGATCTTTTCGAATCTATCGTTGGTCCGGTAGGTCTCGCCTCGATGTGGGTCAGTAAATTCTACTCTTCCATCGCTGACGCCTGTCACGACGACGTAGTGATTGGGTCGGATATGGGCAATGAAGGGTTTTGGAATCGCGTTTAGCTGATCGGCATTGAGCTTCACACCCCAGGCTCTCACCCCTTTTGACTGCGCCGCCTCTTTCAATTGTTCCATAGTCGCGCCGCCGCTCTGCATTTTGACTAGTCTCTGCACTTCTTCATCGGAGGCGCTAACGCGACGCTTTTTGAGGATGAGAGCCAGAGCTTTCGGGCCACAGTCCATCATACCGATTCGCTGATCCGGCAGCTTCTGCAACCCCATTTGTCTGCCGACTTCCTTCATTAGAAAAGTACATTCCTTGATCGTGGACCAGTCCTGTGTCTCCCTGATCACCTGCCGATATAAGTCATACGCTTCTTCATACTGTTGAAGCCAAATCTTGAGAGCAGCGATCCCGATTTTGGATTCATGAGCTTCATGCGAGCCTGGCGCCAACGCAATTGCGTTTTCATACTCGGCCATCGCCTCCTCGGGCGGGGCGACATATGACAGATAATATCCAATTTGAAAGTGTGACTCAGCAGCCTTTGGATGGGCCGGGAATTGCTCGACAAACTTCTTGTATTTTCCAACCGCTTGCTCCCATCGTTGATTGTCCCAGTCCTCTTGCGCTGACTGGAACAGGCTGATCCCTTGTTGCGCAGCTTGCGTGGTTTGAGCAGTTGTCGCGAACCGGGTGACGATGCAGAAGAAAAGTAAGGCGACAAGAAGGAGAAAGACAGGCCTACAGGAAATTGATCGTTTGTTCATTTTCTGTCTCCTTGCGGGCAATCAGTTCCCTCCTCTCAGGCCGAGGGTTCAAAAGAATGCCGATCATTGATTGCGCGCGCAGAAAACCAGCGTTTTGATCTCAGCTGGAAATGACGTTGCCGCCAAGCAAATTCGTAGCATGGCTTCTGGTGTGCAGAGTAGGATTCTCGAGGTCGTACGCGGTCGTCTATCGACTGTCTGATTCAGGCAACGGTCTGCGGAGAAGTCACCGACCATGTGGGATCACCTCGCAGCCCATCCGAGATTGCGTTAGCCGATTAGCGTTTGAGGGGCTGCCGCTATGCCTAGCGCCCAGCTGTTTGAAAAAACCCGATAGGTTCGGCTCCAATCACCGGTATGTTATGCGACTCAAAATCCCAGGTCAAGCAGGACTCTTTGTTGGTTGGGGTGGTAGCCGGCTGATACCAATCCGCCATAATGCGGAATGTTGTGGTTGGAGTAAATAAGAATACGAATATCGAGAAGGCATTATCCGTTCAGGCCAATTGCAGAATGCTCGATCAAAATTGAGTGTACTACTATTCTTCAAACTGGTCTGGAAGCAATTATCTGCCGGAGGCTAGTGGAAGGAATAAGTTGCCAGGGCGACAAATTATTGCGTCAGGTTACAGTTATCCATTCTCTCGGGCGCCGACCTAAAAAGCGTAAGCAGGGCCGCTGGCCACTCCAGCGTAGCTTTCACCATGGACACTTATCAACACGTGCTGCCTTCAATGCGCAAAGACGCCGCAGAAAAAGTTGGAGCCTTGCTCTTCGGCCGAGGATAAAAAGGTAACCCAATGGCAACTCGAATGGATTTGCCTATACCGGCGTGAGCCAATGGATCGACGCCTGTCCACACGCTAGGAAATGGAACGCTGAAGCCGCACAGAAAGCTCTCAAAGAAACCCACCGAGTTGCCGCACTGCAACCATTCGGCAACCGCCAGGGGCTACGAGACGGTGCCATTCGTCTATTAGAAGGGCTGCATATGCATAAATCCCCAATGAAGAACCTAAACCAACCAAGCCCAAGCCCTCTAAACGAACACCATTTTGGTGGGCCACTAGTGGGCCAACTTAGCGGGAACACCCTGATGGCCCCCAACTATCCGGGACAACATAGTCACTTCTTCCTCATAATTTGGGCTAATTCGTCCGTACCGGAGTGCGCCGGACTGCGGGGGACTACCGAAAAGCGACTCTTAATCAGCGGGTCGCAGGTTCGAGCCCTGCTCGGCTCACCATTTTTCGAAGGACTGGCGGCAGGTTCCCCATGAATTACCGGACCTGCCGCTTTTCGTTTCGGGGCGTGCTCCTCGTGCTCAAGGCAGCATCGCGGGCAACAGACGGAGCAAACTATCTTCCATTTCTCATTTTCCACTTTTCATTTGCCATCTGCTGCTCAGCTTTGTAGTCCAGATTCGTCTGATTTCGTGGATCGTTCTTCATTTTTCAGCCAGGCAAACGATCCACGAAGTCACACGAAATAAAAGTCCAATAAGTGTCAAAATGAAAAATGCCAAATGAGAAATGGAGAATAGTCTTTTCCTCGCGTGTTTACCGCACGTACTCCCAATGCCACGGCTCGTAGCAATAAGGGCGGAAGCCGAAACGTTCGGCGTTACGGACCAGCCACTGGTAAACGCGTGTCTGTACTTGCAAGGCGCGGTTTGAATCGCGTGTATCAACGGGCTCGCCGCCGACATAGAGGTCGAGGGCGCGGCCGGTGAAGTGGGGACTGTTCACGGCCAGCCCGGCGCTTCCCGAGTTGGGCGCTTCTCGACGGAGTTTTTCCTGATACTGCGGCGAGCGGAAGGCCGAAATGATTTTTAAGTATTTCTCCCCCGACGCAAGCTCGCCGCGCTGATGAGCCAGGCCGAGCGAAGGGTCGGCAACTGCCGCGGCGACCATGCGCTTATAAGCAGCGTAGGTCCGGCGCTCGACCTGGCGCAGTTCTTCAGCGCGCGTTGGATCATAAAAATCAGAAAGAGGCGCGGTGAGTAGTTGGTCCGGCGCTGCTACCGTTCGATCTTTCAGACGCGCGTCTTGCCACGTCTTGATCATCGCGTAGAGTGTCTCCTCGTCGATAACGCCGCTCGGTTTGAGTGCAGACTTCGCCTGCCAACGCGCGACGGCCCGCGCAAACTGGACAGTATCGCTATCGTGCTTCGTACCGATAGTCTGCTTGATTAGCGGTGTGTAGAGATACCAGCCGTGCTGCTGTTTGCCGCCAAACGTCCAGGTGAGCGAGTTGCTGAGCAAAGCATTGCGCTTTGCGGTGTCGGCACCTGGCTGGCCCCCGTTCTTCGATTGGCCTCGGCTCGCCAAAGGATCCAGCAATATGGCGGACGTCACCGCAACACAAAACAACACCGCCAGGTAAAATGAAAGATGCTTCATGCTTGATTGGGACCTGCTGATGTGATAAATCACGCAGCGTCCTGAAGACAAGCACACTCGAACAATCTTCGACTTCATGATTTCATTAGAACCTTCCGAGCATTTGAACCGTATTAGCTCATCACTGTCCCGCATTTGCAATCTGATTAAGGAGAAGACCCATGCGTAAAGCTATCTTCGCATTTGCTGTCCTGGCGCTCTCGGCAGTTTCCGCTACGGCGCAGACCGCCGACAGCATTGTGGCCAAATATATTAAGACCGTGGGCGGTATGGAAAAGATTCAGGCCGTCAAGGCCCTGCGCCGCACCGGAAAGATTATCGCCGGTGGAGGGTTCGAGATCCCTCTGGTCGAAGAAAACAAGCGGCCAAACCTGGTACGTCGGGATATTACGATTCAGGGTCTGATCGGCTCGAATGCCTACGACGGCAAGACCGGCTGGAAGATTGCGCCGTGGCAGGGCAAGAAGGATGCGGAGACCATGGGCGAGGCCGAGTTGAAATCCATTGTCGACTCATCCGATTTCGACGGCCCGCTGGTTAACTATAAGCAGAAAGGTAACAGAGTCGAATACGTGGGCATGGACGAAGTCGAAGGCACGGATACTCTCAAGTTAAAAGTGACCATGGCGAGCGGCGAAGTCCAGTACTTCTACCTGGACACGGATTATTACGTCCCCATCAAAATTGCCACCAAGCGCGTGATTCGCGGAGCCGAGGTGGAAATCGAAACGGTGCTTGGCGATTATAAGGAAGTGGATGGTTGGTACATTCCTCACTCGGTGGAAGTAGGCGCCAAGGGCAGTCAATTCAAGCAGAAGATCGCCTATGAGAAGATAGAAGCAAACTTGCCAATCGACGAGCGACGCTTCTCAATGCCGACTGTAGTAAAGAAGCCGTGAGCGAAAACGCGGGGGCATTCTGGTTTTAAGCGCCGTTAGGCGCGCAATGTTGATAGCACGCAAGTGACCAATGACATTGGAGCTCCGTTAGGAGCGAAATGTTATCTCGCTCCTAACGGAGCTGAGTTCAAAGGATGGACTTCGGTGGCTATAAACATCTGGCTCCTAACGGAGCCTCAAAGGTCCCTAAAGATAAATCCCAATGTTGGAAGCGAGGAATGATTCAATGACCCGAAGACTAATCCCCTTCTCAGCCATCGCACTTGGTTCCGTTCTCTTCATAACCGCGGCGGCGCAAACGGCTCCTCCGGTGAAAGTTGATTCCGACACCATCTCAGGCCTGGGTGCGCGCAATATTGGTTCGGCGGCGATGAGCGGCCGCATCACTTCGGTTGCCGGGGTGAAGGAAGGCCAGCGGCTAACCGTTTACGTCGGCGCCGCGAGTGGCGGGGTGTGGAAGTCAGTCAATGGCGGCACGACGTTCAAGCCGGTATTCGATAAAGAGGCGGTGCAATCGATTGGCGCAATCGCGATCGATCCAAAGAACGCCAAGACGATCTGGGTAGGCACGGGCGAAACCTGGACGCGCAACAGCACTTCGGTCGGAGATGGCGTCTATAGGTCAATTGACGGCGGCGACAATTGGACCAATATGGGACTGAACGACTCTGAACGCATCGCGAAGATCCTGGTCGATCCGGCCAACACGAACACTGTTTATGTTTGCGCCACCGGGAAGCTCTGGAGCGACAGCGATCAGCGCGGTGTTTATCGGACGACCGACGGCGGCAAAACGTGGACAAAAGTCTTGAAGGGCGCAAACGCATCGACCGGCTGTTCGATGATGTCTATGGACAGCAAGAATCCGCAGACACTTTATGCGGGCATGTGGGACTTTCGCCGGAGAGGTTGGACCTTTCGCTCCGGCGGTGAAGGCCCGAGTGCATTTAGCGGCAGCGGCCTCTTCAAGAGCACGGACGGCGGAACCTCCTGGACTGAGCTCGATGAAAAGAGCGCCAAAGGACTGCCGCCAAGACCCTGGGGTCGGGTAGC
>Ga0137359_10000953_pt1 | contig 22549 bp, 19 predicted proteins | sample Mad1_40_16metaG_FD_108281 | JGI IMG/M metagenome (GOLD analysis project Ga0137359, IMG submission 108281) | Vadose zone soil microbial communities from Angelo Coast Range Reserve, California, USA - Mad1_40_16 metaG | ecosystem: Environmental > Terrestrial > Soil > Vadose zone | place: USA... | reverse complement strand
GGACAGCAGTTAAAGCGGCAAGACAGTTCACAGAAACCGCGCTCTGCCTCAAACCCACAACCGCTGATGTGGTCACTCTCGTTGGCGATTTGCTCTGCTTACCCCCATTTACTGACCGATTACGGTCAATAGAAAACACATATTGACTATTGACTCCTGTCTGTCGTCTACTGTCTCCTGTTTGCCGCTTTCTCGCCTTTGCTCCGAAGCAGCTCCGATTGCATACAAACGGAACTGAGCGCGAGCAATTCATGAAATTAGGACGTTGTGGTTTCATCGCCGGATCGATGGCCGCCACAGTTGTGGCTTCAACTCCCAGCCAGTTCCGGGATTACGGTCAGGACGCACAACCCCAGCGATATCCTGACTGGGAAATACTCGTACTTGTTGTTTCGGCGCTGTCTATGTTGAAGCCCATGGTCTTACATATCGCATAGTTGACGATCGGAGAATCCACCTGACCACAACCCCAATCGCTGAACTTAGTCCGCTCGCTTTGCGCGCACGACGGCATATTATGCGGCGGATCATGCCCTATCTCTTCGTCCTTTACATGATCGCTTTTCTTGACCGGGTTAACGTCAGCTTTGCCGCGCTGCAGATGAAAGGTGATTTGGGTTTTACGGACGACATAATAGGATTTGGCGCCGGGATTTTCTTCATTGGCTATTTCGTGCTTGAGATCCCTGGCAGCATTCTGGTCGAAAAATGGAGCGCTCGCGGCTGGATTGCCCGCATTATGATTACCTGGGGCATTGTTGCGATCTTAATGGGCTTTCTACATACAAAGAATCAGTTCTACGTGCTGCGCTTTCTCCTTGGCGCCGCGGAAGCGGGTTTCTTTCCTGGAATTATTGTTTACTTCAGCCACTGGTTTCGCTATGAAGACCGGGCCAAGGCGGTGGCATTGTTTATGGCGGCAATTCCCATCGCGAATATTGTTGGTTCGCCGTTGTCAGGCTTGTTGCTTGGCGTTAATTGGTATGGCATGGCGGGCTGGCGGTGGATGTTCATCATTGAGGGAGTACCGGCGATCATCTTTGGAGTCGTTACGATTTTCTATTTAACTGATCGGCCAGAGCAGGCAAAGTGGCTTCCGGATGACGAGAAGGAATGGATCAGATCGGAACTCCAAAAGGAGAAGAAGGAAAAGCGGAAGAAGCATTCCTATGGAGTTTACGAGACCTTTCAGGTGATTCTTTTAACCCTGGCCTACTTTTTTATGGTCACAGCTGTCTACGGGTTTAACTTTTGGCTGCCCTCGATCATTAAGAAATTGTCAGGCTCGTCCAACCTTACTGTAACGCTAATATCCACGCTGCCGTATTGCGTGGCGCTGCTTGCTATCTTATTGGTAGGGTGGTCGTCCGACAGAACCAGGGAGCGGCGCTGGCATACTGCGCTTTCGATGATTGCCGCAAGCCTGGGCCTTCTGCTCAGCGCTGTCGCACAGGACAGGACTGCTTTGGCCGTTGTGATGTTTTGCCTGGCGGGCGCGGGAATGTACAGCTATCTTCCCGGTTTTTGGGCGCTCCCCACGAGTTTTCTGTCTGGGACAGCGGCAGCAGCGTCAATTGGATTAATCAATTCCATTGGGAATCTGGGCGGTTTGGTTGGTCCAACTATTGTTGGGTATGTGAGCAAAGCAACGAACTCGTATCTTGGCGGTATACTTTACCTTTCCTTTTCTGCCCTGGTCGCGGCCGGTTTTGTGCTTTCAATCCGGGCTACCAAAGCAAGGCGGGTAACCACATGAAATTTCGAAGTTCAGCATGGTTCGGGCCGGCCGATAGGGATGGATTTATCCATCGAAGCTGGATGAAAAACCAGGGCCACCCAGCCCACTTGTTCGATGGCCGCCCTGTAATTGGAATTTGCAATACATGGTCAGAGTTAACGCCCTGCAACGCGCATTTTCGCGATATTGCGGACCATGTAAAGCGAGGTGTGTACGAAGCCGGCGGATTTCCACTTGAGTTCCCGGTCATGTCGCTGGGCGAGACCTTGATGCGCCCAACCACGATGCTCTTCCGCAATCTCGTCAGTATGGATGTCGAGGAATCGATTCGGGCAAACCCTATTGATGGCGTAATCCTGCTGGCCGGCTGCGATAAGACAACGCCAGCCCTGCTCATGGGTGCGGCAAGTTGCGATTTGCCGGCAATCATGGTGTCTGGCGGTCCAATGCTAAACGGAAAGTTCCGTGGACAGGACATCGGATCGGGAACTGATGTTTGGAAATTTAGTGAAGACGTCCGCCGTGGCGCGATGAGTAGTTGCGACTTCCTTGAAGCCGAAGGCTGCATGAGCCGTTCGGCAGGTCATTGCATGACGATGGGTACGGCCTCGACGATGGCAAGCGTTGTGGAAGCGCTCGGCATCGGTTTGCCGACGAATGCCGCCATCCCGGCGGTTGATTCACGCCGTTATGTGTTGGCCCACATGGCAGGCCGCCGCATCGTCGAAATGGTCCATGAAGACTTACGGATGTCTAAGATATTGACCCGGGAGGCCTTCGAAAACGCCATTCGCGTCGTCGGTGCAATTGGGGGTTCAACAAATGCCGTTATTCACTTGCTGGCAATTGCCGGACGAATCGGGGTGGATTTGAATCTCGACGACTGGGATCGGCTTGGGCGCGATGTCCCGTGCCTTGTTAATCTGATGCCGTCGGGAAAATATTTGATGGAAGATTTGTATTACGCAGGTGGATTGCCGGCAGTAATACGCGAGTTGGGCGACCTTATTCATGCGGACGCGTTAACGGTCAATGGCGGCACTATTGGGGAAAACGTGGCTGATTCGCAGTGTTACAATCGCGATGTCATTAGATCCTTCACCGATCCGTTGGTTTCCAACGGCGGTATCGCTATCTTGCGCGGCAATCTGTGTCCAAATGGCGCTGTTATAAAACCTTCAGCGGCGACTCCCGAGTTGATGAAACATCGCGGGCGCGCGGTGGTATTCGAAACGATCGAGGAATTCCACGCACGTATCGACGATCCGGACCTCGACGTTGACGAACACTGCGTACTTGTACTTAAGAATTGCGGTCCACGGGGTTATCCCGGCATGCCCGAGGTTGGTAATATGCCACTCCCACCGAAACTGTTGAAAAAGGGGATAACAGACATGGTGCGTATCTCCGACGCGCGGATGAGTGGCACCGCATACGGCACTACCGTATTACACATAGCACCCGAAGCCGCAGCTGGAGGCGCATTCGCAATCGTTCAAAACGGAGACATGATCGAGCTCGACGTCGCAGAGCGTCGCCTTCATCTGGATGTCGATGAAACTGAGATCGATAAGCGCCGAGCTGTGTGGAAACCGCCCGAGCCGCCTTCAACCCGCGGTTATTGCAAGCTCTACTTTGATCACGTTACGCAGGCTGATCGCGGCGCTGATCTGGACTTCCTGATCGGGGCAAGCGGGGTTTCCGTGACGCGCGAGAGCCACTGATTTAGAGCCGTTATACCGAATGCTAAAGGGGCCTGTAGCGGCCCGGTAAGTTTCAAACTCTGGAGCACGGAAGGGCGCTCGAAGATTATAGAATCCTTCAAGGAGATGAGGTCGAGCTCTCCCGAAGGACCTCACGTCAACTTCTGACCCACACCGGAGCGGCATTACAACCGGATTTGTCAGGCCGGTATTTTACGCATCCCCAAAAGTAACTTTCGTTGGCAAACGGACCCCTTAGCGTCGTGGGTGACCCGCAAAGTGCACACGGCGGCCCGTTTTTTACTTCAGTCACGACCGGTTCGCTCAAGTCACCTTTTTCATCAAACCACCGAACGCCATGACACTCGGGATACCGCGAACAGGACAGCGACGCTTTCTTGCCTTTTTCTTTCGCCGCGCGAAATCGCATCGCTGCTTCGCAGAGGTGACAGGCAGTCTTCGACATTGCCTTACGCTGTTTTGCATTCTTTGGCGGATCCGTCAGGAAACCGCACACTTCCCGGCCTTCCGAACAGACCATGAATTTGCCGTTTGCACTTGTTCGCTCGATCAAAAACCCATCTCGCTTTTCAAGCGCGCATCTCGGACAATCGAGTGCGCCTGACGGCTTTTCCACTTTTGGTCGGTTCACAGAGTGACCGTTTGCAATGGGCCGGTCCATTTTGCTTGAGCGTATCTGACCAACTATATCGCGAACCATAACCTTTACTTCTTCCATAAAGATGTCACGCGAATACTCGTTCCGCGTCATTCTGGCCAGTTTCTGTTCCCACATTCCAGTTAGTTCAGCAGACTTAAGCAAAGACACTGGTAGCATATCGATTAATGCAATGCCTTTCGGAGTTGCGACAAGCGCCTTTTTCTCTCGCTGTATATAATCCCGCTTGAGCAAGGTTTCAATTATTGATGCTCGCGTTGCAGGCGTACCGAGACCTGAATCCTTCATTGCCAATCGAAGTTCGTCATCGTCAATTTTCTTACCGGCAGTCTCCATTGCTCCAAGCAGGCCGGCCTCGGTATACCTTGCCGGCGCCTTGGTTTGCTTGCTGACAACCTCCGAACTGAGTACATCTGCATGCTCGCCACGGGCAACCGCAGGCAATTCAGCATCTTCTGTTTCCTCGGAATCCTCTGCTGCCTTTCTTTCACGACCGGGTGGATCGACTTCGCGCCAGCCGGCTTTTAGTACCACTGTACCTTTGGTCAGAAATGTTTCGTCTTCGACAACCGTAACAATGGTAGTTCGCTGAATCTCCGCATCGTCATAAAATGCAGCAAGAAAACGCCTGGCAATTAGATCGTATAGTCGCTTTTCGTCTGCTGTCAGGGCCGTCGACGAAACTCTTTGGTTCGTTGGGATAATGGCATGGTGATCGGTAACCTTTTTGTCATCAACATGCCGGCTGGTCAATTTCAATTTGCCTTTGGCGAGAATAGACTGCACAAATGGCGCGTAAGGACCGATGTTGGCGGCCTCGATATGTCCACGTAATTCGTTATTGATGGACGAAGACAGGTGACGCGAAGAGGTTCGCGGATAGGTAATGAATTTCTTTTCGTACAGAGACTGTGCAAGATCAAGGGTCTGCTGCGCCGAAAACGAATACCGCGAGTTTGCAGCCCGCTGAAGCGAAGTTAAATCGTAGAGTAGCGGTGGCCGTTCCTTTGCTGCTTTCTTTTCGACTTTTTCAACGGCCCCGGTTTTGCCGTTTACCTTTGTGGCAATCGCGGCGGCTGCTTCCTCCTTGTCGAATCGATTGCCGTCTTTATTAAACCAGGTCCCTCGGTATTCTCCTGCGACTGCCTTGAAGTCAGCCACTACTTCAAAATATGCCGACGGTACAAAGTCGGCTATTTCTTTGTCCCTGTTTACAATCAGGGCGAGCGTGGGAGTCTGTACGCGCCCCAGCGAATAAACACCTTCGTGCCCAAATGACTGGGCTACGCGAGTTTGTGCCCTTGTCGAATTCAAACCGACCAGCCAGTCACTTTGTTGTCTTGCGTAAGCTGAGTCGCGTAGTCCCGCAAACTCTGCCGCCGGTTTCAGGCGTCTGAAGCCTTCCTGAATTGCATCCGAAGTCAACGACGAAATCCAAAGCCGCTCCACCGGTTTTGTGCATTTTGTCAGGCCGTACACGAGCCAAAAGATCAATTCGCCCTCGCGCCCGGCGTCAGTTGCATTGACCACTCGATCGACATCCTCGCGCGCCAACAACTGCTTTATTGTTCCGAATTGGTCCCTTGTTCTTGCGTTTGGATGGTATTTGAACTCAGTTGGAATAATCGGAAGGTCTTCAACTTTCCACTGTTTGAAGCGTTCGTCATAAGCCTCGGGCTCATCAAGCTCGACCAGATGCCCAATGCACCATGTGACAATATCCGTTGCTCCCGACAAAAATCCATCGCCTCTTCTGGTGGCTCCCAGTGCCGCTGCAACATCGCGCCCCATCGATGGCTTTTCCGTGATAATCAATCGCATAAACAGCTAATTCAAACTATTTGGACCGGATTCGGTTGTTAAAGTAGACAACCAGTGTAATGTAAAAGCCTGCGGAACAAAAAGATCGAAGATAATTGGTCCGCAGGTTCAAAAGTGTAACTTGACTTTGACAGGTCGAGTTCAGCCGACCGCATCGGCAACAACGGGCCGGAGACTCACTTTATCCATGCCCCGGGACCGTCCTTCTTTCGTGGTCCTCGGCGTTTTTCTCAAACATTGACGTCCGGCAGTTTACGATTCGCCTGAATTTGATTACCCTAAACGACGCCAAAGAATTTGTGTGTTATTCTCCTCCGCGCTCCAGCGTCAAAGAGGAGCGAGGCTAAAGGAATTTTACGAAATTTGTTTTGTTCATATGATTAGTTCAAACGGAATTGTTAAAAAAATAAGGCTTGGGGACGATATTTCAACGTACTGTGGTCGTTGTAAAGACGATCGTATTCATCAGGTCGTAGCACTCAATGGCTCTGCTATCCCTGACCGCGTAAACTGCAGGACTTGCGGCAGTGACCACAAGTATCGAGCACCAAAAACGGCGGAAAAGCGTATTTCCTCCCCTCGGACAACGCGAGCAAGTAGCCGGCGTATTGTCGAGGATGAAATACCGACCGGGAATATTCAGGGCTACTCGCCCCAGGAGGTCTACGCTACGGGAACCTTCATCTCGCATCCTAAATTTGGAACCGGAAAGGTCCTTGAAGCACGTTCAGGCAAGATTGACGTCAGGTTCGGCACCGAACTGAAGACTTTATTGCATGCCGGGTGAAAAAGCAGAAATGTGAACCGTGGTAGAAACTCCGGTTCACTTCCTCGTTTTTCGGTCTATAATCCAGGGAGAGACTTGGCTCAGGCCAAACGCGCTTTTGTTTCTACTGGCGCTTACCGCCATTTACAATAGGTTTCTCGAGCCTTTCCTTTGTTATCTTGAGGCTGGTTTTAAGAGTGGTTAGCGACTTGCTTTCGACGATTGATCGTCGCAATCCCGTCAAAAACCCTTTGATAGCATCGGCCCGAGATTGGTTCACATACACAAGATAATTTCCAGGCAACTTACTGTCAGCGGGCTCCTGGGTCAGGATCGCCATGCCGAGCGACGAATCAAAGTAGTGATCGGCGAACAATTGCTTGGTGGCAATAAGCAGTTCTTTGCGGTTCCCGACATCTCGCTGATAAATGACGACCTGTGTAATGCTGATCACCGGCTTCAGTCCGAATTTCTCCTTCGACCAATAAATAAAGGATTCTGTACCTGGCAATTCAGTTTTGGGATAGCCGAGCAGGTACCTGGCCAGCTCTGGGGCATACTCCTGCAACAAGGCGGCATCGCCCAAAAGAGATTTGAAATCGTCAGCGACACTAAAAGGATGCTTGTCGTCGTTGTACGTGATAAGTGCGGCATCGCCGCGTTGCACATAGTCGTTGACGTAGGCGACCAGCAATTCTCTCAATGCAGTGTTCGATTTTTCGTGGGCATCAGCCCCGGACAAAGCACTCGCCTTCAGCTTATCGATCATTTCGGTCGAGAGCTTTAAGGCACAAGAACCTGGTTTGCAGCTTTTAAGATCTGCAATGTCACCCGGATCCAGGGTCAACCCCTGCACATCCTGAATTTTCGCCGAATTTCCGAATTTCCCAATTTGCAAGACTTCCGGACCCTGCTTAAAAGTTGCAATATCCCGGTATCGCTTTAAGAACTCCTCCTGGGAAATGTTTATTCGAATCATTCCCAGGCCTGTAACTTCGCGCTTGTCCTTACTTTTCAGCATTCGTGCAAGAACACGTCCCTGAGAAAGACCGGCCATTTCCGCATCTGTCAGCTTGATTTGTTTTACAAGCAATGAAGCAAGCTTCGATTCTTTGGCCTGCGGGAACGCGACAATCGAAACAGCCATCAGAAACGAAATACATGCCGTGAAGCAGAATGCAATCTTACGGACGAGCCTGGAAAAGTTGATCGTTGACAGAAACATGCAACAGTTTAGTCTCTCAGCCCTCGGCAAAGCAGTAATCCGGATTTTGAATTCGAGCTGTCCAAAATTGAGGAATCGATCAAGAGGTTAGCAGAATCGGCGGTATTTAAAAACAGGAAAGTTTTCGCTGAAATTCCTTCGTACTGGCTTAGGCTTTGCTGGAACGGCGAGAGTTGAGGAACTGCGACGCGTTACCAGCCTCCGACGAACCCACTTGCCGTTCTGCAGTTCGCCGTGGGTGGGCACTTTGAGACACCAAATGGAACGTCAGTTGACCAATTCTTTGTATTGCCTCTTTATCCGCATTATAATGATTTGTTAGGTTTGCTGTGTTCTCAGCGCTCGACCACCGTTCCCGTAACACATAGGAGTGTTCGAAATGATCAAAATAATTGCTGTCGAACGTGAGTTCGGAAGCGGTGGAGGGGCAATTGCGGCTAAGTTGGCACAGCGGCTTGAGTGGAAACTGCTTGATCGCGAGTTAACTGAGGAAATCGCCAGGCTCGCAAACGTTGAGGCAGCAATCGTACGCGAAAAAGACGAAAGGGTGGACCCACTCCTGTATCGCCTTACCAAAGTATTTTGGCGCGGAAGTCAGGAATCCTCGATGTTGCTGCCTGACAACGGTATCTTCGATGCGGACAGAATGGTCACGCTTGTCCAGCACGTGATGGACAAGGTCGTTGTCGATGGCAATTGTGTTGTTGTTGGCAGGGGCGCTCCCTGGTTTCTTCGTGGACGATCAGACACCTTTAGCGTTTTCTTTTACGCACCCAGATCAGAAAAGTTGCGACGGGTACTCGCCCGTATCCCAAATCAAGATGAAGTGGAAAAACTGATCGATACCGTCGACGCCGAACGAGCCGCATTCATCAAGCACTATTTCGGAAAGGACTGGCCGACAAGGTGTCTTTATCATTCAATGCTAAATACGGTTCTTGGGGATGAATTGTGTATCTCAACCATAATTGGCTTGATGAAGGAATTGGATTGAACGCTGTCGAACCAGGCGTTTTTGTGACAGGACTTTACCTGCTTTGAGATGCTTACAAAAAAACAATTGACGAGTTATAGAGAAGACGGGTTCCTGATCCTTCCCGGACTTTTTGACCCGGTCGAAGCTGCGCAATGGTCCATCGAATGCAAACGAATGCTTACCGTAGGTCTTGCGGACAAATTCAATCTTCGTACGCCTCTCCACTATGTCACTCCAGATATCTGGATCGTAGACCGGATTGAACCTGTCGTGGATATCTCGCCTGTATTTGAAGAATTGTCCCGCAGCGAATCGATTTTGGCTCCGTTGCGTGAGATCCTGGGAGGTGAGGTTCGGCTCTTCAAGGATAAACTCGTTTACAGGATGGTCGGAACTCCCGGATATAACACGCATCAGGATTATTCCTGGTGGGAGGAATTCCCGGATGACCTCGTGAATGTAATGATCGCCGTGGACGGGGCGGATGCTGACAACGGTGCGCTTGAGTTTTTTCCGGGATATCACAACAAGTTGCTGACCCCGCCAGGCGCGATGAGGAACCTTAATCTCTCCGAATCGAATGAAATTGATATTGGCTCGGGAACCATAATTAAGACGGCGCCCGGCGACGTAGTCTTTTTCCACTGCAAACTCCCTCACCGCAGCGGTCCTAACGTTTCGAGCCGGCTTCGTCGACAACTTTATTTTACTTACTCTGCCGCGAGGCATGGTGACTTTTATGAGCGTCAGCTCAGGTTGCTAAGGGAAAACAGACCGAATAAGTGCTTAAATGCCGAAAACAAGGATCGATACTATTTCCGCTAAGGATTGGGCACGCGCTCTGACGCGGTTTCATATCAATAGGGGCGATTTAAAGGGTCGTCGATCCGATTCAACAACTCTTACCTCCGCTTACTAGTCTCGCCGCCAAGTGACATATTCTCTTCCACGCCATAGAATACGATTTCTTCGAGACGAGGCTCAGTTTTTTCGGGTCTTCACTGTTCTTGTCTTTGCAGGGTTCTCATATTGTCTTGTAATCCTGATCCCTGATACCCGCCAACGCCTTGCGGGTTGGTGCCGGTGAATTTGTCCTGATTCGATGTCATCGCATTCTCCAAAGATTACACGAGTTCTCGAACAGCCAGAGGTTCAACTGCTTCTGGCTTGCGCCTCGAGTGACATTGAACCGGGGCGGCAAGCAAAGATTCGGCAACTCGTTTCAGCAGGGGTCGAGTGGAATGATGTCCTGGAACGCGCCAAACGGCACTCGCTGTTGCCTATGCTGTATTGGCAGTTGAGTGCGAGTTGCCCTGAACTTGTGCCTGAGAAAACTCTCGACTTTCTGTGCGATCATTTTCGAAAGAATACTGCAAGAAACCTCGTGTTAAGCAGTGATTTGCTCTCGTTCCTTAAGGCATTGAAGGATCGCGACGTTTCCGCAATGCCTTACAAAGGCCCATCACTGGCGATTTCGGTTTATGGTAACGTTGGACTTAGACAATTCGGTGATTTGGACATTCTTGTCCGCAAGAAAGACGTGGCTGTAGCAACCGAGGTGCTGGTCAATGAAGGATTTAAGACGCATTTCAAAATCTCGGAAAAGCAACTTGCCATGTTTATCCGGCTTGGGTATGTCCGTCTGTTGAAGCGCGACATGGGTCGGCAGACCGTTGAATTGCACTGGGCCATTGCTCCGCGATTTTTTGGCTTTCACCTGGATATCGAAGTGCTGTGGCAAACCCTTATCAGTGTCGACTTGTTGGGAGAGCAAATCCTTGCACCGCCGCCTGAGGCACTGTTGCTTATGTTGTGTGTCCACGGAGCAAAAGACGCGTGGGAACGATTAGAATGGGTATCCGGCGTGGCGGATTTGATACGCAGGGAAACGAAACTCGATTGGGACGGCGTGCTCGCCCTGGCAGAAAAAACACATAGCACAAGAATGCTGAAAGTTGGTCTCTTCCTTGCCGCCTTTTTGCTTGGGGCGCCGGTGCCAGTCCGAATTCTGGCCGAATTTGAAAGTGATGCTTCCCTTCGGCGATTCGCGATGACGTTTATTGAGCCACTGACAAGTGCCGAGCCAATGACGTGGACTTTGATTGAACGTGTTCGTTCGCAGGTACGGTTTAAGGACGATCTATTGCAAAGATTAAGGTTTTGCCTCCGCCTGGGGCTTACCACAACTCCCGTCGATTGGGCTGTGCTCCCGCTTCCACCATCTTTGGGGTTCATGTACTTTCTTGTGCGTCCCTTCAGACTTTTGAAAAAATACGGAGCGAATGCAATCCGCCGTGAAACCAGTTTATGACGATTCCCCTTTCATCGGTGCCTGACGCGGAATGATCACGGGCACAGACATAGTCTATATCTCCAGCATTGAGTGGAACTTTCTCTGGCAAATCCATCAGGAGGTTGCCGTGAGGTTTGCCGAGGCTGGTAATCGTGTGCTCTACGTAGAAAACACGGGGGTACGCTCGCCGGGCCTGCGCGATGCCGGCCGCGTCGGTTTGCGCCTGAAAAGATGGATGAGTGCGTCGCGTTCAAGTGGAGTCCGAGAAGTCGCACCGAATGTGTTCGTCTGTTCGCCGCTTGTTTTGCCGCCATTCGGTTCGCCATTTCGGCGCCAGATCAATCGCAGGTTACTATTGCCGGCAGTCAAGCGTGCAGCAGAGCGTTTGGATTTCAAAGACCCGCTGTTTTGGACCTATCTTCCAACGGACACCGCCCTTGATATCTTTGACCTCCTGAAGACCGCAAAGAGCAAACTTCTTTACTATTGCGTTGCCGACTTTTCAGTGCTCGCCAGTAACAAGGCGCTGCTGAAAAAAAGCGAACAACAATTGGTGTGCCAAAGCGATTTGATCTTTGCAACATGCCCGGCTTTAGCTGGACATTGCGAACAGTGGACAAAGAGTGAAATCCATCTGTTCCCATCCGGTGTGGATATGAAAGCGTTTCCAGTTGCCCCGAACCTCGACTCCCCCATGCTGCTTCACGAGCCCGGGTTGATCGAGGATTTGAAACTGCTTGAAGAACTAAAATCAGGTGGAAACCCTGTCATCGGTTATGTCGGGGGTCTTCACAGATTCATCGACCAGGATCTGATCGCGGAAATGGCCCGGATGCGCCCAAACTGGAAATGGGTCTTTGTTGGATCCATACAGACTCCGGTAGATCGCATTTCAAGTCTGGAAAATGTCTATTTGCTCGGTCAACGTCCACACAGCGATCTCGCTTATTATCTTGGAAAGTTTTCCTCTGGTATAATTCCATACATTAATGCGGTAGAGACCGCGACCGTGGTCCCGGTAAAACTAAAGGAATACCTCGCCGCCGAAAAGCCAGTCGTTTCCACGTGTCTTCCGGCTGTAGTGGATTTCAATAATATTTTTCAGGTTGTGACGTTGTCGGACGCAGCGCCAGCCCAGTTCCTGCTGGCAATTGAAGAGAGCATCGAAAGCGACAGTTTGCAGGGGCGACGGAAACGGCGAGAGGTGGCTGAACTCAGTGATTGGAGCGCGCGGATTGATTTGATGAGTCAACTGATAGCTTCTTTGGACAAAAACGCCAAAGTGGACCTTTCCAACATAGTATCTGTTTGAATAATCACGCCCCCCAAATACGCGAATTCCCTGTTTTTTGTGGATATAGCAATATGAGCTCGTTTTCCACCGCCTTGATCGCCTTTGGCTACCCTGCTCGCATTTCGGCTTTGAACGTAGACTATGAAAGGAAGAAAATGGAGCTACTCGTTGCAATGATGTTGCGATGCTGTTGACTGAATTCGGATTCTCGTGTTAGGTTCTTGGCTCTAACAGGACGGATGTCGGTTGGTCCTTCAAGCGGCTTTCCGCTTCAGTTTTGCAGTGTTGACGCAACCTTTAGTCTGAAGTGCGCACCACCCGAATTTTAATTAATGCAATATTATCTTTTCTCAGGATTCAGGTTGAGAATTCAACGGTCGGTTTGTTCGGCCATGTTGCTCTCGTTGTTTTGTTTTTCTGTGGTTTGTACCGCTCAAGATGGTAAAGAACCGCAGGGTAAACCAACTACTAAGGCAAGGGTAGAGCCGGAGAAAAATCTTTCGATTATCAAGGTTTCGAAGGATTTGCCGAGAGCAATAACCGTTAAGGTAGAGGACGTAGCTTTAACGGAAGTTGCTTCAGGGATTTCCAGCCGCCTCAAAATTCCAGTTAATCTTAGTGAATTGATGCGAAAACAGAGAGTCAGCCTCGATTTCGAAGGTCTGACCCTGGAGCCCGCAATGCGCTTACTGGCGCCTCAGGTTTTTGTCGATTACGAGTACAGCGGAGACGCATCGGTTCAGCCAAAAGCACTAGCTGTGTATCTTTACGGTTATAACGAAACCCCTCCGGCCTTGACAGCGACCGTTAAGGGCAATTCTGAAACGTTAATGATCGAGGGAAACACGGAAGATTCGACTGATGCGCCGTCCAAGGCTGCTGGTGATAAAGACGAAAAGCCGCTTGAAATAAAATTTGAAAAGCAGATGGTCTCGTTAAAATCTAAAAGTCAGCCACTGACGGTGGTGCTTGCTGAACTTGCCAGTTCACTTGGAATACCCTTTGAGCTAAGATACGAGTCCAGAGAAGTTGTAAATACCAGTTTTAATAGTTATCGTATTGAAGATGCTATCCGGCGTCTTTCGCCTAATGTCCGCCTTTATTTAAGATCTGATTTGCAACGGGCGGAAACCATTCCCTTACGCCTGGTTTTAGTTGCGCCAGCTAAAATTTGATTTGTCTACAGAGGAGAAAAGACTGTGAGCCCACAACGAGAATCCACGAACGGCAATTCCGCCATAGAAACCCGAACCAACGCCGATCCTGTATCGGAACTGTCGAATGTGAGGAAGCCGTTCGTTGAACCTCAAATTTCCATGCCCGTAGATGTCCTGGAGGCTACAGCTTTCTTTCAAGGCACTACTGTTAGCGCCGCCGGCCTGACACCTTAACCCTTTCCAACCTGCGTTGCGAGGTAACGCAGAATTCGAATCTTTTGATGACTTGACTCTGGTTTCGTATGCGTTCCACTGATATTTACGAACTGGGGGGCCGTTTCCTTCACGTTAATAACTCGGAAGAAAGCGTCGCTCGAATCGGCAGAAACTTTTTTCAGGGATTCTACCTCAAACCGGTTAGTGACGATGCGGGCCACACGGCTGACTGTACCATTACGCTAAAAACAGAAGCACCACCCCTGGTTCCGTCAGGGGCCAGGGAGTTCGAGATTCAAAGGGGAGTCTGTTTCGCTGATGGAACCAGAATGGTTCTTTTGGTAGACGGGTCACAGATTGAGATAGAACCTGAATTTCCAGGTCGAGTATCTGTTTGGTTTGGTCACACAAACCACGCAAGACATCCGGTCGCGATCATCAACGTTTTATCTTACGCTTTGCCTGCCGCTCTGCGGCGTTGTACGCTGTACGAGGTTCATGCCGCTGGATTGATTGAACCTTTATCCGGCGCCGGTTTTTTGCTCGTTGGTGATTCCAATTCGGGCAAGTCCAGTCTTACTATCAGATTGGCAAATGCAGGGTGGAAGTACCTCACCGACGATATGTTGGTGATCAAAGACGAAAAGTCAGAGGTGAAAGCGCTGGCTTTGCGAAAGATCTTTTCGATAGCCCCGTCTTCTATAGCAGCATCCGGTTTGTCCCAGCTCAATTCAGCACTAGGTACAACCGTTAATTCCGACCGAAGCAAACGCCGGTTAGACCCTTCGAATGCTTTTCCTGGCAGATTTGAGGCTAAATGCACGCCACAGGTGCTGTGCTTCCTTTCTATCAGTAAAAATCAAAATAGTGTTATCAAAGAGATCTCGCAGTCCGACGCGATGATAAAGATGATCAAGCATTGCGCCTGGTCCAGCTATGATGAGACTGGTGCGGCGGGCTTCTTAAAGACTCTCGGCCGCCTTGTGGGTCAAGCGAGATGTTTCCAGTTGTCGGCGGGTCTTGATTTTCTGGAAGATCCTTTGCTCCCAGGCAAGGTTTTGAGCGAGCTTGTTCAGTCACAAACTAAATCGGACGGACGCACAAACTTCATTAATGGAAATTGATCTCCCAAGGCTGACGATCGAGCTGACTAATATCTGCAATCTCCATTGCAGTTATTGTGTCCGAGATGAAGACGCGCTCTACAATGATCGTGCGCAGTTTTTCTCACCGGAACTCCTGCAAAAGATTATTCGTGAAGCCAAAGAAGTCATGGGCATTTCTTATGTTTCGTTTACCGGGGGTGAAGTTACAATCCATCCCCGGTTCGACAAGATCATAGAAACGGTAGTCGATGCCGGGATCAGGTTTGGATTTGTAACTAACGGATGGCATTTTGATCGGGTCTACCCACTTCTGATGAAGAATCTGCCGGCGGTTCGTGCCGTCGGCTTCAGCCTTGACGGTCCCACCGAGGAATCGCATGACAAATGGAGGGGTGAAGGCTCGTTCATTCGTGTTATGCGTGCAATTACACGCTGCAATTTTAGTGGAATTCCGTTTATCATTAAGGCGACGATACGACGCGATACTTTGCCCTATTTGCAGGAATTTTCGCTGATGAGCGCTAAGCTTGGCGCAGAACGAATCGATTTTGCACATATCCTTCCAACGTCCTCTTCATTGCACGATGAGGTGTCACTTACCCTGAATGAACGGCGGGATGCTGAGCACGAGATCGCGATTCTTTCGAATATACTTAAGATGAAGGTCGGGATCGCGACCGGGTATCACAATGTCCAACCCGACGCACCGTGCATTGCTCTTCGGGGTAACGAACCGAATATTGATTATCTCGGGCGATTAACCCTTTGTTGTAATTTGTCTGGATATCGCGGCGCCGGAGGCGAACCGGATGTTTTCGCGGACCTTAACAAAGATGATTTTCGTTCGGGTTATCTTCGATTGAAGGCAGCAGCCGATTTGCAAGTGAAGCGGCGCAGAGATGCTCTCGAGGCGCTGGACCGGTCCGGTCAAAAACCTGATCTTTATACCAGTTCTCCCTGCATGTTCTGTTTGCAGTCTTTCGATAAAATTCCGTGGCAATCTGCACACAGCGGCAAAGGGAGAATGTTGCCTGTACTTGCCGCCAACTAATGCACCCAAAATTTGGTCGCTTTGAAGAGGGGAAAAAGCCAGTCGATGCCTAATGCACCAGTCCACGATCATGTTGTTTGCACCGAGTTCAATAACGGGGAAGGAGTCCTCGTTGACTTGAACACTAAACGATATTATCAGCTCAACGAAACGGCAACACTCGTGTGGAAAGCGGTCGAAAGCGGCAAACCGATTGATGAAATCGTCAGCGAACTGACAACTGTGTACGCTGTATCTCCGGAACACGCGTCTGCGAGTGTTGATCGATTGATGAAAGAATTCGAAGACCGCAAGCTGCTATTGGCGGAGTAAAGAATCAGAAGCCGTCGCACACGTATTGAAACTGGCAATTCGTTACCCATGAACCCCGATCCTTCTAGTCCGAATCCCTCGCACAACTGGGAAAGACTTAAAAACTGGGCGCCGGTAAGTATTGAATTCGGGACAAGTATGCCCGTGGTAAGCTGGCGTGATCTGAGGAGTCTCGATTTCCGCGAGCCCTTCTTTTTCCAAACCTTAAACAGAGTCAGAGAGGAAAATAAAGACGGTGAAGTGACGACTGGGATAGGTGATCTTCTACGTCTCGAGAATTTGGTTGATTCGGTCCCACCCAAAGGCTTCATATTCCACGTGTCGCGCTGTGGCTCGACCCTGGTTTCCAATGCCCTTCGCACTCTGGACAGAACGATTGTGATGTCGGAAGCACAGCCCATCAGCGCTGCTGTGTGGCTTCACTTTGACACGAAAAACCCTGCTCAGAGCCACGAACTTTTTCGCGGACTTTTGCTAAAAGCGATCTTGCGGTCTCTGGGCCAGAAAGTAACTGGAGCGGAAGACAAGTACTTCATCAAATTCGCAAACGTTGACATTTTGCAGATCAAACAGATTCGCCGGATATGGCCGTCGGTGCCCTGGGTGTTCATGATCCGAAATCCGGAAGAGGTTATTGTTTCGAACATGCGTAAAGATTCCACCTGGATACGCATCGAGTCCCATCTCGAACAGTCCGCGATGATGCTGGGTTGCGACACCGAGGAAGTTCGGAACATGTCTCGCGAGGAATACGGCGCACGGATGATCGGTCAGACTTGCAGCGTAGCAGCTGAAAACGTCAACAACAATTCGATGTTTATAGACTACGGTGAGCTTACCTCCGAGACGCTTGTGAAGATTGCGCGCTTCTTTGGAGTCGACCCAAGTCCTTTGGAGTTGTCGCAAATTTACGAAACCGGCGCCATGTATTCGAAGGATCCAACAAAGGTATTTCAGTCGGATTCTGAAGGAAAACGGCAGGAGGCATCGGCCCTGATTCGTGCTCAATCCGAAAAATGGGCAATGGAAGGTTACTTAAAGGCGCTGGCAGTTGCCAACCGCCACCTTGATAACACTACTCGTCCCTGATCAAAAGTCCTCTCTCCGCCAGATAGCTGATAATCAACCGTGCGTTCTCTTCCGGACTGTTCACGGCTGTCTCGATCTTGACCTCTGGATTCGCCGGCACCTCATAGGGGTCATCCAGGCCGGTAAACTGTTTCAACTCACCACGCCGTGCCTTTGCGTAAAGGCCTTTTGTATCGCGTTGTTCACAGAGTTCGAGTGGAGTGTCGACAAAGATCTCGACAAACCTGTCGCTTCCTACCATGTTTCGCACGATGTTTCGGGTCGTAGCGTACGGGCTGATGGCCGCGCAAATGACTGTCCCTCCGTGTCTTGTTATCTCCGAAGCAACGAATCCAATTCGCCGAACATTCATGTCACGATCTTCTCTGGAAAAGCCCAGCCCCGCCGAAAGATGCGTACGCACAACATCGCCGTCCAAAACAGTTACCTGGCGCCCCTTCTCCATCAACAGGGATGTGAGAATTTCAGCCGTCGTCGATTTTCCAGACCCGCTCAATCCAGTAAACCATAGGCACAGGCCGCTTCGGTGCAAAGGAGGAAAGCTATCTGACATAATCTCGGCAACCTCCGGCCTCGTAAACCATGCCGGCAGTTTTCGGCCCAGCCGAAGATAGTCATCCCGGATCTGACTTCCGGAAATCGATGTCGTCCGCGCATTTGAGTGGACTTTCGAAGCCTCCTCGTATCGATCTTCATCAGGGAGATAGACCATTTCGTCAAAGGTCACCACTCCAACGCCGATCTCTTCCGAAAACCTCGACACCAACTCCTGGGCATCATATGGACCATAGAAAGGATTGCCGTTTGAATCGAGACCGGGACTCGCGTGATCGCGTCCAACAATCAGATGACTTGCGCCAAAATTTCTGCGAATTATCGCATGCCACAATGCTTCGCGAGGACCGGCCATTCGCATCGCCAATGGCAGCAGGGATAGCTGAATCTGATCCTTCTCGTAATAACGAGATGCAAGTGCCTTGTATGACCTGACGCGCGTAAAATGGTCTACATCGCCGGGTTTTGTCATTCCCACAACCGGATGCAACAACAACACGGCATCAAGCTTTCGAATTGCGCGCTGGGTTAACTCCTCATGCGCGCGATGCAGAGGATTTCGTGTTTGAAACGCCACGACATTCTTATGCCCACGCCCAGCCAACTGTTCGCGACTCTGCGAAGGGGTGTAACGAATCTCCTGGAAATCAAAGTGTTTTGGCAGTTGAATCACACGCAGGCTGCCGGATATATTCAGCTTTCCCCACTGGCTTGACTCTGCGACGAGTGGATGGCGTTTGTCCAGGGTCCCAAGGATCCGCGATGCAAACTCCTCGTGCTTCCAATCGAAAATCTCCTCAACCGTCATTATGGCCAGGATCTCGTTTTTTGAATTGCGAAGTGCGTTCTCGCTATCCAACTTCACATGTGCGCAGGCATCTACTCCCAGGCAAATAGGAATCGGGAAAACAACTCCGTTTGCAAGCCGCATTTGTCCTAAAACTGCTTCATAGTCGGACCGGCCCATAAATCGGTCCAGAGGCGAAAACGCTCCTGTAGCCAACAGTTCCAGGTCACATACAGCACGTTCGGAAAGCTGCACCGAAGAGAGAACGCTGGCCCTCGCGATTAAAGACGCTCGCTCTTCTTCACTTGCCACCAGGTCAACAAGGTTTCCACCATATGGGGAAATCAGTGTTGGAGATTTCTCATTTTCGCTAACATCTTCAAAAGTTAATTGCATCTGTTAAAGTGACCGTCCCTAATTCATCAACTAATTCTAATTTATGAGCTGAATTTCAACTCGATTGAGGTGGGAGCCAAAATCGTAATTGGCCGGTATTTGAGACGCTGCTTTACGGAAAGGAATATGTCACCGTATATTCGGGCGGCGAAACCTCCAATATCGGTTCTCCATCACGTGCCAGCCACGCGTGGCCCATCAGGCGGCCATCGACATCCTTTCGCACCCCAAACAATACTTGCGTGTCTATGCCTTCCAACCCAAGAAACCTGTGTAGCACGATTGCACGTTTCCAGCAGGTAGTCGTCAGGGAAAGAAACTTCTGCCCCAACAACATGTCTATCAACTGCCCAAGGCGTTCCTGTATAAACTCGGTGTTTCCGGAGTCAGCGGGGTCTTTTATCGAAGGCCGGACGATCTTCATTACCCTGGGAATCGGCATGAATCGAAGCATGATGGTCACAGCAAATACCCAGGCTGCCATTCGGTAAAGCAGAAGTGCTGCGGCGGGCTTGCGAAAGAGCATTCGCGCTGCGCGCCAAATCATTATCACTGGTTCAATTATTCGCTGTCTCATTTCCACCGGTGCTTCAATAACGACAGGGCTCGGCGACATCAACTAAATATCCACTATGCCAGGCAACTCATCATGGTTACTCTGAAACTGGCGCTCCGTTCAAATCTCGGTTCTGACCTGTCATCTTTCACGATTTACCTTTCACGACTTTATCCCCTGCTATTTAGCGTCCACCGCCCCGACGGGTGCGAAAGCATAACTCTTTTTTATGAGTGACGAATCGCTCGCAGCCAGGATTGGAGCCGGCATCATATAGCTTGGCCGTGGGCTGATCGTAAAGGTGGCGAACGTGGGAAGTTCGAAATGAATATCCTCAGCAGTCAGCTTTAGAGTTTGGTTCGACGGCAGCCGCATTTGTATATCGAATCCTCCAGGCGGCGGAGCAATGAAAAGTAACCTGAACGGACCGGACTGTCCCTGCCTGCCGGCGACCGAATCCGGATTTGGCATCTCATGGCCTGCAAGTGTTGCCGACAGAAGGTTGATCCCAGAGTCGAGCATCAAGAGCGTACCGCCTGCGCCAGGTTGTGCCGTCACGTGTAATGTAACAGTTCTTACGCCTCCGAAGGGAACATCATTTATCACTTCCACAACAGGGGGCGCCAGCATCGAGGCTGGAGCTTCGGCTTGCAGGGCGTTTAATTTTATCCACGGTAAAAACTGGTCGGGTTGTGTTTTTACAGTATTAGGACCAAAGAATTGCCAGGTCCAGTCGTCTGGCGCCGCGTTGAACGACATCCAGAACGCCCTGGATGTATCGGCGTCGGCTGCATAAAAGACATCGTTGATCTTTCGGTGAGTTTCATCAAAAGTATTGCCCCGAACTGCAATTACACCGAAACCCACAGACCCAATGACCATCAGCAATGTGAAACCAAGGCCTCTGCCTGTGGACAGGCACAAATCCCCTAATAGAGGCACAATCAGGCAAATACCGAAAATCGTCAACACCGCCTGCACCAATGGCACGGACAGGCTTAACATAATAAATAGCATGTAAATCACCGGCGCAAGCAATATGATCGCAGGCGCGTGAAGGAGGGCGTCGATTATGAATTTCCCCCATCCCGAATCCTGTTCCAAACGCCCTTTACCTCGAACGACGGTGAACGCTAAACCAAGGACCGCAAACGCCAGCGGCCATGTGAACAAGTAACTGGCTCCTGGCAATAAAACACTCACTGCCGCCAATACGACTGACCAGGCGCAGATGGCACCCGCATGCAACTCGGCAATCGAGGCGACTCTGCGAAAAACGGCCGTACATGCGAGCACAACGGCCGAAGCTAGCAATGTCAAAGCCAGTTTCATCATCGTGCCGTTGTACGGATCCGCCCAGGCGGCGCTTCCCTTACGAAAGTAAACAGGTCTTACAAAATGATATGTGACCCATATGATCGCTGAACCCAGGACGAGACTAAGAAAGACCCACGCCATTCCAATGACTACGCCCCTTGCGGTTAGTTTTTTCCTTCCGATACCCAGCACGATGACCGCGAGCGCCAGAGCTATAAGAATTCCGGAAATCGGCAGCACAAGGCTCTGTCGATAATGGATAATTCTCATTCCTAATGTATTGAAATATACGGAATCGGGCGCCCTGGTCGTGGAGATGTCAGCGTTGCCCAACTGACGCGCAAGTGCCAGTGCATAGGAACCATCGTGTTGAAGACTGGCCGGATCAATTTCCGCACCACTATCAAGTTGAGTGTGATAGTGGTTCAGGCCATCAGCGTACGCGAAGTTTAAACCTGCGATACCTGCTCGCTTATAGACCGTAAGATCGGTGTCGTTGGGAAGGCGTTTATAAAGAGCATACATCAACGAATTTGAAACTGGTGCAGGCGCCGACGCTGCGAACTGATCGATCAACCATCCATTTTGGTCGCTGGTCTCGAACATAAAGACTGGGCCACGATTTCCTCGGGCCTCGAAATTCAGAACTACCTTCACATCTTTCGCCCACGAGTGCTCGTCAACAAATGCCTGCGCACCAAGGAGACCCACTTCTTCACTATCAGAAATAACGATGATCAAATCATTTCTAAGAGGCGGACCGGACTTGATCGCGCGTAACGTTTCCAGAATCGTCACAACTCCTGAGCCATCGTCGCTTGCACCTGGGCCAGTCATCACTGAATCATAATGGGCGCCAAGCATAAGCGCCCCGCTATTCGCAGTTCCGGACAGTCTGCCAACAACATTCTGCACAGTTGAAGCAGTTATCGGACTCGACGGCCAACGCTCATCGACCGGCCTCACAGAAGTCGACGTCTGTATTTGGACGGTAAGCCCCAACGTTTTAAGTTCTGCCGCAAGATAATCGCGAACACGTGCGTGATCATCCGACCCCGAAGGGTGGGGGCGTTCGGAAATCACAGCCAGATGCTTCATTGCCCGTTCCGCTGAAAACTCGGAGGCCAATGCATCAGCGCGCACCGAAGTTGGGGGCTGCAACAACCTGATACTCAAAAACGATAGCCCCACTATAAAACCGACAGCCAGCACAGCCCGGACCAGGCTCCCACGGGTAGGAGGAATTTCGGGATTCAATAGCATGTTTTGGAAACCGGAACTTTCCGAGAAGTCAGCGTTCTTAATTCTTATCTGTTACAGATTACCACTAGCGGCTTGCTTTTTCTTACCAGCCTTTTCACGAGGATCTTGCTCGGAACTCTATTCGTTACGCTCATCACTGTAATGTGCCATCACCGCAACAACGGCAAAGCCATAAATCACAAGAGTTCCGACATTGAATTGCCCGTGAAGGATATGAATCAAGGCAGCAATAGAAAGAACTACCAACAG
>Ga0137359_10000944_pt1 | contig 22620 bp, 20 predicted proteins | sample Mad1_40_16metaG_FD_108281 | JGI IMG/M metagenome (GOLD analysis project Ga0137359, IMG submission 108281) | Vadose zone soil microbial communities from Angelo Coast Range Reserve, California, USA - Mad1_40_16 metaG | ecosystem: Environmental > Terrestrial > Soil > Vadose zone | place: USA... | reverse complement strand
TTATAGCGGCCCGCGGGCGGCATCTTATCGTCCTGGTTCTGGACGTAATTGCCTATTGATTTCCACCACTGCCGATCGGTGTCGGTTGACTTCATCTGGGGCGCCCACATCCCGTACATTAAGGTGACCGCGCCCACAAAAATCAGGCCGATCCACGGATGCAACATTCGTGAAACCGGCGCGCCGCCCAGAATCACCGCGATCCAGAAAAGCCACGGCGACCAGAACGCCAGTCCGGTCAGCATCACATAGATATAGGAAATCGCCGCAACCCAGTGGGTTATTCTCTCGCTGAAGTTGTAGCGCAAAATGCGCCCTGGCGGCACAGCCTGATCGACACGGGTCATGGCTGCCTTCCTTCGCGCGGCTCTTCCTCGCGCTCCTTCGGGCCGAATTTCACGTAGTGCACGAAGAGGCCGATCAGTCCGCCAACCATCGCGACGTTGCCGAGCCACTTCAGCGGCCCCTTCCAGAGCTTCACCATCCACGGAATATGAGGATCCTTCGGCAGTCCACCGTAGAGTTCCGGCTGGGTAGCGTCATGCAGCACGTAAATCACACCGGTGCCTCCCACGCCCGGCGGGTCGTACACACCTGCATGCGGGAAGTTGGAGTGATCGCGAAGTTGCTTCGCGCGCTTCTCCGCAAGGAACTTCATATCGTCCTTGCTGCCGAAGTGCAGGCACCCGGTCGGACACGACTTGATGCACGCCGGTTCCAGACCTTCGCTCACGCGATCCGTGCACAGCGTGCACTTGAACACGCGATTGGTCTTCGGGTTCATCTTTGGAATGTCGAACGGGCATCCCGTGATGCAGTAACCGCAGCCGATACAATTTGCCTGCTGGAAATCGACGATGCCATTCGTGTACTGCACGATGGCCCCGTCTGAGGGACATGCCGCCAGGCACCCCGGCTCCGCGCAATGCATGCACTGGTTCTTGCGCATCAGCCACATCAGCGTGCCGTCGTCACGCTCATGCTCGTTGAAGAGGATCAGGTTCCAGTAATTCCAGCGCGTCTCCGGCATAGTCTGATAGGTATTATCGAAGACGGTTTCCCCGAACGGCAGGTCGTTCCACTCCATGCAGGCCACTTCGCACGCTTTGCAGCCGATGCACGTTGTGGTGTCGATGAGTTTGCAGACGGTGTATTCGCGCTGGGTGTCCTCGCCGGGAACGGTCCCGGCGTGACCTGAGATTTTCTGGATGCGCAATATTTCCTGGCTCATGGCATCCTCTACGCTTTCTCGAGCTTCACCAGGAAGCCCTTGAATTCCGGGGTGTACGCGTTGGGATCATAGACCGTCGGGGTGAGCAGATTCGCCAGCGTCCTTGCGTCCTTGCCTTGGTCCTCGGCGATTCCCCGATAGCCTTGATGAATGGGGAAGCCGATCTGGTGGACTTTCTTGCCATCGATCATCATGGGCTTGATGCGTTTCGTGACCATGGCTTTCGCGATGTACACTCCGCGGATGCTGGAGACTTTTACCTTCTCGCCTCCGGCGATCCCCATCTCTTGCGCCATTTCCACGGAAATTTCCACGAACGGCTCCGGCACAAGCTGCACGTTCATCGGATTGTTCTTCGTCCAGTAGTGATAAAGTTCGGTCATGCGGTAGGTCGTGCAGACAACCGTGAAGCCGTCCTTCGGCGTGCCGTATTTATCCTCCGGCGTCTTGAAGCGCTTCACCACGGGGTTGTGGGTCTGCTGCGGATGGAGTGGATTGTCAATCGGACTCTCAATCGGTTCGTAGAATTCGGGGAACGGTCCATCGGCAAAGGCGCTGAGCGGCCCAAATATCCGCCCTACGCCCTCCGGGTTCATGATGAACGGGCCCATGTGATCTTTCGGTTTGGAATCAACTTTGAAGTCTGGCACGTCGTTGCCGACCCATTTTTGCGCGCTCTCGTTCCACCAGACTTGCTTTCGCGTTGGATCCCAGGGCTTGCCGTCTGCGTCGCATGACGCGCGGTTGTACAGCACGCGGCGATTCGCCGGCCAGGACCAGCCCCAGCCAGGATGAAGACCCAGACCCGAAGGATCCGAGGGATCGCGCCGCGCCGTCTGATTGCCCGCTTCGGTGAATGAGCCGGAGTAAATCCAGTTGCCGCAGGACGTTGTACCATCGTCTTTCAACCAAGCGAAGCCGGGAAGCTGCTGGCCGGCCTTAATTTGCTGCTTCGTCGCTGGATCCTCCAGATCCGCCAGGGCCTTGCCGTTTACTTCCTTCAATACCTCGGCCAGGGGCGGGCTCGATGGGACGCTGTAATTCCAAGTCAGGTTCAAGATCGGATCGGGGAACTTCCCACCGTCCTTCTTGTACAGCTCGCGGATCTTCAAGAAAATTTGGGCCACGATCGCCTGGTCCAGCCGGGCATCTCCGGGAGTTGCCAAGGCCGTATTCTTCCAGAGCAGCCAGCGCGCGGAATTGGTGAACGAACCGTCTTTCTCGGCAAATCCCGCGCAAGGCAAGCGGTAGACGGTGGTTTGAATCTGCTTCATCTCGTCCGTGGTGATCCCGGGCGACTTCCAAAACTCGCTGGTCTCGTCGGGATAAATCTCGCCGACCACCAGAAAGTCGGCTTTTTTCAGCGCGTCGATATTTTTCTTGGAGTTGGGACCGATCGCTACGCCGTTCATCCCAAAGGCGAGCATGCCTTTCACGGAGCCGTTGTACATGTCGTCCCACAGCTGCACCCACGAATAGTTGCGATCCACTTTCGGCAGATAATCGAAGGCCCAGCCGTTTTGTTTAGTGGCCGCGTCCCCAAAAAGAGCTTTCATATAGCTGACCGCGAATTTCGGCGTGTTGCCATAGTAGTTGAACGAATCCCACGGGGCGGGCTTCGAGGGTGTCGGCGTAATGCGTTTCATCCAGGAGTCGAAGGAAGTGTCCGCGGGCGTCGGAACTTTCAGATAGCCGGGCAAAGTGTCGAAAAGACCGGCCATGTCCGTGGCACCCTGAATGTTGGAGTGCCCGCGCAACGCGTTGACGCCACCGCCCGCGCGGCCCACGTTGCCGAGAAGCAGCTGCAGCATCGCCGCGGTACGTATGATTTGAGTGCCAAAGGAGTGTTGCGTCCATCCGACGGCGTAAATGATCGTGCCCGCCTTCTTCATGTCGCCGTCTTTGCGAATGGAAGTATAGAGGTCAGCGGCTTTGAGGAATTGCTCTTTGGGAATCCCAGTGATGCGCTCGACCATCTCCGGGGTATACCGCGAGTAATGTTTCTTTAGCAGTTGGAACACGCAATTGGGGTTCTGTAGCGATAGATCGAACTCGACTTTTTCCGGAAGCCGGGGAGCGGGCGGAGCGCTTCCGCTTGGCGGATACGCCGCGTCACTTCCTCCTCCTGTCCCCGCATAATTCCACGTGGACTTGTCGTAACTCTGCGTCTTGGGGTCAAGGCCGGAGAACACCCCATCTGTGTCGCCAGGCAGCTTGAAATCGCTTTTGACGATGAACGCCGCGTTCGTGTAGTTGACCAGGTAATCTTTCGCGATGCGGTTGTTCTCGATGGCATAGTGAAGGACGCCGCCGAGGAAGGCGATGTCCGTGCCGGCGCGAATCTGGCAGAAGAGATCAGCGACCGCGGAAGTGCGCGTGAAGCGCGGGTCGACCGAGATTATCTTTGCGTTGCGGGTGCGTTTCGCCTCAATGGGCCACTTGAACCCACAGGGATGGTTCTCGGCAGGATTACCGCCCATGATGAGCATCATGTCGGTATTCTTCATGTCCACCCAACCGTTGGTCATTGCCCCGCGTCCGAACGTTGGTCCCAAACTTGAGACCGTGGGGCCGTGTCAAACCCTGGCCTGGTTTTCTAAATGCACGACCCCTAAGGCGTGCATCGCTTTCACAACCAGATAGTTAAATTCATTGGTATCGGTACAACCGCCGATCCATGCGACCGATTCCAGGCGGTTCACGGTGTGGCCCGCCGCATCCTTCTCGATGAAAGTCTCATCGCGAGTCTTTTTCACGCGCGCCGCGATTTCGCTGATGGCATCGTCCCACGAAATGTCCTGCCATTCGGTGCCACCCGGCCGGCGCACTAGGGGCTTCAACAGGCGCCGATCGTTCATGATCTCTTGCTGCAGAGAGGAACCCTTCGGGCACAGCGTGCCGCGGTTGGTCGGATGATCGGGATCGCCCTCGACGTGCACCACCTGCGCGGTCACATTTTTCGCGCGGTCACCGATCGTGTAGATAATGGTGCCGCAGCCCACCGCGCAGTACGGGCAGGTCGACCGTGTCTCGCTGGCCCGCGAAATCTTCAGAGTGCGCAACTGCGCGTACGCCGGCTTCAGATCGAAGCCAAACACCGCAGCTGCAGCTCCACCAATTGTTGTTAACTTCAGAAAGTCACGGCGGGTAGGGTTCATACGGTAACCCCCATCTGCGAAGAGGTAGGGTGCGTCTCGCAGAACCCCTTAATATGACTTACTGGCCGCCCTGTCAAGCAGTGATTTCGGAAAATTCGCAGGGACTTCGAGGGCTCAAATTGCATGCGTCCGGCGACTCATCCCGCGCATCCAAATTGAATCGCCTGATGCGTTTTGCTCCTCCGGCCGCCACTTATTTGCCCAACGTTTCGACCACCAGTTGCGCCCCCTCGGCAGGAAAAAACCGTCCGCGCATTTCCTCTATTCCGTAGTGGTGTTCCTGGGCCGAATCACACTAACCCATGCTGCATGTCATTTTGGGGCCCTGCCAGCCTTGGCGTACCTTGGGCTACTAATGTCCCTCCCACCCTGGCCGGCCGCCCGGCATTAAAAAGGAATTTCAGCCCGAATCGCCGATTGCTGGGTTACAATGTGGATTCCCCGATCCTGTACCGAGCCATTCGTGTAATTTTCCGGCTCTGCGGTACGTAACGGAAGTTGTGTCTTTGCATCGATACAAGGAGCAGGCGGGCCTATGGCAAGCTCACAAATCTCCGCAAAACCTGACCTGGGCTCGTTGCGCATAGGCGACGGCCAGCGCAAGAGTTCCGGCATGGGCCGGCGCGTCATGTATGCGGCTATACCCGTCCTCATCTTCGCCGGCATCGTCGCGGCCGCCTATGCCTTCCGAAGTCAGAAGCCTGTTGTAGAGGTCGCTTCCGCCGCGAAACCCGACGCGGGGGGCCGCCAGGCGCTGCTGAATGCCAGCGGCTACATCACGCCCCGCCGCCGCGCGACGATCGCCGCCAAGATTACCGGCCGCGTTACCGGCGTTTTCTTCGACGAGGGCACCCGCGTTGCCCAAGGGCAGCTTCTCGCCACTCTTGACGAGTCCGACGTCAAGCGGGCCTTCGATTCCGCCAAAGCCGACCGCGACTCCGCACAGGCCGCCATTGCTGACTACGAGGTGCAGCTGAGGAATGCGCAGATCGCGTTGCACCGCGCTGAGCAGTTGCAAAAGGCCGGCGTCCAGACCCAGGAGGCCCTCGACAACGCCGGGACGGCTGCGGACAGTCTGAAGGCCAAAATTGCGCTCGCCAAGCAGCAAGTGGCCGCGTCCGAAGCGCGCATCGCCGTAGCCCAGCAAGCCGTGGACAATTGCACCATCCGCGCGCCCTTTGCGGGCGTCGTCGTTTCCAAAGACGCTCAGGTCGGCGAGATGGTTTCACCCAATTCCGCAGGCGGCGGCTTTACACGCACGGGCATTGCGACGATTGTGGATATGCATTCCAATGAAATTGAAGTCGACGTGAACGAGTCCTATATCGCGCGCGTCGAAAACGGGCAACAGGTCACCGCGACTCTGGATGCCTATCCGGACAAGCCGATTCCCTCTAAAGTGCGGACCGTCATTCCCACCGCCGATCGGCAAAAGGCCACCGTCAAAGTCCGCATCACGATTGTTGACTTGGAAAAGTACAACTTCATTCTCCCGGATATGGGCGTGAAGGTGGCTTTCCTGGAAAATGAGCAGCCCGCCGCCAAAGACAAGAACAAAGGCAAAGAAAAGGGTCCTCAGGCGGTCGCATTCATCCCGAAGAGCGCCGTGCGGTCCGATTCGAATGCTTCCTTTGTTTTCCTGGTCCGCGATGGAAAGGTCGAGCGCCGCGCCGTGAACCTCGGCATGGATCGTGGCACGGACGTCGCGGTGTTGGCAGGCGTTTCGCCGGGCGACGCACTGGTCGTCAAGGGGCCGGAAAGTTTGCACGATGGTGAAAAAGTTGAAATCCGTCAATAGGAGCCAAGCATGATCCGGGTCGATGGTAATGGTGGTACTTCCAGCCTCGTCAAGGTTCGCGGTTTGAACAAGACTTACAGCCGCGGCGGCGAAAAAATCCAGGTCCTCCAGGGCCTCAATCTCGACGTCGACAAGGGCGACTTCGTCGCCTTCATGGGCCCCAGCGGCTCCGGCAAGACCACTCTGCTCAATCTCCTCGGCGGTCTCGATGTACCCTCCGCGGGCAGCATTACCGTCGACGGGGACGAAATCACGCACATGTCGGGCAGCAAACTCACGCACTGGCGCGCGCGCCACGTCGGTTTTATTTTTCAGATGTACAACCTCATCCCGGTGCTCACGGCGTTCCAGAATGTCGAGCTTCCGCTGCTGCTGACCAAGCTTTCCAAGTCGGAGCGCCGCAGGCACGTGGAGACAGCGCTCAGCGTGGTAGGTCTTGCGGACCGCATGAACCACTATCCCCGGCAACTGTCGGGCGGGCAGGAGCAGCGCGTCACGATCGCTCGCGCCATCGTCTCCGACCCTACGTTCCTTCTCTGCGACGAGCCCACCGGCGACCTGGACCGCAAGAGCGCGGACGAAGTGATGGCGCTGATTGATGAGCTGGTCGGCAAGTATAACAAGACCATTTTGATGGTCACGCACGACCCGGTGGTGGCCGCGCGCGCGCACATGACGCTGCATCTGGAGAAGGGCGTGCTCATCGAAGGCAGCAAATCCAAGCAGCCGGTCATGGCGGGAGGGGCAGCATGAAATTCAGCCGCTTGATCTTCGCCAATCTCTTTCGCAAGAAGGTTCGCCTGATTCTTACGGTCGGTTCCTTTGCGGTGGCGCTGTTCCTTTTCACGTTCCTGGCGGTGGTCAAGGGCGCGTTCAGCCGCGGCACCGAACTGGCGGGTGCTGACCGCCTCGTGATTATCAACCGCGCGGGCCTCATTCAGACCATTCCGCTCGCGTATCGCGACAAAATTCTTCAGCTCCCCGGCGTCAAGGCGGTCACGCACAACAATTGGTTCGGCGGCGTTTATCAGGATGAAAAGAACTTCTTCCCGCAGTTCGTCATTGACATTGAAAATCAGCGGCAGGTCATGACCGAAATGCGCGTTCCCGACGATCAATGGAAAAACTTTGTGAACGATCGGCAGGGCGCCGTCGCCGGCGCCGGGCTCGCGAAACGCTTTGGCTGGAAGGTGGGCGATCGCATCCCTTTAAAAAATGCCCTATACGGCCCAACGAAAACCTGGGAGTTCAACCTCGATGCGATTTACTCGAACGACCACCCGGGAGGTGACGAGAGCCAGTTCTGGCTGCAATGGAAATATTTCGACGAAAACATTCCTTCGGTTATAAAAGGCTCGATCGGCTGGTACGTCCTGAAACTCGACAACCCGGACGACGCCGTGCGCGTCGCCAAAGCGATCGATACGGGATTTGCGAACTCCTCCACGGAAACCAAGACCGAAACCGAATCGGCGTTCCAGGCGGGTTTTGCCAAACAGCTGGGGAACATCGAATTCCTGATCCTGACCATCGGCAGCGTGGTCTTTTTCACTTTGCTGCTGGTCACGGGCAATACCATGGCGATTTCCGTTCGTGAACGCACCGGCGAACTCGCGGTGCTGAAGGCCATTGGATTCACAGACCGCTTCGTGCTCTTTTTTGTTCTGGCGGAGGCGCTGGTGATCGCCTTGATCGGCGGGCTGCTCGGCCTGGGTTTGGCGGTGCTCGCGATTCCCGTTGTTGGCGCGGGGCTGAACGGACTTTTGCCCCCTTTGCTTTTGTCCGTCGCCACGTTGTCGCTTGGCCTCGGTATCGCCCTGCTGGTCGGAGCGGCCAGCGGATTGTTGCCGGGTGTCGGAGCCATGCGTTTGCGTGTTGTTGACGCGCTCAGGAGGGTCTGAAATGGCCATTCCGGTTGTCTACAATTTGCGCAGCGTCAAGGCCCGGTGGACTTCGGCGATCGTCGCAGTTGTCGGCATCGCGGGTACCGTCGGCGTTTTTGTGGCCATGCTTTCTCTGGCTCGCGGTTTTCGCGCAACCCTGGTCTCCTCCGGTTCTGAAGACAACGCCATTATCATGCGCGCCGGCGCCACTTCGGAGATGACGGGAGGCGTGGGCATTGATACCGTCAAGATCCTTCAGGACGCTCCTGGAATTGCGCGCGGCGCTGACGGTCCCCTCGTGACGGCGGAGGTGGTGATGGTCGCGCCGATTCCGCTGATCTCGACGGGCACTGACGCCAATGTTCAGCTTCGCGGTGTTTCCAAGAATGTTCTGGAAATTCGGAACAAGTTCAAAATCGCCGAGGGCCGGATGTTCCAGCCCGGCCTCGCGGAAGTGATCGTCGGAAAAAATGCGAACGTTTCATATGCCGGGCTTACCGTTGGAAATACCATCAGTCTCGGAAACCTGAAGTGGAAGGTAGTTGGAGTTTTCGACGCGGGCGGCAGCGCTTTTGATTCGGAAGTCTGGTGTGATGGGCACTTGCTCGGCCCGGCTTACAACCGGCCAGACACTTTTTTCCAATCGGTGACGGCTCACCTGACGTCCCCTGGAGCGCTCCAGCAGCTCAAGGACGCGACTACTTCGGACCCGCGCCTGAATGTGGATGTTTCGCGCGAGATTGACTATTACTCCAAGCAGTCCACGAGGCTGACTACGCTCATTACCGTGCTGGGAGGACTCGTCGCCGGCATCATGGCCATCGGCGCCGTTTTCGGCGCGCTGAACACCATGTATTCTGCGGTTTCCGAACGCGGGCGGGAGATCGCCACCATGCGCGCGCTGGGGTTCGGCGGCCCGTCGGTTGTGTTCTCTTTTGTGATTGAGGCTTTGCTGATTTCGTTTGTTGGGGGCCTGATCGGTTGCGTCGCGGTACTTCCACTCAACGGTTGGACGACTGGGGCGATGAACTTGCAAACTTTTTCACATATGGCTTTCGCCTTTAAGATCACTCCCGAGTTGCTAATCAAGGGGGTTATTTTCGCGCTGATTATGGGCGTCGTCGGAGGGCTGTTCCCAGCCATCCGCGCCGCAAGCCTTCCGATCTCGAGTGCCCTCCGCGAATTGTAGGCGCCGCTCGCTCCCTGCGAGACGGCAGAGTGTGCTCCGCCTGCGAGTAGGTTTATCGTTGGCGGCGTTTGTATCGGCCTCTTAAGCAAAAAGGGGCCCGATCCCGGGCCTCTCCTTGCTACTCGATTTCTGTGAGATTGGCTAATCGGCCAGCTTCAGTTTTTCCAGGTAGAAGTTGAACGCGGCCTTGACTTTGGCGGGATCGGGCGGTTTGCCTTTCGCATCCGTGATCGGCGTGATGAACTGATCCATGGCTTTGTCGATTTCATCGAACAGTTGGCGGTTCGTTTTCGCCAGCGCGGTATCTCCTCCATACTCTTCGGCTTTGTCCCAGACTCTTTCCAGCACCGTGCCAAGTTCCGCGGCTGCCGCAATGTCGCCTCTTTGGAATTCCGCATAGATGTGCTGAGCCAGGGCGCGGTACGCCCCCATTTTTGAGATATCCACGCCATTTTTTTGTGCGACTTTCTTCTCTTGTGCGAACGCCGGCGCGGCTGTTGCGCAGGCCGTAAGGAATGCAAAAACCAAGGCAAGGAGGGGCCGGATCGTTCTGTAGGAAGGGCAGGTCATCGCTTCTCCTCTATTAGCGCACAACTTTGTCTCATGGGCTTATAAATCCCGCAAACTTTACTCTTCGACAGTTTTTGTAACACGAATTGAAAGAATGTGAATCCGTCGGTGAGCCGTCTGTTAGCAAAAAGGTACGTATACCATATGGAGTTCTCGGGATCGGTTCCTCGTGGTAGTGGGAATTCTTGGCACAGGCGTGGAGCAGCCGCAACGTCACCGTGCGGCAGAACCCATATCTAAACCTTTACTGCCGTTTTCGAATCCGTGCTCTACAGTTTCTAATCATGTCCCTTGACGATTCCATGACTACGAATCTAGCCTAGGTGGAGGATACTGGGGGCCTATGAGCGCTTTTGGAAAACAGACCGCGGACACGCGCCGCTGCGTGTTTTGCGGCAAGGGCATGGCGGCGCATCTGAAGCAGTGCCCCTTTTGCCGCGAGGCGGTTCCGCAGGTGCAATTGTCGCGACGTAGTGGACCCGACGGGCGGCACCAGATTCGCCGCGGCCTTCTTTACATGCTTCTCGCAGGTGTGATCCACTATTTCGCTGGCGGCTACGGCGCGCCCTTACAGATTCCTCTGCCGGCCGCCGTCCTTCAATTCGTGACGCAATACCTGACGCCGCTGATTTTCCTTGGCGGCCTTGTTTTGACTCTCTACGGTCTCTTTCTGCGAATTAAATCCTGACCGACAAACGCAGGATTGGCGCGGGCATTCGAATCAGCCAGGCTTTCCAGATACCGGAAAAGAAATACTGCGCGACCAAGGGAACCTGTCCGAATGGCCAGCTTGACTGATTGGGGTAGTACACCCATTCGAAAGCGCGCGCTAACTCACTCGCTGTGGCCTACTGAGCGTAAGGCCACGTTCCCCAGCATTGTCTGGAGATTTTCCACTGAGGAGTCACTATGAAAAGATCATTCTTGGTTGCCGCAGTTCTGATGCTAAGCGTTTCCCTTTTCTCTACCATGAGCGCGGAGCGCGCAGGGGCGCAGGGCCCCGCGGGCGCAGGCGCTTCCACCGCAGCGCAGGGAAATTCGAGCTCTTCGGGCTCGCATAGCTCTCGTTCCTTCAATCCCATCAAGTGGGTGAAGAAAGACAAAGGTTCCAAAAATTCCCCCGATTCGAACGCCAACAGGAGCGACATCGAAAAGAAGCTGACCCCCAAACTGCAGGCCCAGCGTATTTTGCCGCTCAACTCGAATACCACCGACGCGTGTGCGCATTTCACGGCGCTGAATGAGTGTTTGGCCACGCTTCACGCCAGCTACGCACTTGGGTTGGAGTTCAACTGTCTGCGCGCGAAAGTGACGGGCGTGCTGACCAACGTAGATCTGTCCATGTGCAAGGGCTCGGTCGGCGACAAGCCGCAGAGCCTGACCAAGGCCATCCATGAGATGAACCCCGATACGGACGCAAAGCGAGTGGCCAAGGACGCCGAGCAACAGGCCAAGGACGACCTCAAGGATCTCGGCGCGTAAGGCCGAAGCCGGAGAAAAATCTCAACGCGGTTGAAGAGATTTTCGGCGAAGGTCGAAAGAAATCGCGAAATCAAAACGGGGCGAAGGCCGATGATCATGGCTTTCGCCCTTTTTTTTGAGTTCCAGAGCTGTCCGGAAAAGAATCTTGCGACGAGCGCGTCAAAATCGTCGGACGCGGCGGAGGAGCGGGAGGGAGCGGGGACCGGTGGCGACGCGGAGGAAGCAGAGTCGGAGGCGGAGGATGAGGACGAAGCGGACAACGGCCACAATCGAAGATGATTCCACCCCCGATCCATGTTCGCTGTCGACTGACTCATTGCTAGACAAGGGGTTTGCGTATCGCCAACTCAATTTCAAGAACTACGTGCATTCGGAGGGAGAGCCATTCCATAATTTCTTGCGATCGGCAGCCGTTTCGCTTTCATGGCACCGACCTGGACATCGCTCGGTGTTTGAAACTCAGTTTCTCGCTAATTCATGGAGCCCTGGCGGAAGAGAACACAAAGAACAGATTCCCTCTTTGGATCTTTTGCTTGATTGGGCGGTCGGAGGCCATCGAACTAGGGTTTCGGATTCTTGATGAACGGTCCCGAAAGGTCTTGCGCTGAATGAATGAACGATTGCATGTCGCGCTGCTGCTGGCCGTGACGATGCTGGTCTATGGGAACACGTTGTTGAACAGCTTCACGCTGGACGATGGCGTGTACATCTCAAGCAATTCGGCGGTGACCGGTCCTTCCGTAAGAGGACTATTCGAGCCAGACAAAACCAACCACATTTTCCGCCCCGTCACCTTCGCCACCTTTGCTTTGAATTGGGCAGTAGGCGGTGCCCAACCGTTTGGCTATCATCTCGTCAATCTGCTGCTGCACGCGGCGGTCATATTACTGCTCTACCTGGTCTTACGGACGCTCCTCGAACCCTTGCCGCGCGCAGCGACAGTTGCCTTGGCGGCTGCCTGGTTATTCGCTGTGCACCCCATTCATACCGAAGCGGTGGCCTCCATCGTGGGACGCTCCGAGTTGCTTGCCGCGGGATTCCTGCTAGTAGCGTGGCTCCTACACTTGCACGACCGGCCTATCCTTGCGCTGGTCTGTCTGGTGCTGGCACTGCTGTCGAAGGAATCGGCCGTGGCCTTCCTCCCGCTGGTACTCGCGGGCGATTATGCGCGCGGAAAGCTAAAGCCGCTTCATCGCTATGGTTGGATCGCTGGCGTCACGGTGCTGTACGTTGCTTTGTTTTGGAAAATCCAGGGAGGCCTGTTGGGAGGAAGAGGCATCAGCTTTCTCGACAATCCGCTCGCCAGCCTTCCCGCCCAATGGAGAATTCTCAACGCGCTACGCGTCGCTTGGAAATATGCCGGCCTCCACGTTTATCCGGTCACCCTTTCCTGTGATTACTCCTATAATGCAATTGTCCTTTATGCGAATTGGCGGCACACACAGTGCCCGCGGCCGTCGCGACTGCCTTCGTGCTGGCTCTTTGGATCTGGGCCCTGTGGACCCGGCGAGCCGAATGGGTCCTGGCTGGAACGATCTATCTGGCCGGCTTGGCAGTTACGGCGAACCTGCTTGTGCCGACAGGGACGATCATGGGTGAACGGCTCGCCTACCTCCCTTCAGCCGGCTTTTGCCTGCTTGTCGTCCTGATCTGGAGCCGGCTTGAGGACCATAAACGGAGGCTGGCATGGGCGGTGTTCGCCATTTTTGTCGCAGCTTTGGCCCTGCGCACTGTGGTCCGCAACCGGGACTGGCGGGACAATTTCACTCTCTTTTCGGCCGCCATACGGGCAGTCCCAGGAAGCGCAAAAATGCACGCCGAACTTGGAGGCGAGTACGTAAAGCGCCGCCAGCTGGATGCGGCCCGGATGGAATTCCAAACCGCCCTCCGCATCGACCCAGGCTTTCCCGAGGCCCTGGAGTCTTATGGGCTCGCCGAGTCCCGCACTGGTCATGACCAAGAGGCTCGCCGGTTATTGGAGACCGCGTTGTCCCTGACTGGAAAGGACAACATCGACTACGATTTCAGGGCGGTGAACCTTGCGGCGCAGCTAATGAAGCTCGGACAGAATGACGAACGCCCTGAAGCTTTTGGACCAGGAAATCGCGACGTCCCCCGGTTGCGCTCGCGCGTGGTCGAACCGCGCGGCAATTCGTTATGGGCGCGGCGAGGTGGCGTCAGCCCTTGCCGACGCGCAGATTGCCATACGTTTGGATCCCGCCAACTCGCAGGCTCAAAACCTACTGATCTTGCTGAAAGAAACCGCCTTCTTCGCGCCTCGGCGTTAGCCTGCCGGTCTGCCGGTCGCGGCTGGCAAGACCTTAGTGAGTCATATTGTGTGGTGCGGTTAGGGAGAATTGTGGAGGAATTCAGTTGGCCACTTGCCAAAAGGTGTGCTCCGAGTGAGGGGGAAGCAGGGGGCGACAATTACCCGGATGCGGAAGAAGCGGAAGAGGGAATAGGCGCGGAAGCTGAGGCGGCGGAGGATGAGGACGAAGCGGACAACGGGACGTCGGTGTCCGTAGTGGCAGAGGCGGGGGCGGCGCGGTAGCGGACGATGAGGAGTGTGAGGTCGTCGGCCTGGCGGGCGCCGCGTGCGAAGTTTTCAACGGCTTCGAGGACGCATTTCTGGAGCTGTTCGAGGGGACACTCGAGCTGGCCGGTGAGGAGTTCCTTGAGGCGCGCGATGCCGAACATTTGTTCGTCGGGATCCATGGCCTCGGTGACGCCGTCGCTGAAGAGGACCAGGGTGTCCCCAGGCTCGAGCTTCAGGCAAACGGCGGTATATTGGGCTTCGGGAACGAGGCCGACGGGATAGGAGCCTTCGGTAAATGCTTCTTCGGCGGCGCCGTGGCGGATCAGGAAAGGCGAAGGATGGCCGGCGTTGATGAATTCCAGATGGCCTTCCTGATCGAGAATGCCGAAGAATACGGTGGCGTAACGGCCGACCTCGGAGTGATCGCAGAGGAAGCGGTTGACATGACTGAAGACGCGCGCAGGATCGATGCCGAGAGTCATCCCTGAGAGCGCGCCCTGAAGCATGGTGGTGACAATCGCGGCGCCGAGTCCCTTACCGGAAACGTCCGCGATAAGAAAGGCGGTGCGGCCCTCGCTTAGCGGGAAGACATCAAAGTAATCTCCTCCAACCGCCAAGCAGGGGAGATTGAATCCGGTAACGGCGAGATGCGGGTATTCGCGGAAATCGCGCGGGAGAAGCCCTTGCTGAATGTCGCGGGCGATGTTGATCTCCTGCTCGAGGCGCTGGCGTTCGCGCTCGCGTTCGACGAGGCGGGCATTGTCGAGAATGCTGGCGGCGTCGGCTGCCAGGGCGTCCAGGATCTGACGGTCGAGTCTCGAGAAAGCAGCAGGACGGCGCGAATCCAGATAGAGGACGCCGAGGAAATGCCCGCACTTGATGTTAACCATGGATTCCTGAGTGTTGGCGCGGGACAAGGCGTAAAGAGGAATCACGACGACAGCGCGGAGTCGCTGCGCGACGATGCTCTGCGCGGCCTGCAAGTCCACATCGGCTTGCGCGAGGTCTTCAGTGATGACCGGAGACTGCTGCTTCAAAGCGAGCTGGATGGCGGTCTGGCTGGGCGTGAGCCTTTCGGGAGGAAGACGAAGTCCGCCGCTGCGCCGGGCTAGTTTTACTTTGAGCGCGCCGTCGGCGTCTGTTTCGAGGAGAAGGCCGCGATCGGCGTCGGTGACGGAAACGGCATAATCCAACATCGTGCCGAGGACAGAATCAAGCGGAAGCTGCGAATGAAGAAGCGTGGTGGCTTCAAGGAGAAGGTTCAGCTTGCGGAGGCCGCCGCCGGCATGCTCCGAACTGGTGATGTGCTCGATGCGAGTGAGGAGCTGCGGAATCGAATCATCATCGGCGCCCTTGGCGGAGCGGAAGATGATCTCGTAAGAGTCGTCGAGGCCAAAGCTGATGGCGTCGCCGTCCTGGAGTTCGCGGCTGTCGATTTTTTCGCCATTGACGAAGAGGCCGCGGCGCTGGCCGCGATCCTCAACATAGTAGCGATTGGCTTCGATAACCACGGCGGCGCAGTTGCGGGAGATGCGGCGGTCGGAGAGTTGCAGGTGGTTGCCTGTTTCGGCGCCGCGGCCGATCATAAAAGGCGTTTGCGTGATGCGGACGAAGCGGCGCGCGCCGTCCGGAGAGACGACTTCGAGAACTGCTTCACCGACAAGGGGCGCGGTGTCGGGCATGGGCCACTTGGTGCGGAATTGTAGCACGTGAAGAAGTGACTCGTGGGGGTGATCTAGCCTACCGCCATTTTTTCAGATCCGGAGCGCTTTGTAAGAACAGGTCTAGAGTGGCTTCAGGTCTCCGGCGATTTCGGCTGCGATCACCGGATGAGATTGCGCGGCCTAGCCGATATCGGACGGCTTGAGTTTGCGTCTTGCAGCGTGGCGAATGTGAAGTACTTCGACCTGCTTTTGTTTCGGGAGAACACGGAAAATCACACGATAGATGTGAGGCTTGCGGCCGTAGAGCAGGTGCCTGAGATGGTCGCTCTGGTGCGTGATAGGGCCGCGGTTTGGCCGTTCTTGCAGGCTGAGAATGGCCTCCTTGAGGCCGCGGTACCATTTCAGGGCAACGCCGGAGTGCCCGGCGTTGATTTCCCAGTACAGGTGGGCAAGGTCGCACTCTGCGCGGGAAGTGATGTTAACGAGGAAGGCCATGCGTGGCTTCAAACTCGTCGAAAAACTCCTTCGCGGGCCGGGTCTTTCCTTTTTTCGCGTCCGCCAAGCCCTGACGGATACCCTCCTCAACCTCGGCGCGGGCAGCAATGTCGAGCAAGCGCTGATAGGCTTCAGCATCCTGTACGATCGCCGCGGCCTTGCCCTTCACCGTAAGCACCACCGGGCGCTTGCTCTTCTTGAGCTGTTTCATGAAGTCGCCGGAGCGGCGACGGAAGGTAGTCAGCGATTGAATGTCACACGTGATGTCCAGCATCGGCATGCTCCCAGTAAAGCACCTTTTTAGGTGCCACCAGAATACTACATCGCTGCAGAACGGAGAAGGCCAGCATCCATTTGGTGGATCAGGTCTGGGGCAAAGTGCCCTGCTAGCGCACGGGCCACGCGATGTTAGGTAGTCGATGGTCGGGGGGCCGGCGTTTTGATCTTTGCGGGATCGAGATTGGGGAGGAAGGCGGTGAGGATGCCGATGGCGGGGAGGAACGAGCAGAGGTGGTAGACAAAATTGAGGCTGGTGAGATCGACGAGTTTGCCGAGGAGCGCCGCGCCGATGCCGCCCATGCCAAACGCGAAGCCGAAAAATAAGCCGGAGACTGCGCCGATCCGCCCCGGCATGAGTTCCTGAGCGTAGACGAGGATGGCGGAAAAGGCGGAGGCCAGGATCAGTCCGATGATGACGCTGAGCACGCTCGTCCAGAAAAGATTGGAGTAGGGCAGGAGCAAAGTGAAAGGCAGAACGCCAAGTATGGAAGCCCAGATGACGTATTTGCGGCCGATTTTGTCGCCCACGGGGCCGCCGATGATGGTGCCGGCAGCGACGGCGCCGAGAAAAATGAAAAGGTGGAGCTGAGCGCTCTGAATGGACACGTGAAATTTGGCCATCAAATAAAACGTGTAATAGCTCATCAAACTGGCCAGGTAGAAAAACTTTGAAAACATGAGAGCCACCAGAATGGCAAGAGAGAGCGCTATTTTGCCGGTGGGCAAGGCGGCGTGGGCATGCTCCGGCGGCATTGCAGCGAGAGGCGCGGGATCCGCCGTGACGGATTTTGGTGAATATGATTTGTGATGTTTCGTCCAGGCGCCGATGTTTGCGAGCAGGACAATCCCAAAGAAAGCCAGAAACGAAAACCACGCGAGACTCGATTGTCCCTTGGTGAGCACGAAGGCCGCGAGGAGCGGACCGAGCGCGGAGCCGGCGTTGCCGCCGACCTGGAAAAGCGATTGCGCCATGCCGTGCTGTCCGCCGGAAGCCATGCGCGCGACGCGCGAAGATTCCGGGTGAAACACGGCGGAGCCGATGCCCATAAGGGCCGCGGCGGCGAGGACGGTCGCGTAGCTGGGGGCCAGCGCCAAAGCCAACAGGCCGGACAGGGTGATACCCATGCCCACCGCGAGGGAATAGGGTTGAGGGCGGCGGTCGGTGTACAGGCCCACGAGCGGCTGGAGGATGGAGGCGGTCAACTGCAACGTGAGGGCAATCAGGCCCACCTGGCCGAAATCAAGATGGAAGGAGTTCTTGAGGAGCGGATAGATCGCGGGGATCAGCGATTGCAGCGTGTCGTTCAAGAGGTGGCAGAAGCTGATGGTGAGAAGAATCTTGAAGACGGTCTTCTCGCCAGTGTCTCCCGGAGCAGCTGCCCGAATTGCGGTCAAGTTTGTGTCGCTAGCCATCTAGTGCCGGAGTCCCTGAAGCATCGGTGAAGGGCCGCATAGTTTTTATCTGGCTGCCGAGGTCAGGCGGCGCGAGACGTAGTCGGCGACGTAGGCGTCGAAAAGATCGTTGAGGCGATCGCAGACCGGACCGGGAGTGGGGATCTTGTTGCCGGCGATTTCGCCGACGCTGATGAGATTGCGGTTTGTGGAAGAGATGAAGACCTCGTCGGCGCAGTAGAGGTCTTCGGGACGAAGCGCTTGCTCCAGGACGGAAACGCCGGCTTCCGGCGCGATTTCCATGAGGATGCCGCGGGTGACGCCTTCGAGGCAGCCGGAGTTGAGCGGGGGCGTGAGGACCTTGCTGTTTTTGACGGCGAAGATATTTGCAGAAGTACATTCGGCAGCTTCGCCGCGCTCGTTGAGCATAAGGACTTCGTCGAATCCTTCTTTGACTGCTTCGGCAACGGCCCAAACATTGTTGAGCCAGGAGATGCTTTTTACGCCGGCGAGAGGAGAAGCGGCGTGGCGGCCGTTTTCGCGGAGGGCGAGGCGCACGATTTCGCGATGCTCGGGGAGGCCGGCGGTGTAAATGATGAGGTCGACCTGCGGAAGCTTTTCGTCGCTCTGCCAGAAGCCGATTGTATTGTAGACCAGATAGATGCGCGCGCAACCTTCGGTTACTTTGTTGGCGCGAATGACTTCGTGGAGATGGACGCGCACTTTGGCCGCCGTATAGGGCATGGGGAGGTGGGTGAGGCTGGCGTCTTTTTCCAGGCGGCGCCAGTGGCGCTCGTAGGCGAAGGCCTCGCCGCGGGAGATGCGCAGCGTGGTGAAGATCCCCCAGCCGCAAATGAGACCGGCTTGGCCGGGAGAAAGGCGTACTTTCTCTATGGGCAGCAAGCTTTCGTTGTGAAAGACGTTCGGGTGAATCACCTAGGCCTCATGAAAACAACTCGAAACTCTATTCTATTGTAGCCGAAAACCGTATTTTGAGCCGGGAGGAGAGATGCCGCAGGCGTTCAATCAGAGGGAAAACAATGAGGGCGGGCCGAAGCCCGCCCTTATCGTAAGCAGGATTGATGAGTCGTTAGAACTGCAGCTTCAAAGCCAACTGCAATTGCCGTGATGAGCCTGAATCGGCAGTTGGGAAACGCGTGCTCGTGATTGTTGTGAACGACTTGATCGTAGTTGGAGTCCAAGTCGCTGGCAAAACCACGAAGCCATTGCCACCGCCCGGCTGGCCGAAGTTCGGATGGTTGAAGAGATCAAAGGCATCCGCGCGGAACTGCAGGTTGACGGTCTCGGTTATCTTAGTGTTCTTAATCAGTGCCAGATCGAAGTTCGTGAATCCGGGACCATAGTAAACGTTGCGACCCAGATTGCCGAAACTGTTTGCGGCTGGAACGGTAAACGCCGTCACGGCATTGGTGATCCATTGGGCTGGATTCCCGCTGATTTGCACCGGGGCGACCAGATTCGGCCGAATGGTGTTGCCAGCGCCCGTGGTGTTGGCTGTGGCGAGAACGATGTTGAACGGATTGCCGCTTTGCACCACTACGATCGGCGCCAATTTCCAGCCGCTGACGAGACGATTGCCCTTAAACGGCAGCTCGTAGATAGCATTCGCGACAAACCGGTGCCGAGCGTCGAAATCGGAATTCCCGCGGCTGTTGAAGATGTTTGTGCTGTCCTGCACCACGATTCCCTCGTTGTTACGGGAAACTTCGTCGATGGAGTGGGAAAAGGTGTAGGACGCGTTGAACTGCAACCCATGCCCCAAGCGCTGGTTCGCTGAAACCCATAAAGCGTTGTAGTTAGAATTGGAGTGGCTGTCCCGCTGAGTGATTCTATTTGAAAGCGTTTTGCCAGGGAGGAATCGGCTGCTAGCGGAAAGTGCAATGAAAGGCTTGCTGCCAGCCACAAAGCTCCCCAGCACGGCCGGCTGGTTAATATTGCGGTCAACCTCCAGGTGCGTGCCCTTCGATCCGAAATAGCCAATCATGATTCCCATGTTGCGCGTAACCTGCTGCTGGACATTCAGATTCCAGGACTGCACGTTGGCGTTCTTGAAGTTTGGATTTACAACAGCCGGTGAGATATTGGTGGCGTTTTTCGGGTCGTACAAGGCCCCGAGCGTGGCAAGAGACTGAGTCGCGACGGCTATGGGAACAGCGAACGGCGGATTGGAATTCAGCCCAGTAACGATGCCGGTGATCGGCTGGTCTACTTGATATCCGTAGCCAGAGCGCAGAACCGTCTTCCCAGTGTGGAAAACGTCCCACGCAAAGCCAACGCGTGGCTGAAAGTTCTTGTCGTTTTGGCTGTAGGGGTCGCCCACGAGTATGAGCGAATCCGATGCAGGGTCGAATGTCGCGAATCGGCCCATCGCTTCATTGGGCGTCATGTTCCATGCGTAGCGAAGTCCAAGCTCAAGGGTGAAATAGGGCCTGAGTTTGTAGCTGTCCTGAACGAAGAAGTCTAAAGCATTCTGTGTAATCCGGTTGGCTTGTGCTATTCCCACGGTTCTAGCCGACGAGTCCGCCGTGCCAGCGATGAAGTTTGCGGTTGAGGTGAATATCAACTGGCCGGGATCGTTGGCGAAATTGTTATTCCGAAAGTCGCGGAACTCAAAGCCGAACTTCATGGAATGTGCTCGGCGGATGTAATTCAAAGTGTCTCCAACTACTGCGGTAAGGTCTCCGCGTCCTTGGGGGAAGTTACGTTCGGCGCCGAAGAGGAGCCCCGTCTTGTCTTGGATCGAGATCACCGGTATGAACGCCATATTCGGGCCAAGGACTCCTGCCAGTCCCACGGTAGCCGGGTCGGTTGGATTGTTCGGGGAGAAAGTGATGTGGACACGGTTCGCGCCGAGATGAAATTCATTGATCAAGAGAGGGCTGAAAACGTGAGTCTCGCCCAGCGTGAAAACCTGCCGAACACCCACGCGAGTGTCGCCAAAGCCGGGCAGATTGGAACCCTGTGTAGGTTCCAGGCGCTTGTCGTGTTGATTCGCGTAGTAGCCGTGAATCCTGTCCGCTTCGCTGAAATTGTGGCCGATGTCCACCGTACCCTGATCGATATTCACGTTTGCGCTCGCGGAACCAAAAAACGTCGGCGCTCCATTTAGCGTTCCGTTGGCTGCCGGAACGAACTGCAACAGGCCCCGAGCCGAAGGACTGCCCGAAGTCTGGATCTGAGTTCTTTCAGCATCGGTCAAGACGGCACTCGTGGTAGGCAAGCCCTGACGTTGCCTCAGCCCTTCATAACTCAAGAAGAAAAACGTCTTCCCCTTGAAAATGGGTCCGCCAAAATCTCCCCCGAATTGGTTCCGTTTGAGGGTGGCCTGGGGATTGGGGGCGCCGCTCGATGTGAGTATCGGATTGAAGAAATTCCGGGCGTCGAAGTAGTTGTTGCGCAGGTAGTCGTAAGCTTCGCCGTGGAAATGATCGGAACCGGAACGCGTAGCGATGTTCACAATCGAGCCGGAGTTTCTGCCAAACTCCGCGCTATACGTGGAGTTATCGATCTTGAATTCGGAAACGGTGTTGATGGTTGGCTGGAAGGTCACCTGATTCTGAACCATGTCATTCAAATTGACGCCGTTTATCATGAAGTTCACCGCATCTTCGCGGCCACCGGCGGAATTGAATGCAAACGACCCTTGCCCGCGCAAGGGAGCTGTCAGGAACCCGCTCTGAGGAGGAGTCACCGTACCTGGCACGAGCAAAGCCAAATCCACAAAGTGGCGGCCGTTTAGCGGTATCTCCTGAACTACGTTTTTATCAATGACCTGTCCGACGGTCATGGTCGTTGAATCAATGACCGGAACCGTGCTTTCCACGGTCACAACGACGCTTGACACCGCGACATTCAGGCTGAAATTCTGGAGCGTGTTCTGGCTGACTTGCAGGACGACGTCTTTCGCCACTTGGGCTCCGAATCCCGGTTTCTGGACTTGAACTTCGTAGCTGCCTGGCGGCAGCGCCGGTACCTCATATTCGCCTTCGGTATTCGTTTCAGTCGTCCGTTCTATTCCCACGGCCGTGCCCTTGACGACTACTTTTGCCCCGGCGACGGTCGCCCCGGTAGCATCAGTGACCGTGCCTTTCACGCTTGCGGTGACCTGCGCATATACTCCGCATGTGAGGCCGCAAAGCATCAAAACCAGTGCGACAAGACGTAAGTAGAAAGTTCGAGTAATCAAGCAATTTCCCATTGCAACGGTCATGATTCTGTTCCTCCGGGTAGAAATAAAGTGTGAGACCTAATGGAGCCTGTGGCCATGTTTTCGCAATCTCCATGCCAGAATTACATGAAGTAGATCTCCGGTGAAAGGCAGGTATTTCAATAGCTTATGCACGTACCCTCGACGATATGAAGGAATGGGCGCGAGTAATCTACAAAAAATTGAAGTAACTTACTGAATACTGAAGATGATTTACAAATCACCTAGAAGAAAAAGTGATGGATGTGGTGAAGAAATTCTATGGTTTGCAGCTGGCTGGGAGAAACAGCAACTGGCCTTCGTAGATAAGGTCTGCATCGTGGACGGCAGGGTTCGCCTGTGCGATGCAGGACCAGAAAGCGGCGTGGCCGAACTGAGTTTGCGCGACCTTCGAGAGCGTGTCGCCCTTGCGCACGGTGAATTTTGTCGGCGTCCGGAAAGTAGAGACCACCGCCGGCAGGTAAATTTGGGAGCCTGCCACGATGTGGTTGGCGTCAACGATGCCCGGATTAACGGCGAGCAGGTCGCGCCAGCGGAGACCTTTGCCGAGGCTCTGCTGCGCGAGTTTCCAGAGGGAGTCCCCCGGCTTCACCGTCACGACATTTAATTTCGCCGGAGCGGGGGGAGCGATGGGTGCGACCGGCTGCGAAGGCGTTACCCGAATAGGTGGCGGGGCCGGCGGACGCGAAGGCATCGCGGGCGCAGGCGCAGGAGC
>Ga0137359_10000943_pt1 | contig 22626 bp, 16 predicted proteins | sample Mad1_40_16metaG_FD_108281 | JGI IMG/M metagenome (GOLD analysis project Ga0137359, IMG submission 108281) | Vadose zone soil microbial communities from Angelo Coast Range Reserve, California, USA - Mad1_40_16 metaG | ecosystem: Environmental > Terrestrial > Soil > Vadose zone | place: USA... | reverse complement strand
TCAGCATGCCTTCGATCAGCATGTGCGGATCGCGCTCGATCAGATAGCGATCCTTGAACGTGCCTGGCTCAGATTCGTCAGCGTTGCAGACGACGTACTTTTCTTTGGGCGAGTCTTCCGGAACAAAGCTCCACTTCATTCCCGTCGGGAATCCGGCGCCACCGCGACCACGCAACGACGACTTTTTCACTTCATTAATGACGGCGTCCGGCGACATCGAATCAAGAACTTTCTTGATCGCCTCATAACCGCCGTTCCGTCGATAGACCTCCAGCGAACGCGAGTCCTCGAGATGGACTCGCCGCAGCTGAAGTGGTTCACATCCTATGGCGCCAATAAACATGATCTTCCCGGGGCTTAATATTCTTTAATAGGGCCTATTGGTCGTATAGGTCCTATATCATGGCAACCCACCCAGAATCTTATCCACCTTCTCCGGTGTCAGGTTCTCGTGATAATCAAAGTTCACCTGAAACATTGGGGCCGTTCCGCACGACCCGAGACATTCAACTTCCGATAAAGAAAAGCGGCCATCGGCCGTTGTTTCCCCGGCTTTAATGCCCAGCTTTTCCGCGCACAACTGCGTGATCTTGTCAGACCCAAGCAGCTTGCAGGAAAGAGTTTTGCATACCTGGATGTGATATTTGCCAATCGGGTTGATGTGGATCATCGAGTAGAACGTAGCGACTTCCCAGATGTCTGTGATCCGTAATCTCAAACGCTGGGCCAGATACGCCACCCCCGGCGGATCGAGATAGCCGCGCTCTCTCTGCACAATGAACATCAGAGGCAGAATCGCCGAACGCATCACCGGATACTTGGCGAGATGTCGATCGATTTCCGCCTCGACTTCCGGCGAGAACGTCGCAATCCCCTCAGGCATTTGCACCGGCTGCGACAAGGGCGCAATCTGTATTGGTGGCTGGCTCATTGTTTCAGGTTTTAAGTTTCAGGTATCAAGTATTCGCACGTGAAACCTGAAACTTTAAACCTAACGATCAATTTCCCCTAAAACAATATCCAGTGACCCGATAATGGCAACTATGTCAGCCACCATCGCGCCGCGCGCCAATTGCGGCAACGCGGAGAGATTGACGAAGCTCGGGCCACGAAAATGTACGCGCGCCGGCTTCGGCCCGCCGGTAGACTTGATGTAAACGCCGAGCTCACCCTTCGAGCCTTCAATCGGCTGATAGACCTCACCGGCCGGCACGTCAAATCCTTCGGCGACAATCAGGAAGTGATGAATCAAAGCGTCCATGTGCGTCTTCATCGCTTCGCGATCGGGCAGGACGACCTTCGGGGCGTCCGCTTTGACCGGCCCCGGCTTTAGTCGTGCCAGCGCTTGCGCGACAATCTTGTGCGACTCTTCCATCTCGCGCATGCGCACGAGGTAGCGCGCCCAGACGTCGCCGTCTGTCTCCGTCACGATCTCGAAATCATAATCCTCGTACCCCGTATATGGATTCATGCGACGAAGGTCGAGTTCGACGCCGCTGCCCCGCAGACACGGGCCAGATAGTCCCCAATCAATCGCGTCCTCGGCGGAAATGTAGCCGACACCCTGAGTCCGCTTCTGAAAAATCCTGTTCCCGGTAATCAGCTTGTGAAACTCACCGACGGCTTTAGGAAAGTCTGCCTGGAACTGCTTGACTCGACGTTCGAATCCCGGCGGCAGGTCCATCATTAGACCGCCGATGCGAAAGTATGAGGGTGTCAGCCGGCCTCCCGACGCGGCCTCGATCAAATTCAGGATCTTTTCGCGTTCGCGGAAGCAATAAAAGAAGACAGTCATCGCCCCGAGGTCGAGGGCGTGCGTGCCGAGCCAAACCAGATGCGATGCGATGCGTTGGAGTTCGCACATCAGGACCCGAATCGTCTGGGCGCGCTCGGGAATCTCCAGCTGCAGAAGCTTCTCGACCGCCATTACATAGGCGAGGTTATTGCCGAGGGGATTAAGGTAATCCATCCGATCAGTGATGACGATCCCCTGCTGATACTTGCGGTATTCGAAAAGCTTCTCCATCCCGGTATGGAGATAGCCGATGTCTGGAGTGGACTTGACCACCATCTCACCATCGAGCACCAACTCGAGCCGCAGGACTCCGTGGGTTGAAGGATGCTGGGGCCCCATCGAGATCGTCATCTGGGTGTCGAGCGGACGATCGACAATCTCGAACTGCGGCGGAAGGTTAAGAGTTGCACTCATCTAAACGTGATCGGACGAATAGGTCTGATGGTTCTATAGGTTGAATTATTCCAGGCTGTACGGCTCGTAACCTCGCAGGGGAAAATCCTTTCGCAGCGCGTAGCCCTGCCAGTCGTCCGGCAACAGAATGCGACGCAGATCCGGATGACCTTCAAAGATCACGCCGAACAAATCATAGGTCTCTCGTTCGTGCCAATTCGCCGTCCGCCAAATGTTACTGACCGTTGGGACAAGTATGTCGTCCTCGCCCAGAATCACCTTGAGACGGACCCGATGATGCTTGCTGGTCGAGAACAGATGATAGTTGACTTCAAACCGCGGCGCTTCTTCAGGGCCGCGATCAAAGCCGCACAAATCCGCGAGAAAGTTGAACTCAAAACCAGGAGCGGTCTTAAGAAAGGCGCATACGGCAACGATGTGTTCGCGAGGCACGACAATAGTTGTTTCTCCCAGCGCCTCGATGACTTCGCTGACCCATTCCTCATGCTCACGCCGTAACGCCGCCGCTGTTGGCGACGGCGCTGAGCCGGCGGGGCTACTGATCGTCGGATCATCAGCGCGGCCCGCTTGATTGTTCTGTGCTGCCATTTAATCTTTCGATTCAGGGGGAGCCTAACTCACTCTGCGATCTCAAAATGAACGGCGCCTCTCGTGTTTCGACGCGATGGTGTAAGGCTGGGGTCTTGCTGTCCCGCCTTCGCTCATGGTGGAACCATCAGTGACTGGCAGTGTGCCCGGAGTCATCGCCTCGCGGGATTCTTCATCCGGAGCATCTTTACGATCGCGAATCGATTCCTTCATAACTTTGTCTTGCAGCATCATCACCGCATGAATCAACATTTCAGGGCGCGGCGGGCAACCCGGAATATACACATCAACGGGGACAATCTTGTCGACGCCCTGTACGATTGCGTAGTTGTCGAACACACCGCCTGAAGTGGCGCAGGCGCCCATCGAAATTACCCATTTTGGTTCCGGCATTTGATCGTAGATACGCCGCAGAACCGGCGCCATCTTTCGCGAAACCCGCCCCGAGACGATCATCACATCTGCCTGTCTGGGCGATGCGCGAAAGACTTCGGAACCGAACCGGGCCAGGTCATTGCGGCCGCTGGTTGCATTCATCATTTCGATCGCGCAGCAGGCCAGACCGAAAGTCGCCGGCCAGAGAGACGACTTGCGCGCCCAGTTGATAAGCGAATCAAGCCGGGTAGTTAGAATCTCCGGCAGCGCCTCCGCAATAATGTTTTCCAGTCCCATAATCTTATGGCGCAAGTTGGTAACTGGCGCGGTGCACTAGGCGGCACGCGCGCGTTTGGGCGGCTTTTCGGCGACTTCCAGCAACCGCGCTTCTGCTTCGGCTTCACGCCGGGCGCCTTCAGTCCAATCCAACGCGCCCTTCTTAATTACATAAATCAAGCCCGCGGCCAGCAGGGCGATAAAAACGATCATTTCAAAGAAGACGACATTGCTCAAACCATATTCAGGGCTGGAAAGCCGCTTGAAAACAACTGCCCAGGGCACCAGAAAAATGACTTCAATGTCGAACAGGATGAAGAGCATCGCGATCAGGTAAAACTTGACTGAGAACCGTTCGCGTGCGGACCCGACTGGATCCTTTCCGCATTCATACGGCATCAGTTTCGTGCGCGTGCGTTTGCGCTGGCCCACAAGCTGAGACAGGCCGATGAAGGTGAACGCAAAGCCGGCCGCGACGACGAACATCAGCAGCACTGGCATATAATCGACTAGATTGAAACTCATCCTCTTAGCGCAGTGCGTCGCACACATGTGCGACAATCGGATTACCGGGAACTCAGCTTGAGAATCATTGTACAAGCGGATCGTAGGACATGGATCATGGAGTGTCAAGCCGGTGCTCAGTCGATTTGACCTTCCGAATCGGAATAGATTGACCATCGAAAAATCGTTATGCTAACGTTCGAGTTGCCTCCCTGAAGTTCTTGAAATCAACTCCCGGCTTGAAACGCGACTGGAACATTGCTTACAGGGTTCAATACAGATATCGAGTATGACGGTGTCGTCTATCATGTGCAGACAGAGGACAAAGGTCTGCAGACACCGTTCATTCTTTCACTGGTCTATACCGGTGGCGCGATCCTGGCCAGCAAGCGTTCGCCCTACGACGATCTAATTGCCGGAGGATTTGATGAGGGCGTCCTGGCCCGGAGGCTCTCGCGGCAACACCAACTGATTTGCGCCGCCGTACACGCCGGCCGGATCGAGGATTTGAGGCGTTTGGGCGAGCGGGATGTGACTGACATGACAGCACAGCGCCGGCAGGCTGCCGCGGCGAAGAGACTTGAGGAATCTTCTGATAGCAGCGAAACGATAGACGCGGCCGCAGAGTCCGAACTTGAACCTGCCGCCGCTGCGCCGGATCACTTCGCGACGACCGGGTCGGAAAAGGACCAAGAACGGCTAAGAGTGATCCTGCTCGATGAAACAGGGTTTAAAGGGGGACAGTCAGTAACATTGCGCGTGCTCGTAAGCCGCGCTGGCGGTGGCCGCCGGGAACCGGCGCGGAAAGCGCGAGTAGTCGTGAAGGCCCTGGGCACGACTTTCCGGCCCACGTCCGCCATGGCGACGACCAATGCTCAAGGCATCGCTGCGATTCCGATCTTGCTCCCATCATTTGCAAGCGGCAGGGCGGCCGTCCTGATTCAGGCCCATTTAGAGGGCGAGACCGCGGAGTTGCGCAGAATCATTCTACCTGATAAACCTTCCTGAAAAAGAGGCCACGCAGGTTGCTGATTCAACTTAATGGTGAGAGCCGGGAGGTGCGAGAGCGATCGATGCTGGACGATCTCGTCAAAGACCTGGCCCTCGAATCCACGCGGATCGCCATCGAGCTTAATCAACAGGTAGTTCGGCGCGACCAATGGGCCCGCACGACTTTGGCCGAGGGTGACCGAATAGAGATTGTTCATTTTGTTGGTGGCGGGACTACCTGAAAGAGTGGCTACTTGAGTTGCCCGCAAGATGCTCGCGCCACCATCAAACAGGTCCACGCCCGCTTCGTGATTTCTTTTTCCGCTGTGAGCGCGGTAAAGTCATCGTAAGATAGAAGGGAAGTCTTAGTTCATGTCTACCGCAGTTACAGCACAAAACGATCGCTTTGAAATTGCCGGCCACCCATTTCATTCGCGCATCATCATCGGCACTGGCAAATATCGCAGTTACGAGGAGATGAAAGCCGCGCATCGTTCGTCGGGTGCTGAAATGGTCACTATTGCGGTGCGTCGCGTGCCTTTGGATCGAAGCAGCGAATCATTCCTGGATCATTTGGATTCGTCTTTAAAGCTTCTGCCCAATACAGCCGGTTGTTATTCAGCGGACGAAGCGGTGCGCACTGCTCGCCTGGCCCGCGAATCCCTGGGCACGGAGTGGATCAAGCTGGAAGTAATCGGCGACCAGACCACGCTGTTTCCGGACAACGAACAAACGCTGGCGGCGTCGCGCATTCTGGTCAAGGAGGGCTTTATCGTTCTGCCTTACTTTACTGACGACCTGATTATGGCAAAGAAACTTCTCGACGCGGGTTGCGCCGCGGTGATGCCCCTGGCGGCGCCAATCGGATCCGGTCTCGGCGTGCAGAACCCCACAAACCTGCGCATCATGCGGGAACAACTCCCCGACGCGACGATTATCGTCGATGCCGGAGTCGGAACGGCGAGCGATGCCACCATTGCGATGGAGTTGGGGGCCGATGCGGTGCTAATGAATACTGCAATTGCGGAAGCCGAAGATTCTGCCGGTATGGCCACGGCAATGAAACTAGCGATCCAGGCAGGGCGATTGGCCTACACATCCGGCCGCATGAGTAAGCGACTCTACGCCAGCGCCTCGAGCCCACTTACCGGCGTTGTTCGATAAGCGTGTGCTTCCGGATTCAAAACTCTCATGATCGATCTCAGAACGACTCCGCTCGTTTCTTAAACTCCTTTTCCATTTTTCTTGCATCCGGTATTCGAAAGTAGTAAACACGCCTAAAGAACCGGGTCATTTTCGTTACTCTTAACCTGAAACTTTGAAAGGGAGCAATTCCGATGAGAATCATTTTTCGTTCGATCGGTGTGTTACGCTGTTACTGATGGCAATGCCGCTGTCCGCGCAGAACCCAAAAGTAGCGATTAAGCTTGAGGCTGGCACCGGCGTCGGCGAGTATTGCGTGAAGGGGAGTCGTAAGAATCTTACACCAGCCCCAATCGCCGTAACCTACATCGAACTCTGGACTTACCATGCCAAGACTTGTAAGCGCATTTGCGTTACCCGTAAGGTCATTAAGAAGAAGGTCAAGTCCTGCGACAGGCGAGACTTTGATCTGTGCTGCTAGAACCCGTCGCCGGCATTCGTCGCGGCAATCTATTATGTACGCGTGCATCACTGTTCCGGCATGAACGAAGCATGGGCCTGCGCGAACGAAAGAGCTAATAGACCTTGAACACGCCTCGGAACCGATCTCACCTATGAACCAATTGGAGATCCCGTCTCCCTCCTCCCGCCCTCTGTTCCCAAATGGGGCAACACGCCACCCGCGTTGGGAGGTCATCTCCGGATTATCATTGACAGTAGCTGGGATTTGGAATATGGTCAGCTATCTTGCAAACAGAATAGGCTGGTTCTCAGAGCCTGCAAAACTTGCATCCCCTCGGCACCAGCCAGAGAAGGTTTGGGCGAAGTAGCTTTCAAGAACCTCAACCCGCCTTCTCGAACGAAATCAAGCCCAGTCTGGGTCAATAGAGTGCGTGGCGAACTCGGCCTAATACTCTCACGCTGCCGTGGAAGCGGTGTGGCATACACCCACAACCCGAAAGGAGCAAAGCAATGTCAAACCAAGATATTCGGCAACCAGCCAAACAGCCCCAACGTAAGGCAAAAGACCTACCGGGGTGCATAAAATACATCCTTCTATTGTTTTTGATCTTGCTCTTGCTTGCGGAGATCTATTCCGGTGAATTCAGAAAGTTTCCGGACTGGGGCACAGTCGTTTGGATTATCCTTTTGATCAAACTCTTTCTAATCGCTCTGCTGATCTGGCTGATCAGAGTCCAGCGAAACCTGAAATGTCAGATCACTGATCCGAATAATTGTGCCAAGGAAGAAATTGATTCAAGCGGAAATCCCGGCGTTATCGTGAAAGGTACAGCCGGTGGTACGGTCTTCGGTCATTACACACTCGATGTGTATGACAGTTCGACTACCCTGATCCCCAACGTCGTGAGTTATCCGGGTGGGGGCGCAAGTGGGACCGCGCCGGTCTCCAACAACGTACTCGGGCAAATTGATACGTCAGATTTTGATCCCGGTATGTACAAAGTGGTGCTCACCGTCTTTCCAATCGGCGCCGGCGCCACCAAGACGTGTCAGAGCTTTTTCGACTTGCTAAAGGCCTCCGTGTGGATCGACAGGGTCGGGGCCGTTTCAGCGGTTGACGTCGGACCCTATACCAGTGACCCAGACGAACGGATCAGACTAATCGGTACGCCAGAGACCTCGGTAGGAGGATCAATCTCTGTCGAGGGCGGCGCTTATGTGTATGGTTGTGGGAAGCGCACGGTCGAATACGGTCTGGAGTTTCTCGAGACAGCGTATGGCAATCCGACGATGCCGGAGCCGCCAGAGCCTGATGCCGCTGGCGCATGGGCGGCCGTAGTTGCTCCATTGCCGTACGGCGATGCGGCGCATCCATACTGGTGGAACTGCTTTTTTATACACAAACCCAATTACGAAACCAACGGCTATCTGACACGCTTCTGGTCCACCCTTCTGTGTAACCTGTCCCCGCCGGCAAAACCTTACACTGCCCGGACCAGTTGGGACACGAAAACACCAAACCTCAACGGACGTTACATCGTGCGGGTGCATGAGAAACATCGGAAGATCTCTCCCCCCGGGCCTATCGAAGATCTCTACGATGCAGCGACGGTTTGGCTGGACAATCGGAACATTGTCGTCGATATCAGAAAGCTCAAGATTACCGGCGGCCCAAGTCTGGACGTCTGTCAAGAGCTCAGTCTGAAGGCATTCTTGCCCACCGGGAATGCTGACATTATCGGTCAAGCCTGGGATCCGATAATCCTGGATCCGCCCATAGTAGCAGCCGATGCAAAGCCTAACGATAACTTCGGCAGTTACGATCTGAAAATATTGAAGGATGGCGGCGGCTATGTCGCCCTGCCAATCTCGGGTGCTCCGTTCCCGGCGCCACCTCCGCCGCCGCTGCCAGTTCTGCCTCGGCAGAATTACCGCGTGCCGAACCTGCTTCAGGTCGCGGCTCCGCCGCCGGTGGACACCGATGTGCTCACCGTGTGGAACATCGTAAACTTCCTGGATGCAGGCAATCCGCCGACACCTTACGTGGCGCCGCCGTATCCCAAGATCTACCGGGGCGAGAGATGCGCTTACAATATTCACCTGCACGCCACGGACCGGACGGTCGTCAGTGATGGCACCACGCACTATGGTGATGACGATTTTCCGTTCTGCATCACGAACGATCTTTCGAAAGAGTTGCCGTTCCCCGCGGTGTGATTTCACTCGAAGGCGAGGAATTGGGACCATGTAGTTCAAGGTCTGACTTTTCAGGCGGACCGTCGTTAAGGCGGTCCGCCTGACTCGTTGATAGGTGACTCTGCCAGGCCGCAGGCTATTAGCTTGGCTGGAGTCTGAGAACATTTGCCCACTGCGAGGTGCTCATCCGATTGTGAAAGCACCAACTCAAGGTGTTTGAAAAGCCGGCGGTGGCGGCGGAGCCGGATAAGGCGGCGGCATCGGCATCGGTTGATTCTGTGGGAGCGCGGGAAAGACCTCTCTGTACGCCACCGCCCATGCGCTCTTAGTCCAGGGCATAACGAAGGCCAAACCTACGCAACACAACAGTACTCCCAACACACCCAGTATCAGCTCCAGAATAACCAGTCCCAGGACGCCGCCGAAGTTTGCTCGGGCCGCTCGCGCGCTGAGTTTGACGGCTTTCCATCCGGACATCTGTCGATCGACAACCAGTTGATAAGCAAACGGAAAAATGAGTCCAGTGATCAGAAAAGCCAATAAGTAAAAGACGACGAGCCCACCTAAAACCGCGAACTCGGTGGTTAGAACTTCCGTGGGCACCGATGTCGCGCCGGGATAAGTCTTTTGAATCTGGTCCTGCCAACGGGAAAAGAGTTCGATGCCGATCCCGAGGGGAACAAACGGCAAATTCCACAGGATGGCGACCACAAAACTTGGCCCGACTACGCCAAACCCTTTTGAGATCGTGTTGCTAAAAGAAGCCCACTCCCCGCGCATTCGTCCGAAAAGCGCTGCATAAATTCCCGACATCCATGCGCCCCAAAACAAACCGCTGAAAGGAATGCACGTCAGGATGATCAGTATCACCAGGCAGAGAAGGACGTACACAAAATACTGATCCTTGACGAGTCGCCAGCCGAGACGGAGACACTCGAATGGCTTGACCACGCCAGAGTTGAAGGCGGGCTCTTCATATGGGGAGAGCAGAGAATAACTCATAGACGGTCCTTAATTGAGAGGGGATTCTAAATGCTACGGACACGAAGTCAAGGGCGAGCTCGTGTTCCGCGCTGCAGGCGCGGTCGTGGGGTTGCTGAAATCTGCCGAGTTGACGTTGGTGTCGGTGCAGCCGGTAGTTCGCACGATCGAGCGCGCATTTGAATTCGTGCTCGAGATGTTGGGAGGTCCGGAGCCTTCGTAACAATTGGCGGTGCTTCCATAACCGAGGAAATCTGCTATTGCGGAGACGCTCGGATTGAAGGGAGTAAGGCCATCGTCACCCGGGCAACTCACTGCGCTCAACAGAGTGGTGCCGGCAACGAGGGCCACCTTGCCCGCGGTTGCGGCCAGATTAATGGCGCCGTTTGCGTCAGGAGTTGGCAGAGGAGCACCAGACGCTCCGCCGGACGCTTCCTGAATAAGGAAGAAGTGTCCCGGAGCGAGGGTTCCGGAGGTAATGTCAGTCTTGTTCGAGCCGAAAGCACCTGCCGCCGCGGTATATTGGACCGAATACGGCGTGACGGCGAAATCCACAGTAGTACTTCCGCGGTTGAAGATCTCAATGAAGTCGTTCAGGTAAGTGGCGCTGCTGTTGCCACCACCCCCATAGACCTGGCTGATCACCAGTAGCGGTGTGTCGTCGTTGATAATCGTTCCCGCGCCTTCGGAATCCGTAATCGTCGAGCCGGGAGATGCATTCGTTAGGTTCACAAAAAAGATTTCATTAGGTTCGACCAGCTTGTCGCCATTGATCGTGATCGAGACTGGCTTGCTTGTCTGTCCCGGATCGAAGGTGATCGTTCCAGTCGCGGTTACATAGTCCGTGCCTGCCGTCGCGATGCCGCTCGCAGGCGCCGTACTCGCAGTCGCGTAATCGACGGTCACGGTCGTCACGCTGGGGATTGAAAGTGAAACGGTAAAGTCGAGGGTCTTTGTGCCCGCGTCGCCTTCCGCCACGCTCGGGTCGTCAATCGTGATGTTTGACGTTGGCGGCGCGGCATCATCGTTCGTGATAGTAGCCTGGCCTTGACTGTCAGAGATCGTGGCGTTGCCGGGAACAGTAAGATTAAGGAAGAAGGTTTCGTTCGGCTCGAAGGTGGTATCACCATTGATTGTGACCGGAATCTGCTTAGTCAACTCACCTGGATCGAAACTGAGCGTACCGCTGGTTGCCGCATAATCAGTGCCGGCGGCGGCCGTACCGTCCGCGGTGACGTAGTTCACTGTTACTGTCCGACCACTGGCGGCGGACAGCGTGACTGAAAAAGTTACCGGCGTTGCACCCGCGTCACCTTCGGCAACTGAAGCGTCATTGATCGATAGTGAAGGCGTCGGGTCGTTATCAGTAATCGTTCCTTGTCCTTGATTGTCGATTAGGACACCATTGGTCGCGCTGGATAGACTAACCAGGAACGTCTCGTTGGCTTCGTCAAGCGTGTCGCCATTGATCGGAACCGTGATCGTTTTGGTCAGGTCGCCAGGATTAAAAATGAGCTGGCCGCTAGTTGATTGATAATCAGCCGGCGCAGTGGCCGTCCCATCCGTAGTCCCGTAATTCAAGGTAACCATATTTCCGCTGACCGCCGACAGCGTCACCGTAAAGATCGCACTGACGGTTCCAGTATTTCCTTCCGTGACCGTTACATCGCTAATGGTGATTTCCGGCTTGCAGTCGCCAAGCGGTGAGCCGCTGTTTCGAGGATTTGGAGCAGCTATCAGAAAGTCTGCCGCATTGTCATTTCCATCAATACAACCGCCGGCTTTACGAAGGTCCGCGGTCGTATTAGAGGGCGCGGTGGCGGGTCCGGTGGCTTCATAACAATGGCCGGCGGTGGCCGCGCTGTTGCCATAGCCGATGAAGTCGGCGATCGCGGCGCTGTCTGGCTTGAACGGAGCGACGCCGTCATCGCCCGGACAAGTCGCAGCGGAAAGGTGAGTCGTGCCAATTACTAACGCCACCTTTCCTGCTGTGCTCGACAGGTTAATGGTACCGGTGGCATCGGCCGTAGGCAAGACAACGCCATTCGTCGTGCCGCCCGATTCCTGCACCAGGAAGTAACGCCCGGACGGGATCATGCCGGTGGTCAAGTTCGTCTTGTTAGTACCGAAGTTGGAACCAACGCTGGCGTACTGGATCGAGTAAGGCGCGACGGCGAAGTCCACGGTGGTAGTGCCGCGGTTGTAGATTTCCACGAAATCATTACGAAAGGGCGCGCCGGAATTATCGCCGCCGCCAAACACCTGACTGATCACCAGATTCGCGCCGTCATCATTTTGAATCGTTCCCAAACCTGAACCATCCGTGACCCCGGCGTTGGCGACATTGGTCAAGTTCACATTGAAGGTTTCGTTTGGCTCAACCAGTGTGTCGCCGTTAACCGTCACCTCAAAGGTGTAACTTGTTTGTCCTGCTGGAATCGTCTGGGCCGTGAAATTCCGAGCTGCAAAGTCGCCATTGCCCGAAGTCGCTGTTCCATCTGCGGTCGCGACATCGAAAATAATACCGCCGGATGGCGCCGGTAAGGTCGCACTGATGGTGAAAGTGAACGTGGTCGCGCCGCTGTTGCCTTCGTTGGCCGAGACATCGTTTATGCTCAGCGATGGACTGTCGTCGTTAATGATTGTCCCAGTGGCTTGCCCATCGCCAGGGCTTGCGCCCGACACCTCGGTCACGTTTACCAGGAATGTTTCGTTCGGCTCAATGTCTAGATCGCCGTTGACCGTTACGTCGAAAGTGTAAGTCGACTGACCGGCGGTGATTGTTTGTCCAATTAGGTTGTGTGCGACATAGTCGTTGTTAGTGGTCTTTGCGGTGCCGTCATGCGTCGCAATATTGAAGCTGACGCCTCCAACAGGCGCGGGTGCTGAAAGATGGACCGTGAAGGTGAAAGTGTTTGCGCCAGAGTTGCCCTCATTCAGGCTGACATCAGTAATTGTCAGCGAAGGCCCGTTGACAGATAGTGTTGCCTGACTGCTGTCGGCTGTTGCCGTACCATCCGAAGCGGAGGCTGTGATGTGTATGGTGCCCGGGTTGTGCGCAGAGACAACTGCCATAGCGATCCCGTTGCTCGGGTTCGTCGAGACCGAATCAACGGTCGCTACTGCGGGGTTGTCCGATTCAAAAGTGATCGCGACTCCAATCATCCCCCGGCCAAACTGATCAAAGGCTTGCGCTGTGAACTTCTTCGTTTCCCCGACGTTGATTGTCATCGATGGTGGAGCGATTGTGACCGAAGCCGGTTGGCCGGGACAGCTGCTGAAAGGTATGCCATCAACCTTCAGACCCGGAGAGAATTTTCGAGCGCCTGCGGTTGTAGTGTGCAGTGCGAAGCTCCCGTTGATGTCCGGTGATCGCGTTAGCGACTGCGCATTGCCTCCGTTCAAACCAGTACTGCCGCCATAAGAAAACTGGGTGATTAGGTGGCCAGATTCATCGCGCACCAGAATTGTCAGTCCGGAATTTGTAAGCGACAACCCGCCGGACGAAGCCTTGACAACCTGGGCACAGCCAAACAATGTATCGCTCGCGTTGATTGGGCCGCCCCCAAAGACCAGCATCGCTTCGCCCGCCGGTAGCGTCGTGTTCGCGGCGAAGATGTGCCGCACTGTCTCTGTCGAGCTGCTGGTCGAGTGCGTCCGCAAGGTCCAACCTGTCAGATTGATGAACGCGTCCGTCGAATTAACCAACTCGATGAATTCGTCCTGAGCAGAATCACGTGTTCCGTCATGGTTGGCATCGCCGGCGATTCCGGCGGGCGGGTCGGCGAGCACTTCGTTAACGACGACCGTCGAGGTGGTAACATTCAGGCTTGCCGTTCCGGTTAGGGACTGTGAAGTCGCTGTGATGGTCGACGTGCCCTGACTGACTCCGGTGGCCAGGCCCGTCTGAACAATGTTTGCGGCGTTCGTGTTAGTCGACTCCCAGGTGAATGCCAGTCCCGGTAATTCCTTTCCGAACTGATCGATTCCATGAGCGGTAAACTGCTGCGCGCCAGTTGCCGGTATTGTCGCCGACGAAGGTGTCACCTCGACACGGGTGAGCACTCGTTGAACCTCGCGCACGGTGAGTGTGGCCGGCGTCGATTCAATCCCATGCGCAGAGGCCCGTATGTCCGTCGCGCCGACCACCAAACTCGTCGCTAATCCATTCTGGTCGATAGTTGCGACCAAGCTGTTGCTCGACTGCCAGGAGAAGATAACGCCCGAGACTTCGCTGCCGCTGGTGTCGATGGCCCTGGCAGTGAATTGCAATTTCGCGCCGGCATCGATTGCCGCCGACGGGGGCGTGACCTCGATGCGAACGAATGGATTGCACGGATCGAAAGCCGCGCCGGTTGCATGCGTGCCCGGACTGAAACTTCTTCCTGTGTTTCCGCTCGCTGACTGGTGCAAGATAAAGGTTCCCGTGACTTCGGGCGAACGCGTCATTGATTGATTAGTGTCGCCGCTCAGCCCGGTCGAGCCTCCCCACGAAAGGAAAGTCATGATCGCGCCCTCCGTGTCGCGCAGGATGATCACGCCACCGCCATTCGTCAGCGAAAGACCTCCGGAGGTAGCCCTGACCACGCGCGCCCCCGCAAACGCCGGGTTATTTGGATCAAATGCACCGCCGCCAAAGACAACCGCAGCCGAACACGCAGGCAGGATTGTGCCTGAAGCAAATGTATGTCGCAGGGTGTCTGTTGTCGCGCTGGAGCTGCGCGACAAAAGTTGGTAGCCACTGATGTCGAGGTCATGAGCGGTCGTGTTAACCAGCTCAGTGAATTCATCGTCACTCGAGTCGCGTATTCCGTCGTGATTCGCGTCGCCCGCAGCTCCGTCCGGAGGATCGGCCAGCACTTCATTGAAGAGAACGTCGCGGGTCGCATCTCCGCTAAACGTAACCGAGACGGGGTTGCTGGCGCGGCCATCAGACTGAACAAACAGATCGACTGTTCCCGCACCGCGAAGATCGCGTGGCACCAGGACGCTCACTTCGTCAAGGCCAGGCATGTCGGGCGAAGCGATTACAGTTTCGGCGTTAGCTACTCGACCGCCGATTGCGACGGAATTCTGCGAAGCACTACGCGCGCCAGTAGTAAATACTATCAAGCGCAGGTTGCCGTTGGTCGGATCGAATGGCCCTTCCTGCAGCAAGTCGTTGCTTAGAATGACTCCAGGCCCTGATCCGTCACCGCTCTTCGTAAACACTCCGGGCGCCGCGCGCAGGGTTGTCACGTTTCCGCGCGAAGCGAAGTTCTCAGAATTCGTAACTATAACCTCTGCGGTCCCGATCTCGGTTTGTGGCGGAACCAGGAAATTGACCTGACTCGGGGACACGAAAAAAATCTGGGCCGCGCGGCCATCAACCGTGACCGTCGTGCCGCCCACGTTCGTGGGGAATGTTCCGTTGGGCAAACGTTGAGACTGTTGAATTGAGTTTGCAAGTGCCCCGCCGGTGCACACCGCGATGCTGTCCGGCGCAACTGCTTTTGTTGTCGTCGATTCCTTGCCGAATGACGCTCCGTTTACGACAATGAGTGCGCCGAACGAGGGGCGCGAGGGAGTCGCAGAGAGGTAAATCTCGGAGTTGTTGGCCAGCTCGCTGTTGGTCAGTGGCCCGGAAAGGATGCGCGGAAAATTGAAGGTGACTACAGATCCGTCATCGTTGAGCGAAGAGATCACGTCCGCGTTAGCTGAAGACGGCGCATTCGTGATCTTCGCTAGTTGCGCGGACGGAATATCGAAGACATAGAGCTCGACGCCGCCGTCTGAGTTTGCCGGTGCACCCGGCACACTCCGCCGCGCCGCAAAGGCGACGCGCATGCCGTCACCACTGATGGTCGGATGCAGCGGTACTTCGTTGGCGCGCGCGCCGAGCGAAGTGATTTGCCTAACTGCGGCGCCACCGCGGCCATCAAAAAGAAAAACCTGGGTGCTGTTGGCCGCAGTCTCAGCGGAATAGACGACTCGCGTGCCATCGTCGCTGATTGCGCGGCCATACGTCATCGCCAACGATTGAACGTTGCCGGCGATCAGGGTGGCCGGGGCCGGACTAACGCGCGGTTGTTCCATCAAATCGCGCTGCGCGCTCGGTGTTGCTCCGTTATCACGTATGAAGGCGACGCTGGCGCCGTTTCCGCTGATCTTCGCGTCGCTCGATCCAACTATCCCTGAGGTGTTAGTCAGTTGAGCGAAGCTGCCTGCCGACGTGTCATATATAAAGATTTCCAGGTTGCCGTCGGAATTCTGTCCGGCCAGGTCACGGTTTGAAGAGAAAGCGATAAAACCGCCGCCGTCGCTGATCGAAGGTGAGAAGTTTCCATTCGTGACGCGGTTCGCAAGATCGCCCGGTGAAGTGTTTGTTACCTGAGTTAGCTCTGCACCGTTCCATAGAAAGATCTCCGCGTTGCCGTCCAGATTCCTCCCCAGTGGATCGTCTTTTGAGGCAAATGCGATGTGCGATCCGTCTTGTGAAATTGCCGGCGCAACAGCGCGCGTTCCTCCGATTTGGAAGAAGGTCGGTGGATCAGCCGCAACGTTGGCGCGGATTGCGCGAAAGTGTTCGTTGCCGCCGGCTGCGGCGATGTCCTCAGTCGATTCGAAGGCCAGTACTCTCCCATCACCGCTGATCGACGGATTTATATTGATGCCTTCTTCGGTAGTGTTAGTGACACGACGGAGCGCAAGAGATTGGGTGTGCCCGACGCGCAGACCGATAAGGCTGAGCGCAGATGCGCCGGCCAGAATGAGGACGAGTGTGCTTAGCTTTCGCATCAGAGCCCACGAGAGGTTTCGGTCCGAAAATAAACGCGGGGATTCTACATATCTCTCCGGGAAAAACAATGAAACAGAAATTGCTAACGGAAGGGCGATTAGCAAGCAATCCAACTAGCATTGCCAGCTCTCACAAATTCAGTAGAGGGTCGGTTGGAATCATGATTCTCGTTAATGCTGGGAGCGCGGACCGCGCTCAAGGCGCGAATCTAATCGAAAGCGATCGAACTGGTTCTTTCACGCTTCGCGCTCAATGCGGACGGGACCGTCCGCGTTCCCGGTAAAAGGAGGCTTCGGTTCTTAAACTGACTGGCTCCCACAAATTCAGTAGTGATGTCCTTCTGTGGAGGAGCTGGGTAAGTCAAGGGCCGGTTTGCTGTTGATACACGAGCTCCTGATGTTTGGACGGTGAAAGATTTACTGACGGCAACAGCCGACTTATAATCGCCGCGCCAGGTCAACTCAACCCTTAGGCGTCTTGCCCGCAGTAGTTAATATTATGGAAGAAAAACATGATTGAAACCGTAAATCTTAGGCTCATCCCAGCTCAGTTACAGCACTTTGAGGTCATCTTAACTGACCCAAGGCTGCTCGATCCGATGCTTGGCGTCGCTGTCTTTGATGATTGGTTCGATTTCCCGGGCGTAGCGGGCATCGAAGCCATACGATTCAGCTATGAATACCTGAAAGCTAATCCAGACGCGGTTGGTTGGTGGACATATTTTTTCATTCACATCAAAGACAATGTGCTAGTGGGTATGGGTGGGTACAAGGGCAGGGCTAATGAAGCGGGGATGGTGGAGATCGGCTACGCAATTGTGCCTGCCTATAGGTGTCGGGGTCTGGCAACGGAAGCGGCGCGAGGACTCGTTGACTATGCATTCTCACATCAACATATCCAGATGGTTGATGCACATACCCTGGCTGAACGTAATGCATCTACGCCAGTGTTGGAGAAAGCAGGAATGAAACATGTTGGAATTGCGCATGACCCAGAGGCAGGTGAAGTATGGCATTGGAGCTTGAAGAGAGAAGATTATTTGAAGGCTTGATTGGTCGAGCCGCCGCTTAAAACTCATTGGACCGGAGCGCGGGGAGCGTGTTTCTCAAACCGGGCACGTAAAATATCTCATAAGTCAATTAGAACGTCACTACCACAAATTCCTGCCGGTAGCATCTTTGGTATCGCTGCGCTACGATTCAATCTTGCAACCTGGATCGCGAAGTAAGTACAAGATCTTTCAAAGGCCAGTTAAGGAGATTAGAGAGCATGAAAGTCTTGATCGCAGGCGCGAGCGGATTGGTAGGCTCGGCCCTGATTCCCCTTTTGGAAGCCGATGGCGCGGAAGTGACCCGGCTGGTACGTACATCAGCCGGAGCAGGAGAGATCGAATGGCATCCAAACAATGATCAGATCGACGCTACCACGCTGGAAGGTTTTGACGCGGTCATCAACTTCGCGGGGGAAAATATTGCCGGCGGTCGCTGGACAGACGAGCAGAAACGCAAGATCCACGACAGCCGTGTGAACGGCACTCATCTATTGAGCGAAGCGATCGCCAGACTGAAGCATCCGCCAAAGGTTTTCGTATGCGCTTCAGCGACGGGAATCTATGGCGATCGCGGCGATGAGATTCTGGATGAACAGAGTGATTCGGGTGGAGGTTTTCTCGCTGGCGTCTGCCGCGAGTGGGAGCAGGCGACTGAACCCGCTGTTGCGGCCGGTGTGCGCACAGTCAATCTGCGGTTCGGGCCGATCCTCGCGCGTGAAGGCGGCATGCTGGCAAAGCTCTTGACTCCATTCAAAATGGGGATGGGCGGGAAGGTAGGTTCGGGCAAGCAGTACATAAGCTGGGTAGCGATCGATGACGTGGTCAACACGATCAAATTGGCGCTGAAAGACGAATCGATTCGCGGACCGCTGAACATCGTGTCACCGCATCCGGTAACGAACGAAGAATTCACAAAGACTCTCGGCCACGTGCTCTCTCGTCCGACGGCGCTGGCCATGCCGGCGTTTGCCGTGCGGCTGGCGTTCGGTGAAATGGCCGATGAGATGCTGCTGACCAGCCAGCGTGTGATTCCAAAGAGATTGAATGATGCGGGTTATGAATTTGAGTATCCGGAGTTGGAAGGGGCGTTGAGGAAGCATCTTGGGTGAGCGAAGTGACGTCGGCCTGAATTGCGTACCTACGGAACTTCAGCAATCTCATAACCCTCACCACAAAACCAACGCCATCAAATATCGAAACACGCCCGCCCCGATCAAGACCCAGAACGCATTTGCCCGGTAGCGCAGCAGGATCAGCAGAATGATCACGGCCATTCCCAGACCAATGATCGAATGAATGCCTGATCGCCCGACGCTCCAGGCGGCTGCGACCAGCAGACCCGCAACGGCTGGCGCGACTCCGCGCAGGAAAGCCTGCATCTGCCGGTTCGTACGAAAGCGTCTGAAAGATGTACCGGCCGCAATCGTCATCAAAAACGATGGCAGGAAAACGCAGAGGGTGGCGAACAAGGCGCCGAGAGTTCCGGCTACGCGATAGCCAACGAAGGTCGCCATGATCAAAACCGGGCCGGGCGTGATCTGGCCCAGCGCGGTCGCGTCGGCGAACTCCTGATGCGTCAGCCAGTGATGGGAATTGACTACCTCAGCCTCGATCTCCGGAATCATTACAAAGCCGCCGCCAAAGGTGACCGCGCCAATGCGCAAAAAGATAAAAGCCAACGACAGAGCCAGTCCAAGTTTGGCCAGGCCCGGTATGGCGATTAGAAAAAAGGCCCGCGCAGAAGACTTCGTCGTCGATCCATTCTCATCAAATTCGGTCTCTTCAAACTCTTCTGATTCGACTTCGTCCAAAGGATCGTCAGATTCGTAGTCATCGTCGAACTCATCCGTCTGCGCTATTTGGGCCTCGCTCATCCGGCGCAGACGTTCTTCAGCAATCGCTTCTGTCAAATAGCCGCCAAAGAATCGGTGCGGCTTGGTTCGTCTTCTTACCAGACGATTGCGTATGCGCTGCTGCCGACGCGAGGCGAACCCGCGAATTCTTTCCAGGCGCGACAACTGTTTTTCACCGAAGGTCTCGATTCCGATGCCAACCAATCCTGAAAGCAAAATCACTTCGACGACGGTCGCTTTGAAGACCACGACGGCCGCGCACGAAAGAATCATCAGGATTCTTTGCCAGGGTTTGCTGACCGTCTGTTTGCCCATGCGCCAGGCCGTCACGGCAATTAGCGCGACCACGGCTGAGTTGAACCCATGAAACAATTGCTCGGTATTAGGGAGTGCGCGGAAACGATCGTAGAAGATCGCCAGAGCGATCATCATGAACATCGAAGGCAGAATGAAAGCTGAAAGAGAAGCGCCGGCGCCGCGCCAGCCGCGCAAACGATATCCGATATAGGTGACGGCGTTACCGGCGCTAGTGCCAGGCAGGCTCTGACCGAGAGCCAACGCTTCGACGAAGTCCTGTTCGCCCAGCCAACGCCGCTCGAGCACGACGATGTGTCTTATTTGCGAGAGGACGGCAAAGCCGCCGCCGAATCCGGTGAGGCCGATTTTGAAAAACGAAAGGAAGAGCCCACCCAGGGTGGCGGTGCGCGAAATTTGCTTTAACCGTCGATGCCCATACCGCGCGCGCGCCTGAATTTTGCGAACGCGCTGACGCCCGTGAGTTCGTTTAGCAAACGACTGATGTTCCACTGAGGTGTGGAGTTTAGCATGTCAGAAGGCCACTCGTTAGCAGGGGACGCTCGGTATCGGTGGTGCAGGCGGAGACCCGGTCGCTACCCGCTCACGGACCTCACCTCTGCCTTGCCCTCCCTGACGGTCGGGCTTCTGACACTGGGCAGTCAGCCGATCACTTGCGCGGTGGCTTCTCTGGAGACAGAGAAATCCGGCAGGGCATCGAAAACCTCAAGCGCGTATTTCACATTTCCGAATGGGGCCGAAACCTGAACCCCCTGGATCAGGTCGCGCACATCCATCAGAGATTCTCTCGCGATCTTTAGACCTTCGTCGCGCCCAGCCTCTTTACTGATGGCCGATGCGTCGCGCATCCGATCCATGATCGAAGGCGTCACCCGCACGCCGGGAACTTCGTTGTGAAGAAACTCAGCGTTGCGGAATGAGACCAGCGGCCAGATACCGGCCACAATGGGAACGCGACAGTGCTCGATGCGTTTGAGAAAGTCCTTCAGTTGATCTGTATCAAAGACGGGCTGGGTGATCGCGTATTGCGCGCCGGCTTCGACTTTGTATTCAAAGCGCTTGATTTCTTCGTCAAGGTTGATCGCGCCGGGGTTAACGCCTACGCCAATACAGAACGCTGTCGGCTGGCCAATCGGATTGTTACCAATATCGAGGCCGTGATTCAGCTTGTTCACCATGTTCGTCAGACCGATAGCGTCGATGTCGAAAACGGCTGTGGCATCAGGATATGGTCCCATCTTTGGCGGGTCACCAGTTATCAATAGAAGGTTGCGCAGACCCATGGCCGCCGCGCCTAACAAATCCGAAACCATCCCGAGCAGGTTCCGATCGCGGCAGCAGTAGTGCAGCACCGATTCTATTCCTATCTGCTGCTCGACCAGGACCGCGGTAGCCAGAGCGCTCATGCGTGACTGAGCTCGAGCCCCGTCCGGAATATTCACGCCATCGACCCCCGCATCTTTCAGCAGGCGAATTGAGTCGAGCGTCTTATGGGTATCACAGCCCTTCGGCGGAAGCACTTCCACCGAGGTGACAAATTCACCGAGCGTGATCTTGCGCGACCATTTGGAACGTTCGGCGGGCGGCATCACCTGAACATCCGGCGCCGGCGCCTGCTCATCGACTATGGCTGGATGGTTGCCGGACACGAAGACCCGCTGCGCTCGCGGCGAGGCGGCCCGCACCGCATCGCTGATAAACTTTATGTGGGAAGGAGTCGTGCCGCAGCAACCACCGATGAATTTTGCGCCGGCCTGAATGAATCGTTTGGCAAACTTTGACATGTACTCAGGCGAGCACATGTAGAACTGTCGCCCCTGCACGTCACGCGGCAGGCCGGCGTTGGGCTGTGCGGAAAGCTTCTTCGAGGTAACGGCACGCATTTTTTCGAGTGCTGCCAGGATAATCGCCGGACCGACGCCACAGTTCAGGCCGATTACGTCAGCGCCATATTCATCAAGTTTCTCTGTGAACACTTCCGGAGTCGTTCCATAGGCGGTGTTGCCGTCGGTATATACTGCAATCTGCGCGATGATCGGCAAGTCGCATAATTCGCGGATGCCCCGTATGGCCTGTTGTATCTCTGAAAGGTCGGAAAATGTTTCGAGGACGAAGAGGTCAACGCCGCCTTCGAGCAGCGCCGTCGCCTGCTGCTTGAATAAATCTCTGGCTTCATCGAACGAGGTTGGGCCTAGAGGCTCAATACGCAGTCCCAACGGACCAATCGCGCCGGCCACGTAAGCTTCGTCGCCGGCGGCTTCACGCGCCACCCGCGCGGCGGCAATGTTGATCTCACGGAGACTGCCTTCCAGGCCGTACTGTGCCAACTTTGGCGCGGTCGCACCGAACGTGTTTGTTTCGAGCACGTCGGCGCCGGCGCGCACATAATCGGCGTGGATGCCGCGCACCAGATCGGGCTGAGTGACATTCAATTCATCGTAGCAGCGGTTGATGTAGACGCCCCGTTCATACAGCATCGTGCCCATCGCGCCGTCAAAGACGTGAATGCCGTCGCTATCCAGAAGAGTTCTAAACGGTTCCATAGTCTGTTTCAGCCAGTAGTCAGTTGTTAGGTTAGTTGCTCCCCGAGCGCACGAACTACTGACAACCAACAGCTGACTAATGACAAATAAAAAATCCCGCGCTAAACAACGCGGGACTTCAATTCGTCTGAAGTGTTTCGGTTCGTTCGTTTGCGAACTGCCGAGCTGTTTAGCCGTTTGTTTTGCGTGGCCGCAAGTCGCCTTAACTCACCACGTTTTTCAATAAGACTTATAGCCTCTGTTGAGACTCTCTGTCAAGACTGGTTTCTGGCGGTGTTGTTAGCACATGATATGTCCGATCTAATTAACACATGAAGTGTCCGATCTGAGCGGCGGGGGGAAACTGCATGACAGGATGCAGT
>Ga0137359_10000936_pt1 | contig 22690 bp, 29 predicted proteins | sample Mad1_40_16metaG_FD_108281 | JGI IMG/M metagenome (GOLD analysis project Ga0137359, IMG submission 108281) | Vadose zone soil microbial communities from Angelo Coast Range Reserve, California, USA - Mad1_40_16 metaG | ecosystem: Environmental > Terrestrial > Soil > Vadose zone | place: USA... | reverse complement strand
GTCGTTGTACGAGGGGAGTGAGGCGGCGGCGGCGGAGGTGGAGGAGGAGGAGGTGGTGGTGGTGGCGGTGGCGGTGGCGGTGGTGGGCGTAGACGTGGACGTGGTTCTGAGAATGGACGCGTTGGCTGATCAAGTGGCGATTGTAACCCCAAAGGGGGTGATGGCGGCGGCAGAGATACCTCTGGAATCTGGGAACTCTCGGGAAACGCTACAGGAATTATTGTAGGCTTGGCGTTCGCTAGTGGTGGGGTGGGAGGAGGCGGCGGGGCAACCTGAGCTTTGAAGTCCTTCTCGGTGATGAACGTCGGTTTGGCAGCTAGCTGGACTTTCAAGTCAGCTATCTCTGTCTGGAGGGTGGCGATCATTTTCTCCTTCTGAGACATGTTCTCGATCGCTCGCTCCGCGAGTAAAGCGGCGTCGACATCAGAGTACGTTTCCTTGGATTCCTCTCGTGACCGGAATCGAGAATACACGGACTCAAGAGCGCGTTTCAAGTAGAGCAGCTCTTTCTCTTTCTGCGCATTAGTGCTTTCCAAATCTGCGACCTGTGGGTGTAGTCGTTTAATGAGTGGAGATACAAGTCGTGAATGGTTGCACGGACGTGAATCTTAAGATTTGCTATCTCGTCCATCACACTAGTCCACTTTGTTTTCTCGCGCTCACGCTTAACTCGTTCATCCTATTTCGTAAAATGGGCCAGTGAAAATGTAGTTAGAGAACACAGCATGCGAAAGAAACATACATTTTCGCGAGTCTCAATGGGGTTCGAAGACTTCAGGTTGTCGAGTTCAGATTGTAGTTGTGTAACCTGCTTTTCCTTCTGAACTAGGCGTTGGACTAATCCATGGAAACTCTATCGAGAGGGTTAATACAAAGAAATGGTGTAAAACGTGACGAACCTCTGAACCACCCTTGCCCAAACCTCTCGACGCGGAAACCGGCGTGATTACTTTAAGAGTGGTCAGCTCAGCTCTCTGGTCACTAAGAACCTCCCTCAATTGTGAGCACTTTGGTAATCGTAAACAAAATGATGACCCTTTAACGCAGAAACGAAATGCACCTCTGCCGTCAGGCGCTCAACTTGTCCTTGAAGGGTCTCGACTTCGCTGCGAAGGGCTACTCTGGTGTCATCCTCTGTGTCCCACGATTCACCGAGGCTACCGGTGACGTCTTGCATGGTTACCAAAAAGTCCTTCAGAAACGATCGCCAATCTCTCTGTCTATTTGACGTTAGCCTTAGTCACGGATTGTTTGCGAGATTTGCCGCACAAGTTGTCAATAGAGCTAGCTTGTTCAACGAAAGTTACAATGACGGAAGGCAAACCAACCCGTAAGACACTGAAAAGGAATGATGATCCAGGCTAGTGCGAAGCTGTGGATAACCATACTTTTCGCCCTGCCGTTGAAACAAGCATATCAATGCCCTCAGGATTTTAACAATCTTGTCGTAGTCCTCAGGGTAGGACCTCGTCAGATGAACAAGCTCCTCGATGGCCGATGTTATCTCGGGAGCATTGCGGCTGTCACCTTGCACGAGATTAGACGCGCGCTCCCGCATATCTTCCTCGTCTTCAAACTTCTCTTCTGTGTATACGTCTAACTGCGTTACCAAACCTTCTGGTGGTCTTATGTATCGCAAAGTCTGGCGCGGGATAAGAGTATGACAGGATAGCGACGAGACCACACTCACAACAATAACTTCATTTAAACCTCGTCTGCTGAATTCGTCACGTAGTAAAATCCGCTCTTCCAAAGACTCAGGGCCATTTGTCAGTGCATTAATTAGAACCATAGATGCTGTGCGCGCTTCCCAGGAGCCATCACCCTCGGAGGGAGGAGCTGCGCTCCCCACAGAGTCATCCGCATCAAACTCGGGGAGGCGCAACGATGCAATGAGTTCTTCAAACCGAAATGCCTCATCAAATACAACCCGGTGATCTGACATCGCTGCCATGACCTTCTTGTGGCCTTCAGGAATGGCTAAGACGCATATAGCAGCCAGAAGATCGGATACCAAAGCTCGCAGTTTGGATGAGGCATGGTGTAGGGAATAAGCGATGTGGGTAATCGTAGTAGGCGAATCAAGGACCGCATTAAACCCCGGCTGTGGCAGGCTACATTCAACGTGAGACAATTCGGACGTTCCTTGCCTGCTCACCTCTGTGTTCGACAAAACCCTGAGAATTTTCACGATTTCCAGAAGCACAACACCTTCTATATCGGAGAGATGTTTTCTCTTTCCCGCTCTTCCAACGAGGCCGGCTAGTACAGCACCGAGGACGCGTAAACCCCCCTCTGTCTCAACAAACTCTTTGACCCAAAATACACGAGCGGTGGATAAATGAACTCGTAGCGAAATCAGGTGTTTAACGAGTTTTGTGTCGAGAGCCTTGCCTTTGATACCGTCTACGTACCACTTCGGGGTCTTGTCTTCCTTCGGTTGACCCCTACTAGAAGCCTTCTCGCCACCAGAAGAAACCCACCAGCTCGACCAAAGCCCGCCTGTACTCTGAAGCTGAAGTGGTTGAAGTTCCTCCGTTGCCTTTACCTCCTGGGCGGTCGTCCAGGTGGCCTCCGCCCGGTCGCCTTTACGGTTCGAGCCAGAGGTGGACGAAGCAACTGCGGTAGCAGAGCCCCATCCTCCGATTGACAGTCGCCTAATTAAGCCAGAGTCCCCAGTTAATTGAGGAGCGAGACGAGGCAATAGATTGCTCGCGCTGGAAGGGCCGTATGTAGCAAAATAGGGAGGCTGTGTTCCGTGCAAGTGAGATTTTGGTGTCGCGCTTCTGGACTGTCTGTGTTGTTCCAGAAGGTATAACTTCCTGTCTCCAGAGAGCTGATACATCGCCCGACGTTGTGGCTCTTTCAAGCCTAGATCATCCTACCCGTACTTCAGCAACCTTATATAAGACTGACATGTTCGCAAATACCATCATCTGTTCAAATTCGTTTGTGTCCAAACCGTCATCTCCGCTATCATCCTGGCTTCTCTGAGAATGGTCGTCTCCGTTGGTTCGTCCCACGAGCTTCGGCTCGCTGACGCTCATCCGTTTGGGTGTGGAGTCCTTAGTTATTTTAGGAGGGGAAGTGGATATCGATGGGCGGAGCCAGCTGTCAAACACGCTCGATAATCGGGCCTGAGACAGAGACTGGCGCCATTCCGTAGACGAGGAACTCGGCTTCGCTGGCGAAGGAACATTAGACGCTGCTTGAGCAGTACTTTGCTTGGCTGTTCCGCCCTCGTCCTCTTCCTCTGACGCTTCCATATCCTGAACTACCCTGATTGTAGATTCTGACGGTTCGAGCGACATAGAAGACGTAGAGCGCGGTCGAGAGCGACGATACCATTCGTCTGGAACTGAAAACCGAAAGAAACGTCTCGCCTTCGCGGAAAAGCTAGGCGGGGTCACGGGAGAAAGTAACAAGCCGGAGAAGCATATGTCCGAAGAGAGTGCAGAAGCCTCTGTGTGTTATTAGAGTCGGCTTTAGCGGTGGAATGGAAAAGGCCAATCGCCACTCACTCTCAACGTCGCCCTCCGCCCACACCTCTTCTAACACATAGAGCACAAGACCTCCGCTAGGTCCCGGTAGTGACCTAGTGAGTCCGAGAGCGTCTAGAATTGACTGAGAAATATCTGTGACAGTAGCGGCTCTTGAGAAGAAGCACCTCCAAGTAAAGCCATCGTGGATTTCTGGAACACGAAGAAAGGATATTGTGACGGAGAGTGAAGGGTGCAAGGAAACAAGGCGCAGGACAGGTGAATGAAGATGCGAGGTCAATGCGAAAGATGAGAAGTGACGCTCAAGCGAGGGATCTGATGATGTAGTCTGAATCAAGGGAGAAACTCTGATTGACTCGTCCACAAGACCTGGAGCGGGATCCCAACAACTGAATACGAGGCAGAATGGATCTATAGGGACACATACCATCTCCTAAAGATTCCAACTCGAGTTCTTCCCACTGGCGACCGGGTGTCTCATTACGGATCAACTGAATCGCCCAACCGCGAGGCTGCAAATCACCAAGTATATCAGACTTGACTTCATCAAGATCCCTTAGTGCATTTATCACATCAGCGACAGTCGCGTGCTGTTGTACTGAAGCAAAGTGAAGGGAACCGGACGGTAATACTGTTGGTACAATGAGAATGTCATCGGGCATGGGGAAGAGCGAGCGAGAGTGAAAGTGCTATAAGAAGCGTACACGGGTAACTTAGCAAAACAGAAGATATGATGACTAAATGACTAAGCAACTTGAGACGACGAATCGGCATCCACACTTGGGTGGACCATATAGAATACACGCATATCTCCACCTTGTGTGCTGCTTTCATCCATGGATGTGGGCAGCGAACTTTGCACATCACCTGTGATCTGGATAAGATAATTGTCCTGTCGGCGAAAGATGTGAGCACTCTCCGCTACGTAGTCCATATTGGTAGAGGCACCTGACCTTTACGAGCTTCCTTAGAACCTTCGTGATCAGTTCCTTTTCATACTCCAGCTCATCGACGTCTTGAATCTCCTCCTCCTTCACCTCTAAGTACCAATCGATAAGTTCATCTCGGTCTATTCCTTTGCCGGTCTCCCGCTCGACAGCCGCAAGGTGTAAAACGATTAGACTTTGCAGGGTCATGTATTTGTCGTGCGTGATGACCATCCTGCGTTTCGAAGACGTAGGTGCGTCGATTTGTGGTGTTTTTGGGGTCACCAGACTCTGAGTTTGTGTGCTTGAGGTCCCATCTACCCCTGAAGGCTCGGTGTACATCTGATCTGTCATCTCTGTGTCACCACCGCCGGACATTGTGACGTCTTGGCTATCATCTTCGCTCATCTTAGGCTGCACGTTTTCACTAGCTATTTTCGTGTCTTCTTCATCGAAATCTATGTCGTCTTGTTCGACGTGGATGATAGATTGTCGCAGGAGACTAAATGCTTCTCTCACGAAAGTTGGCGTAATCTGGAAGATAGGTCTGCTCCCTCCAATTGCAAGCAGCTGATGTACTCACCTCTGACGTACAGTTCGCTCGGGCGATTGCTTCGCTGAGACGAATCATGCTCTCAAGTTGACGAACAGTTATGCGATAAGAATTTCGACCGGCGCCGGTCCCATCATCTTGGCGAAGCATTCTGTATTTCTCGACCAAAACATCTGCAGCTTCGGGTGTAAGCTACGTAACCGTCCAAGTCGTCAGTGTGTATGGGTAGCACTTTTGTGAAAGGGACAAACCTTGGGGTTGAATGTTCGAGCATAACGTATATACCTCTGTAAAGCTTCCGTACTGAATTCCGGGTGCAATGCCTCATCTCGAAAACGATGGACATTAACAATGTGCTTCGCTATGTTGAGATCGACCTTCTCGTCACATTCGTCCAGGACAACGAAAAAAAGGTCGAAACGACTCATAATCGGGGCAGTCATCGCAACGTTCCCTCGAAGTGTCTTCTTGCGATCGTACCTGCCACCGATGGGGTTTGCGGCGGCAAGAATGGACGTGCGCGCATTCAGTGTGGCATGAATGCCTGCCTTGGCGATTGATATGGTCTGCTGTTCCATGGCTTCGTGGATGGCGACCTGGTCCGAGATATCCATCTTGTCAAATTCGTCGATAGCGCAGATCCCATTATCCGCAAGCATCAATGCGCCAGCCTCGATAGTGAAGTCCCCTGTCTCTTCGTCTTTCACAACCGCTGCTGTGAGACCTGCTGCCGAGGAGGCCTTTCCTGAAGTATAAACTGCACGAGGGAGGAACGAGCAGATATACCTGACAGAAACCGATCGGCGACTGAATGCACACGGTCTAACTAAAGTAACTTACTTCAGGAACTGTGATTTTGACGTTGACGGATCGCCTATGATGCAAATATTGATGTCTCCGCGGAGATGCATACCTTCCGGGGTTTGCTTGTGTACACCCCCCATAAGCTGAAGCAGCAAACCTTTCTTCACAATTTCATGTCCATAGACCGTCGGTGCGATGCTTTCCACCAGCCGAGAGTAGATATGGTCCAATTCGATCATGCGTTTGAGTTCCTCAAACTCTGGCTCTGTAAGGGATTTGGCAAATGCCAAACCGCCATCTTCTCCGTCTTCATCCTCACCTCGGACATTCGCAGATCCCTGGATGTCGTTTAATGATAATGACGTCTCAAGTGTCTCAAGGTATCTCTCACCCTTCCATCTGCATCGTGTACCATACACGCCAAAAACGCCGTTTTGTACTGCAAGTCTCGTACACCCAGAACTTTCAATCCGGTGACGCCGCTTCCTCCGATAGAATTGGCGTTACCAGCACCATTTCGATTGGCGTCCCGTTGGAGTTCCGCGTTGTTGCCGCCAGGCAGGCCAAGCTGGCTTACATCGGGCACAACGATAAATGAACCCGTGAAGACGCATTTGTCGCCTGCCTTCGCGCGTTCGACAAGTTCGGAACGAAGGATGACGTCCAGAGACCGAGGCATGGACCCTGTGGGGATTTCTGATGGATTCTCCTGGATACGAACTTTTTGCCAGTCGGTGAACTTTGACGTATCGATTTGGAGTTGCCATGCTGAGCGGTTCCCACACGTTGGATTTGGGCATAAATTCGGCTGGCGATGCATATAGTCCCTTAGTGGACCAAAGGAACAGCCATAACGATCTCTGAGTACGAACCTCCGTATACTTGAACTGTTGCTCGATTTCGTGCACAAGGGCTCCGCAAACCTCACAAATAAAGCTGCCGAAGAGGAGCTCCGGCCTGACCTCGCTCGTGCGCGTCACAGTCCCGCTGATGCTCATCAAGGTCCCGATCTTGTCTGTTCTGAGATCTCTGATGGCAGAAACTAAGGGCAGGTGATGGAAAGCGACGCTAAACTCGCGAGATTGCAAATTTGTGGAGTCCATAGCGGCTGAAGTGGGATTGATTTTGATGTATTCTGGTTCATATTCCGCAACTAAATTGTAAAGAGCCTTCCGAAGATATGGCAGAAATCGATAATACTGTCTTTGTATGGCATCCGCAAGAACATCATCCTTTTGCAAAAGGTGGCCATAGTCGACATAGAGCGTGGTAAGTTGGTATTCGCGCATAGTGTGGATTTGCTCGACGTAGATAAGCTCGCCATCATTAGCTATAGGGATATCACCATCTGGGCCAGGGGTTTGGGTTTCAGAGAGAGCTACGTCTCCTGTGAAGCTAAGTAGGCTCGCCGGATGTACAGTGCGATCATGAAGCCGAGCGACTTACGTCTTCAGAAACGCTTCAAAGGCCTCTGCAACGCTCTCGCCCACTGCATCCTTCACAATGGGCACATCCCCGTTTAGTTGTTGCTGTTGTTCACCCCTTGGTCTCCGTCTCCTTCTAGAGCTCGTCTCAGTAACATCTTCTCGAGCATCATTCCCCTCGTCGCCAAAGCTGAGTGCGTCTGTAGTACGACGCGTCGCTTGTCGGGTAGAAGATTGCGCATGCGGGGATACCGAGTTCTGTTGAGTACCGCTCGGAGGAAGAGATGAACGAGGAAGTGGGGGAGATGACATCTGTGTGTGCTGGATTTGTCGACACGCGGTTGATGGATAATAAATGAGTTTCGCGCCGAATCGCGTGTGCAATCATCGCGAAAGCACCGGCCCTTCATCAAACCACGTGATGCAACAATCCATTAGGTTACCGTGTAAAGTACAACTATACTGCCCGAGGTATCCAGAACCACTTTCTGTGGCCAAACAACAATAAAAACAGACTCAAACAGATTAGCGAGCAGCCGATATGAACCCGAAATTCGATGCTCGAAGTGCTATAAAGTAAAAGCAAGAAGGTATTGATGGCAAACTAGACAAAGGGAAAGAAATGAAAATCTTGGAATGACAACTGAAAGGTGACAGCGCGGAAGTTATCCACTCTTGCGTGTGTTGAATATCAAATGGCAGGCCATTGACGCCGGAAAGATAATCTTCGGTTAGTCGAGTTAGTGATTTCCAAAAAGGCGATGAATGTGAGAGAGGGACACACAAAACTATCTCGTATCTCCATACTCTTTTTGGTAGTCTCTAGTGGCGAGAGCAAATCGAAATTTCTCACAATGGCGGCCATGACTATCCTCAGTACCATCTGAGCTAAGTTTTGGCCCCCACAGACACGAGAGCCTGTTCCGAAGGGCATCATATGCCGATTCATGGCTTCAAGCTGCTCCTCGTTGTCTCCAGTTTCCAGCCACCTCTCTGGAATGAAGGTTTCCGGGGCTGGGAATACAGTCGAGTCACGGTGTGCAGACCAGGCTTGGGTAGCAACGACTGTCCCTGGGGGCAAAGCATAACCCATCAAGTCGAACGCCTCAGGTACAGACGTTTTTACACTCGAGTTCGGCACAATGCGCTCGAGTAGGCTGGGGGCTGCACCGTAAAGACGGAGACCTTTGAACGATCCGTTATAACACGCAGTTAGCATGAAGTTCAGCCAAACCTTCACTGATAAACGCGCTCAAATACGGAAGATTCCGAAGGGTGGAGATATCCGGAATAGCATTGCCATTGGGCATAGTCGTGTCCAACTCAGCCCGAAGTTTCTTTGCGACGTCAGCACGGCGGCTTAGCTCCCAGCAAAGGTATGAGAGTGTCGTCGAAGTCGTATCGCAACCGCCAACGCTGTGAGGACACATGATTCAGCTACCAACTTTTCAAGGACCTTTTGACGTAAAAAAACGCACAGATGGCCCATGTGTTCAGATATAACGTCCCGATCTGAAACGGTAGCAGTTGATGATCCTGCGTAATAGCGGAGGAGGCGTTGAGCAAGTGTAACTCTATCAGACTGCTCAGAGGCTCCGGAAACCATTTGTGACTTCGTTTCGTAGACTCTTGCACTGACGAACTGGCCGAGATGATTATCAGTTCTCGTAACTTCTTAATTCCTAAGAAATCGATCACTTGCCTCTGCCATTATCCTGTCAGAATCGCAGAGCTGGCGCCAGCGGCGATTAGGAATGGCACAGACTAAGTTCCAAGCTCGGTTAGGGACAGCACTCCGCTGGCGTGGGTAAAATGAGTTCATGAGTCATTCAGTGAATACTTTGTACAGACCAGCACTCCGCGCTTGGGAAAATCTCCGATTGCCGTGACCAACGGGTCTTCAGCATCCATAACCCACTTGCTGAGAGCACCAACATGGTAGCCAAACGAGGAGGCAGAGACGACATCGACCATGAAGTGGCGAAAGAAAGTAAGACAGTCGACGGAATTTCCTTTAATAATTCCGTTGAGAATCTTTATAGCTAAGTGAGAATCATCTCATGACAGAAGGAAGCATTGGGCATTTCATACATTAATCAATTCGAGGGTAGAGTGGTGTATATCAAGCTGGAACTGAGCAAGGTTGGTTGGGATATAATGTGGAGCATAGCCTTTCTTCCGGAGAACATGAGACGCGTGAGGTAAAGTGGTCATGCTACAGAAAAGGATGTCAGGCCGCAGAAAGTGCTCGTGCACGGAATGGACGGTCCGTACGCATGGTCATTGTCATTCCTGTGACATCAATGAGTATGAAGTTACCACCTGAGGAAGAAAGACGGACGTGAGGAGGCTCTTATAGTACGTGCTCTTGTCAAATTTGAGAACAGAGTAGACATTCTTCGTAGTGGAAAGATCATTGAAGACCACCTTATTTGGGCCAACACGTACGACAGGGCCGTACACTTCGAATAGGCTATGTATAGTCCTGCATTGCTGGAGACGGAGAACGTGTGTTGTGAGCCAAAAGTCGGATATTGCCGCATACCAAGGACCAGGGATATCGCAAAGAGGGGAAAAGCAGAGCTGATATATTGCGCAAAGAACCAAGTAGAGAACGACGAACGCAACAGCAATGGCGAGGGAGTGGTCAAAGACGAAATCTAAGAGGGTGGGCATCGCGAGGAGATTGAAAGACGGGGTAAGGGCGTGACAGAGGGGGGAGGGAGCGCAAATTCGGGCGGGAAGAAAGGAGGGCAAACGAGGTTGAGATCCCTCCCACCTGAGGGTGCCACTTGTTTATATGCAGCGAAAGAAGGGTCCAAGGAAGAACTGACCATTTTGGACGACTTGTAGTCGTGCCCAAAGAAGATAACGAATCGCTTGATAGTGTCGTGTCATTTCACTCTGCGTGGTTAGCGCTTCAACGAGGCCCGTTGTCGCAGTCTCTTTTGGCATTCGTTCCCCAGATCGACCCTAATCAGTGGAGGCGCGGCCTTGGTCATCGAGTTCCAAAGTCAGGAATTCACAAAGATTCCGCGACAAGGTTGGAATCCAAAGGCGTATATCCCGTTGTAATCCAAATATCGCAAGAGCACAAAACCCGGAAAATAAGGCTAGACCAAGTATGCAATGACGAGCCACGGAAGAACCTGCTTCCGGACAGATGCCACACTCTTCACTTTAATCTGCTCTGCCGGGCTTTACGACCGCTCTATCCAAGTCCGCCGCACGTTTCGACACGTCGCGCCCAAGCCCCACACCCGTCAAAAAACATATTCGAATAGTTGCGCCGAGGTAGACAAATCCTACACTTCCCCAAGCCATCGCATTCCACTTCCAAACCCTCCAGAAGATGTCAGGCCCTGCCGGAGACATACTGGCGAGGTGCCCAAAATCGGCAATGAGCAGACAGAATAAAAGGCGCCTCCAAGTCTTCAATGACGGGGTGGAAGATAGCACGAGGTGTTCGGTTAGGGCGAAAAGCAGGTAGAGGTTTGCAAGTTGCAAAAGGCTCATTCTAGTAGGTGTGTCTACGGCACCGGGGGTAAACTGGCTGTTTGTAGAAGCAACCAGGTCACAAAGGTAGTTGTCCTGGTGAATGGCGGCATAATACGCCCCCGCGAGCGCAGATATGGGTTCGATGTAAAGAAAAAATAGTCGATAGGGCAGGGGATAAACGTCGCACATGACTCAAGAGTGCACTGCCACCGTTTACAACGATGATCGTCTCTTCCGGCCCTATCCGAAAACAAACACAAACACCAGAGATCGAAAAACAGCGACGCGCGATGGCTTGGTTCCGTGTTTGTGAAACTACCTAACAATTCTGGCTGCTATCTAGGCAATAGAATACGGTATGGCCCAAAGTGAGACCTATCCGGAGCAGAACCACGACGTAAGGACTTGGCGGATTTCGATTAGCACCACAGTCGTAGCTGTCCGTGTTAGTCGCGGGTAATGACCTCCGCGCCGTCTTCTGTGATCAGAACCATGTGTTCTTTCTGAGCGCTGCGGGCACAATTCTAATTCAGTAAGTAATGATGTGATAGAACCGAATCATGGACGGCGAATAGGGTGCCCTACCTCAGTGGAAGCTGTCCAACCATCAGGGAAAATCCAACCCCTCGGATTAGATCCTTGAATGAGGCAGGGCTTGGAGGACGTCAACATTACGAAGTCACGATGGTCAAAGCACTTGCCTCAATAGTAAAGCAATGCCCCGTCAGCATAACCCCAGGTTCTTCGTTACCTGAGAACTTATGGTTCAACAACCGATGCTCATACATAGATCGCTCAACTCACGGTGATGCAATACCCACGGTGAACGGTGAAATACCTCGCCAATCCCATGACCCGTAAACTGACTTGACACCGAGTAACCCCGGCGATCAGCTAGATCGTGTATAGCCTTTCCAATAGACTTGAAGGGTTGTCCGGGCCCACAGACAGTAATTCCAACGTCCAAGGCCTCGCTCGTCGTGGCGACCAAATCTTTTCCTGCCTCGTCCTTGATGGTGATATCATACAGTGTTCTTGTGAAAGGGCAATCCACTCACCACATTCCCAACCAAGAATGTCCGCGACGTGTCCCCATGATACCCTTCTAGGTATACGGTTATATCTATGTTGACAATGTCACCGTCTTCTAAAGACCGACTGTGCGTGTGTAAGATCAGTGGCAAAAGCTGTGTATTGGGGACATACTCGTCTGGAATCCCATGGGCTATGATGTTATTAACGCTAGTGCAGCAAGCTTTGGGAAAACCGGAATATCCCAGAGGCGACGGATATGCTGAATGAGCGACGATATAGTCATGAATTGCGGCGTCCAATGCATCCGTGGTGGTGCCAACCTACCTGGGGTTTAGTGCTTACAGTAACGGAATACAATGCCGATCAGCTTTGACCTTCACTAGCGTGCCTGCGTATTCCAAAACATTTCGGGCTAGCCGGCCAGCGCTTCTCAATCGCCGCTCTTCGGAACTACCGAGCTGTATGCGACCGTCGCCGAAAGTAGAAGGTGTCCCACCATGTTGGTCAGAGGAGGAAGGTGGCACGTAAGGCGGGCGTGGAATGTGTGGGGGCACAGGCCGTTGGGCAATGTGAGAAACCCCGAAAACGAAGGGTTCCTGTGGCAGAATAATTGAATAGGTGCCAAAGAATCCATCATCCGACTCTGAGATATCGGCCTCATCGGTGTTTGTATGACTCGTGTACCGTCGTCGCTCAAGTGAACCAACGGAACGGCCTGGCGTGAAAAAAAGAAAATTTCTAGGGCAAAGATCAACGGAGACACGGCGGTGGCATGTACTCAGAGGGGTTACGCGAAGAGTCCTCGAAACGAGCATCAACAGTCGGTTGGTGCAGGTACAGTACGATGATGGTCACGACAAACGCGCGCTCAGGGCACAGGTCAGGAACACTGGCTCAGCCACCCACCAATGCCTTATCAACAACGCCGCCCTCTATGATATATATACGTCTCATTGGGTGTGTCAATTATGTCGCACGCGACGAGCAGATACAATGTAGGTATAAATGATGCAGGGGTAAAGCAGCGCGGCGCTTTTCTGCGCCAAAAATCATCCATCTAGTGTCACCGGTCTCAGTGAACTCAGGGTATGACCCGCTTGGTTTCCAGCCTTTGTCCATTGCTTTGGAAGAGGAGTGGCTTGGGCAGCTCCCGTTGCTCGCCGTGGAGGAGACGATGGTACAATGGCTGAGCTGCGTGGTTGAGCAGGTATCACGGCGTAGTGCTGGTAGTTAGCACCCAACCAGCCTCGGACAGCTGGATGATCGACACCCGGTGAACAATTGCATGTGGCGTAGAGTTCCAATAAATTCGTGAAACTTTCAGTTGCATTAAACAGTGGGAGCGCTGAGTCGGTCATCAGTGTCAAGATATATAATGTACGTAAGTAGTAATTACCTTCGTGTAGGGTCCTGTATGCCTGCTTGTAAGAAGCGCGTCGACTGCACATCACTATACGGGCAGGCATCGGTGACAGCAGAAGGGAATACCAAAAGTGAAACTTACAGTAGGCACAAGCTACGACGGCAGCGGTGGATTCTGTTAAGCAGTGGACGAGAACACGACCTCTATTATCCAGGGCATCTTGAATGTATTTGCAGATGGTGGGTAACGAAAGGAGAAGAGTTGCTTTGTTGGATGAGGGTATCTCGATGTGACTATGCTTGAGACCGATGTTAGATGGAAAGGTAGCAGATGGCGACAATGATACGCAGTGCGTCAAGCCCAAGTATTCAACTAAGCAGGCAGCTTGTTCCGGGTCAGTTGGAAAGTCGCTATGGCAAGACTTAATTAACGGAAGCTCAGCCAGTCAACAGTGTATCCGTCATACCTACTCAGGGAAAGCTTCTCTGGTATGATACAAGTCGTGTCACTTAAACTGTTCAGAAAGGTAGTGACATCCTGACGGTGCCTGCGCTTCCAGGCGCGGTAAGTGGCATTCGTAGGGGATAACTCGTAGTTGCATGCTTCGAAAACGTGAAGTTCCTTTATGAAGCCGTAGTTTGGTTGTATCTGTGGGCGAGCTACAATTATAAAGGTATGTAAGCGAGCGAGTGAGGGAAGGAAGAAGTGAGCACCTCTCTTAACGAGGGCAATCGCCTTATGGGCGGAAATATGACGAGCCGACATTACTAGTTTCTCATGAGATTGAGCCTGTTATTGAGGCGGAAATCCTCACAATACGCTGCAACTATAGTGGCACTCCTCGAAATACCCATGAGACAGTGGACCAGCACTCTGCCGCCGCCATTGATGGCGCTTCTGATAAAGCGACAAGTTTCGGGCAGGTGGATGAGAATGTCTTCGTATTCGGAGTCTTGAACGGGTAAGGTTAGGTGATTGGGACCTTGCAAGGGATAGTCGGGACACGCAGAAACGATGTGCGTTATGCCAAAGAGTCGGCGCAGGTCAAGGGACTTTGCAGCGGAAAGACTAGTACTATGAGACAATCCGAAGAGGAAAGCAATTGAAAACGCGTACTTTCCAATGTAGAGCTGACCGTCTATGATGGTGTCGATGTTGTGGGTTGCTGTATCGGGCATGACGTATGGGGGCAGAGGGTGAGTGAGAGGCCAGAGACCTCACCAAAGGAAGTTTTAAAGAGGGTAGAAAGAGAGACCTTAACGCGATACGGGGCTGGAGTGACAAACGGTCTAGTCGACAAGGCGGGCACAGATTTCCTTTCATGGAATGGCACCCTTTATCTGTGACCCCTATCGCTCCCAATGGATACCCGTTGCCCTAAAGTTATCGCTCCACAAGAAGATCGGTTTATTGATTGTAATCCCATGCGGTTGGTTATGGAATATAATTTTGTCCACATGAAACCTTCCACCACAATTTTGCGGCGCACCCCAAATCACTCCACGCTGCCGCCACTTATGTAACCACCTCTTCTTTCGTACTGTAAAAAGCGCCGTCTAGCCGGAATTAGATGTGTCGTAACCCGATCTAGATCGCTTGAGTTCCGCGTGACATACACGAAAATAATTTGACGCCGGGTGCCGCACTGATAACCGTGCCGGCGAGATATCGGCCATGTTCCCAGGAACGTTCCGAGTGAGGGATACTCAAGGCATCTAATAGCATCCCAGCCTTGCAAGGAATAAATGGTTGCAGTAGAATACCGCAGATGCGCAGAGTTTCGAGAGACAGCGCGTAGACTTCGCCTATAAGTTTTTTCGGCGTGTATTTAGCCCATGGTTCAGTCGCGTTCATCATCATATTGGCCTGCGAGAAAAATCCGTGAACGGATAAACACCAATGAATTGAAATTTGCACCAACAGCTTTAAGTTGAGAAACAATGGCCTCCAGAGCCTCCGAAATTCGAAGCTCCTCGAGATAATTGTGGACTACGGCGGCCAAGCCTTGAAGAGGTGTCACCACTTCAGTCAGTTTTTCAACGTAGATTGACCGCTCTAATATTTCTCGCGAATACGATTGAAAATCTTCGGGTAATCGCTTTCGAATGGCAGCCGATGTTATGCGCAAGTAGAAGTTCCCGAGTAAGGATTGAAGTTCCGAAGCGCTGTTTTCCAGTTGTTCACTCGACCAGTCTTATAGATATTCAATTCAATTCGCAAGTTAACTTTAAGCGATTAAGGAGCTCACCAACGTCATCCTTGAAGCGGCCACCAATCCGAGCCAGATAATACCTCACTGGGTCTGCCCCTAGTTCATCGATCACACGGAACGGGTCCACGACATTGCCAATAGACTTTGACATCTTCCGCCGGTTCACTGTCCAATGACAGTGAACAAGGAGCTTTTTTGGGAGAGGTAGGCCTAGTGCCTGAAGCATGGCCGGAAAGTATATTGCATGGAAGCTATCAGCTATCGACGTCAGAGACTAGGAAACACAGCGCAAAACGGAAACTCACCGCACGATATCTTTACCAATGACCTGAAGGTCCGGCGGCCAGCACGACCCGATCCTCCCTTCCTCCGCATTCCAGGGGTATCCGGTTGCGGTCAAATAATTTATTAATGCGTCAAACCACACGTACACCGTATGCGCAGGGTCATTTGGGACGGGTATCCCCCAATGCAAGCGATGACGAGGACGGGACACTGACAGATCCTCAAGTGTCATAGATAGCATGTTTAGAACGTTCGCATGCTGCTGTGGAGGGTGGATCGCGTAGGGGTTCGAGTTATATCGTGCAAGTAGGAAGTCGCGGAAGTGGGAGAGGCAAAATTTATAGTTCTCTTCCTCCGTCCACTCAACCACAGAGCCAGTCTCCTTAGAAACAAAGACATCCTCACGGAGACCATTTGTGGAATTCCCAGGGCATTCGACTTGGTTGTCTGTGTAGAAACACTCGTCGGAGATTGAGTACCATCCTTTGTGAGAACCCTTGTAAATCAACCCTTTCGATTCTAATTCGCACTAGTGCATCATGAGGAAAAAGGGAAAGCAAAGGTTGCGCAGTCGCCTACCCACACATGCTGCACGGCGTCGTGGTGGTCTTTCTCTGAAGTTCGGATGAATCTAGTATATGAGGCGTCTGCTTTGCTTGCGAGAACCTTTAGGAGTAGCGCAATCAGCATGGCGTAAACTGCGTAAACTGGATTGCAAGTAGGTGAACACACACGAAAACGATCGCTTATGCTGTCACAGAACTCCAAGGGTTTTAAATTTTGTGCATCAGCTGCTCTCTGGATTTTGAGGCCGTGTTCATCCGTGCCAGTAAGGAAGTGGACGGTTCTATCTGGCCGAGAGAGCCTGGCGTGTCGTGCGAGAATGTCAGTGATCACCAATGTATAAAGGTGGCCGATGTGAGGCACTACGGTTGGTGTCAGAAGCGAGGATCATTCCACGGGCAAGAGACGTGGTGACCATACCAGAGTTTGGATAAAATATGGGGGTCGTTAAATAATAAGGCTTGTCACTAGCTCTAGAATAAGACCGAATATTGCTTGTTAAAGCTGGTCGTGACAACTGATAGCAGATATGACGAGTGCATGGTCTCGAGAGCCTGAGCATGGCGCGGCACAAACTGCCATGCCACGTTTGGCCAGCACTTGTAGCTGTGTGTTAGGGTTAGGGCCATGTACCTATCCTCGACACCGAACCCGACTCAGAGACAGCGCCAGGAGCGCCTTCAGCACTATTAATTACTATGTCCGACTCTTTCGCTGACCTTTGGAACTCTTCTGCTGTGAAGCCCTCACAACCTGTCCGAAAGTTAGGTGCGAGCCCTGTGCCATCTTCTGGGGCGAGTCTTCGCCCGAAGCACGACGCGTTTGCCGTGCTTGCAGCGTCTGGGTCAAAGACTCCCAGCCCGCGCTCCCTAACACCATCCACCCAATCTGCCGTGGCTCAGAGACGGAATGGCTTCACAGCGCCAAGTACCTCAGGAGATGCGTTCGGTGATCTACTTTCGGGATCATTTGCGGTCAATTCCAGTAATGCCAACCTCAGCATAGCGGAACAGGCAGCGAAGGCCAACACACGAGTAATTCAACAGCCCCCCGTACCATCGCAGAATACGTCAGCTTGGGTGGGACTTGACTCCCTTGCGGGGGATACACCTTCCTCATCTTCGCTGCAACCCAAGCCTGCAACTCGAAAAGTGGATGATGACTGGATATTTGGTTCTGCTACTACCCAGGCATCCAATCCGTCAAACGATGATGATTTGGGACTCGAAGATTTTGTTTCCGGTCCAAAGCCCTCAAGTGACGCTCCGTCTCGGCGCTCGTCCAGGGTGAATTCTTTGTGGGACCTAGCCGGTTTCAGTTCGGCATCTGACCAAGATTGTCGCATTTCATCGCCCGCATCGAACGAACCGCCTCCCCGTTCTGATACCCCCGGCGATTTTGACTTTGGGGATCGTGAAAATGCGCTGCTCGACGATGATTCTGCCAGCGACGACGATATATTAGGAGATCTAGGCAAACCTCCGCGCAAGAAACCCACAGCACGTTCCTTGAATTCGGTATGTAGCCGATTTATGACAAGCTAAAGACTTACAAAATGCATGACGGTCTCCTTTCCAGAATGTGGTCCCTACACATAGATCTCTTTCCCCGCCGCCTCACATTATCGGTCAAATTGTCGAGATGGGTTTCTCTCCCGATCAGGCCAGAGCAGCTCTCGCCTCCACGGAGTCGAGCCTTGATGTCCAGGCTGCACTGGAGACGTTGCTTTCGGAGCCGTCCCGGTCTCCACCAGCCCCTGCCGCGCCACTCGCAGCGCGAGGATCGCAGGCAGTACGCGACCGTTTTCAGGACGACGATGGCGGAATCGAGGAACAACAGTCCGAGCCACCGCGGCCACATCCCGGGCAACAAACCTATCCCTCTCGAGAGCAACCTTCCCATTCGTTGTCTGAAGGCAATTATCAGGCGGACAAACTCATAGCACAAGCCAGCGAAATTGGTTCTCATATATTTCAACGAGCCAACGCGTTTTGGAAAGAAGGGAAATCGAGAGTGGCAAAAGCGTATGAGGACCGCGCGGCAAGCTCACGGGCGGGAACGACGGGGAATAACGAAGGGCTCAGCGGGAGGCCCAGGTGGATGCTAGAGAATCTCGAAAACGATCAAGCCATTTCTCCCGGAGAGCCCTCTCGGACCAGCTTCCGAGATGAAGACTTCGACACTACTCAACTGCCACCCAATCCCCCCGCGCCAGCAAAGGCACATCACCAGGTTAAACCTTCTCCCCCTGATCCAACCAAAAAGGTGGACCTATTCAGCGAAGATGCACTAACAGCCTACGTGTCCCCCTTCCGTCGTGGTGCCGGTCCTCGCACAGCTCCTGCCCAAGCAGAGTCGCTCCGGGCGCCGTCTCCAGTTCGTCTGGCCCAACGAAACGTCATATCCGCGTCCCCTTCTGCGATCTCCGCGTCGGCTCAACACAAGGCGTCAGGCACGGACATGTTCAAGCTCGGGCGCTTTGCAGAAGCCGAAGCAGCTTATACGTCGGCCATGTCCCAATTGCCGGACTCACACTTGCTGCTCGTGCCGTTGCTGAACAACCGCGGATTGTCGCGACTGAAGACAGGAAATATGTCGGGCGCCATCGAGGACTTTACCGCCGTTATCACCCTCGTCGGCCCGTCCTACCACCCAGCACGAGAGACCGGGGAGGAGGACAGCGCGGGAGTCGACTTGGGCGACGCACTCAGCAAGGCACGGCGTCGGAGGGCGGAAGCGTACGAAGGTAGAGAGAAATGGGATTTGGCGCGACAGGATTGGGAGTCCATCGTTGGTGCAGACTTTGCTAGCAGACATCGCAGCGAAGCCCTGAATGGTATCGGACGTTGCAAAAAGATGCTTAGCATGGGCGACGCGCCGGATGGCGTCACTTCGTCCGGCGCAACACGGGCGAACGCGTCTCGGCCTTCAAAGCGGCCGGGCCCGCGCCGCGGGCCCACGCCACCCTCCGAGGCACTGGTGAGGCTGAAGAAAGCCAATCAAGAGGCGGAGGCGGAAGAGCAAGAGCGTCTCGAGCTCAAGGATTGTGTCGACTCGAGACTCGCCGCATGGAGGAATGGGAAGGAGACGAATCTGCGTGCACTGGTCGCGAGTCTCGACACCGTGCTGTGGCCGGAACTTGGGTGGCAAAAGGTCGGAATGGCCGAACTGGTCTCGTCCAACCAGGTGAAAATTCGGTATACCAAGGCTATTGCCAAACTACACCCCGACAAGGTGCGTCGTCGGTTTCTCCACGGCATGCTGGACACGTTTCAACACTCTGTTTACTGGTAGCTTAATGTCAAGAACACTACCTTAGAGCAAAGGATGATCGCCAATGGTGTATTTGGTGCACTGAATGATGCTTGGAACGCTTTCAAACCATGACCTTATATAGACTCTCCAGCATGTTGTAGACAAGGAAGGGCCCTTCGTTTCACCCATTGTCATGACAGTCATGGTAGCACATGATATTGGCGCACGTTGCCAACGACGCGACGACGACGACGACTACCATCACCACAAGGTACACCCCCTCTTCTCTTGTAGTTGTTATTTGTTCCTGTCTTTTAGATACACATTTTGACAATACAGCATGACTTGACAATGACTGAGAACTGACTCAAGTCCCGGCTTATGAACACAACTCCCATCTCCCTCCGCCGTCCTCGCCAACACACCAAACACGGCCCTTATCTCGCAGCCACTCCAAGGCCTCTTGAACGGCCCATGCGGTGACCCGTTTCCAACGGTCGTCTTCGCGCTTTAGATGATTCGTAATGTCATCACTCGTTGGACCAGGGAGCGGTAGGTGCCGTTTCCGTGCAATTGCCGGCCCTAAGAACGTGTTCTCCGACTCTCCCTTCTGGCGCGTCTGCAGCGCATCAAGTGAGCGAATCGTCCTTTCTACCTGCGTTGCCAGGTACAGGGTAGAAAGAGAGGCGTAGGCTTCCTCGTCTGACGGAGGATCTGAGAGGCCTTCGATGCGATCGGCTGACTCCGCACCGAGCCTCAAAGTCGTGCTCGAGTGACAGCTGTCGTCTAGCAAGTTTGAACGATACAACGCACTGGAGTCTAGCACCGCAAAGGGATCGGGGTATGAAAGAACGGGACCGTCCCACAAGATGATACTGCCGTCCTGATACAGCTTGCGGATAGCCCACGAGAACAAACGCTTGATCTTTGGGGTAGACCCCTCCGTACTTGACCCCAGTACCTTGCGTTTCCCAGAAGGGTCGGTGTTTGCCGCACCAGGCTGAGGCCTTCTCGTCTTCTCGCGGCGACGCACCTCAGCTTCTACCACCCTACGCGCTAGTGTTGCGAGCTCGGGGACGCGAAGGAGAAACGAGAGTGTACAGCCAACCGTGGCCTGTCCTTCACAATAATCGTCGTGCTTGACACGTGACACAGGATGGGACGTCTGTCGCGGTGTGCAGAGGGCGTCAGCACGACGTTGCCGTCGTGGGGTACGTGGAGTGCGTTCCCCGAATCTCATGGGACTTTTTTTGGTTGGTGTTTTCGGCGTGGTGTCAGAATCCGAGTCGCTTTCACAGGACTGAGGATCGAAATTTAGGTAGCGGAGATTATCCATGAAATGTTTCACGTATATACGGAACGTATTCTCTGTGAGGTCACGAGTCCGAAGACGGGAAGGATGGCGAAGGCGCGGGAAGAGCTGATATCCTGAGGGTTAAGAAGTTGCTTAGGATTTACAAAAATTTGGACGTACAGAAGGATCATTGGACAACTTTTGAGGACTCAACGAAGCGAATGACGATGGCGTAGAATGAGTGCTAGGTGTTGATGCGGAAGGGACGGCATCGGTTGCTGCAGACTTTGGGGTGCATGGAACGTCTTGGGCAGTAGCACAGGATGAAGAAGGAACGACGAATTTCTCGGGTATAAAATAGTGCTTCTCATGCAAAGCGAGGACTTGTCGCCAATGGTCAAGTTCGACCCCAGGGCCATGGCATCGTTCTGTGTATCTTGTCAGAATGGCCTCTCAAGAACGAGTTCGGGTAATGACGGACCAATTGATTCGCCGTAAATCTCCCTTGAGGATCGCTTCGCACGAACTCTGCCTTGGATTTTGACCACTGAGCCAACGGGGATAAGGGAAGGTCTCTTCTTTGCTGGCTCTTGAGCTGAACGGGGAGGACATCGTTTTTTGTTGGCTTTATCCCCTTGAGCATCCTGGTCGATGCGAAACGTACATTCGACGGTCCCAGTGCCATCGTCCACTGTAAATAAATTTTCGATGTTGTTCGACAGAGGCAATAAGGCTTACGGGTGTAAAGAAGACGATTCTCGTACGCGGTGGCTTCGACTACTATGGCAACTAAGGAGACTGATCTGCACGGTACGCGCCCAAGGAGATAATAGGGAAGGCCTGTCACTTGTCGAGTCTATGAGTCTCATGGAATCGGCGTGGAGAGTCGAAAGTGTTTCCCACCCGTGCTTTCACTTTCTGGCATGGCATGCACGTCTTTGATAAAGCAAGTCGCAACGGAGTCGTTGCTCATGAGCCAGTTGACTAGTTGCATTCTGGTGTGGTCACCGCGCATGTTAGCAGCAGAGTTATCTACAACAGTCTACAGCACAGGCCTAGTCATGACAAGACAAACCACATCGCCTGCTCACGCGTCAATCACGTGATTAATCACCTTCCTTTTTCCTCTTCTCCTCGACCATCTCGATGTTATCTATTAAGACACCTTTAAGGACATCAAGCCCTTTCTTTCCACCCTTTCCACCATCCCCACTATTTTCATTTGCTTCGGCGATCATGTCATAGATTTCCTGAGAGACGTCGCCTTGCACTACGATTTCGTCAATGCCAGCTGCATTCTTCGTAACAGATCCGCCCGTCGCAAATCGCTGAGCGAATAGCTTAGCAGCTTTCTTCAGATCGACACCTATCCCTAGTGTTATAATCGACCTTGGTATTCTGAGGCGAGCGATCATACCGAAGGCCTCAAGACCACGGACTGAGGTCACGAATTTACGCTTGTTTCGCTCTATCCGTTTAATAACAATCTACAAAGAGAAAGGTAAGCGGATAGGGATAGGGATGTGCAACATGGTGAAGTTTACATGAGAGGCCTGAGTAATTAAGTTAGTAGCTAAATAAATGGAGGGCGATCATGACCACAAAAACACACCAATTTCTTTTTTCTGGCTGCATCTGCCTTGGCATCTGCTTTTGCCTCTTTCTTGGCTGTCTCTTCCTCTAATTTACTCTGCGCCTCTTGACTTATCGATCCAAGCTTAGCCTTGAGAGCCTCTTGAGGAAAGAGGGGGTCGGGACGTGACCTCCACTCTGAAAATTGTGCACACACCATTGGAATAATACCTTTCGTATAGGTCAGGATGTTGTGCTTGTAACCACTCCTTGCATTTCGAGAGACTATTGCCGAATTCGCAGTACTCCGGTGGGTAGGTGCAGACTAATCAGCCAGGTCAACGATCGGATGATAGAGTTAGGTTCCAGTGCAAGAGTTTGATCTAACCGCCACAGTAGAACATC
>Ga0137359_10000935_pt1 | contig 22698 bp, 21 predicted proteins | sample Mad1_40_16metaG_FD_108281 | JGI IMG/M metagenome (GOLD analysis project Ga0137359, IMG submission 108281) | Vadose zone soil microbial communities from Angelo Coast Range Reserve, California, USA - Mad1_40_16 metaG | ecosystem: Environmental > Terrestrial > Soil > Vadose zone | place: USA... | reverse complement strand
GCGATGAGCTTCAACATGATGGCCTCCTCTAGCCTCAGCGCCCCACCTCATACAGGCCCACACACGTAACGCAAGGATTCCATCGGAGGTTGGTAAACGCAGCCAGTGGCGGGAGCGCCGGTGGCCGTGGCCGCCCCTCGGACTTTCCCGTTTTCAAAAACAGTGAGCCAATGCACTATGGAGATGATCAACAATTCTAACATTTATGCACACAAACTAATCGCGGTGCTCATTCCCATACTGTGCCGGGAGTGTTCGGCGCGCATAACCGAGGTTGACCTTCGAACCGGAAAAGGAAACGCACACAGGTCTGCGCCGTCAAGCATGAACCGGACCAAAGCACTTGTCCGGCGCTGGTGGCAGCACGTTCCAAGCAGCACTCTTAGTGTTGCGCTATCTCGCGCGCTACACCCACCGCGTCGCCATCTCCAACCGCCGCCTGGTCGCGCTCAATGACAACGGCGTCACCTTCAAGTGGAAGGATTACCGCAGCGAAGGCCCCAGGCGATACAAGGTGATGACGCTCGATACCTCCGAGTTCATCCGCTACGTACCGCCAAGTGAGCAATTTTGCTCAGACCCGCAGACCGAAGGTGCCCTAAGTTCTCTCTGGTTAAGCCGCAGAGGCGCACCGGAAATCGGTGTAGTTTTATTGAAGAGCTGCCAGCGGGACGTGCCGAAGTCCTGTTTTCAGCGGCAGCCTCGGAGTCTACGGCGGGCGAGCATCCGGGAAATCTACGTTTGTTTGAAGGCGCCATCGCCAGGCTGTGTGAAAACTCGATCTGATTTGGTCGTAATGCCGTGCGGAGTACGAATTTTTTCGTTTATTCGTTCTGTGTGCGCCCACATGCCTCAAAAATCATGGTGCGCATTTACCGCAAAGAGTTTTCACACAGCCTGGGCCAATACCGGACATCTGGACGCATCCGAGCGGGACCGGAACGCTTCGCTCAAGCGGAGCGTTAAGTTCAGGTTGGCTTGTGCGCATCGGGAATCTTTTGCCCGCGCCCTTTTTGGCCATGCCACATGATAGTGCCTGCATTCGGGCGAATGCGGCCTGCTGATCCGCGGCGAGACTCGTTTTCAATCGAGTGCGATCTAGGCCTCGGGCTGCATGCGTTAACTCAACGAGCACTGACATGCCTCAGACATCACTCGCCGCATAAAGGCCGATCTCCGCATCGTTCAAGACGGGGTTGGACACGTTGTGGTTGCAGCCATACTCACTGAAAGCAGGCACTCCCGCGGGTCCCTGAGTATCTCCATGATAACGAAGTTCCCGCGGTCGACGACCCGCCAGGGTTATCTCCTTATCAAAGCGTGAGAGGACATCTGCAAACCAGTTTGCTGTGGCTTGAGGGCGGCAACCTCGGCCTTCAGCGCCGCAATATCCTGGCTCATTTGCGTCAGCTCGGCCAGCAGCGCCTTGTTTAGATTCCACAAGCCCATCGCTATGCTTGCAGTTCCATCATTTAGGTCGCCCGCGAAACATTGGTTGGCGGCACCGTAAAAGTTACACTGGGCCGCCTGGAAAAGACCGATCGTCGTTAATTGAGCTCCTGCCGGCATAACGTTCCCCTGATTGGCGCGTGAAATCAATTTTGGCCCGACAACGCAAACTACCCCGGCTGGCCCCTGGGGCCCGTTAAGTCAAGGGGCCTTGCGGGCCAGTTGGTCCAGCCGGCCAACGTCTCATTGTTTTTGCAGGTCGTATTTTGGGCAACCAGTTTGACCGCGCCGCTGCTGTTGTTCACGCAGGCATAGATTTGATCGGCCGCGCGTGCCGCGCCGTTCGGCCTCAACGCCGAGCTGACCGAAACTGCCATGCTGACTATCGACAAACGCTTCATAATGTCCCTCCCGAGTATTCAATTCCAAGCCTCAGGAAACCACTGATCGTGCGCCTATCAATCTCGATGGTCGGCGGAACCAAGTTGTGTTCGGGTGTGACACTTACATCGAAGGTGCTTCGGCCACCAATTTTGCGAATTCCTCGGGCGAGTAAGCTCGAACGGTGGTGGTCCGCGCGTTACCCGAGGCCGAAAGCGCGGCAGCAAACTTCACCATTGCCTGCCCGTCCGGCATATCCAATGTAGCAATAACGTCGTACTGACCAGTCGCTATGTACGAAGTGAGCAGTTTGCCACCAAGCTTCTCTGCCAGCACTTTGCTGGCCTGATACCTCTTGCCTGCGTCCATGGCGGTCTTCGCGCCCTGGTCAGTCCAATTCAGGAGGCAAATGAAGGTAGGCATGATGAACTCCTCTTTGAGCAAGATGAGATAGATCGGTTTTGCGGCATGTGTCCGAGATTTCGATCCGCTTATTGTCTATCCTGCCATGGCCAGAGCTGGTCCGATTTCAGCCCCGAAGCCGAGGGCAGCGAGCGCCATGGTCTGCAGCAACCCGAGGAGCGACCACAAACAGACGACCTTCAGATCGACAAGAATAGAAGGGCGTTCGAGGAAGCTCCTTCCGATGGCCTCTGAAATCATCGGCATGATGCGTCTCCTTTCCGGGTGATCCGTCGCTCGACGGTGGATCGCTTGACCAAGCTTGACGGCAAGAATGGACGAACCCGCGCGGCTGCGCTTTCGCAGGAGCTTAATTTGGCCTTATCATTTCCTTGATTTTTCACTCGGTACGGGGCTGCCGAGGAGCTGCGAGAACAAAGCCCAGAGGCGGAGGTAACTTGCTGTATTTCTTCGACAATTGCGTCCTCGACACGGAACGACGCGAACTCCGTCGCGGAGCCGACGCAATTTCCCTCCAGCCCCAGGTTTTCGATCTCTTGGAGTACCTGATCCGCAATCGAGAGCGCGTTGTCAGCAAGGACGACCTGATCGCGGGTATCTGGCGAGGGCGGATCGTCTCCGAATCGGCGCTGATGACCCGCATCAATGCCGCCCGAACCGCGATTGGCGACAGCGGGGCCGAGCAGCGGTCGATCAAGACGCTTCCCCGCAAGGGGGTCCGCTTCGTCGCGAAGGTACGCGAGCAGCAGCCGTTGGAAGCCAACGCCACAACGGTGGTCCGACCCGGCCTGCCGCTTCCAGATATGCCGTCGATCGCGGTGCTGCCATTTCAAGACATGAGCGGCGACCCGGGACAGGACTACTTTGCTGATGGTGTGGTGGAGGAGATCATCACAGCGCTCTCCCGTTTTCGGCAATTGTTCGTCATCGCGCGCAATTCAAGCTTCACCTACAAGGGGCGATCGGTGGACGTGAAGCAGGTCGGGCGTGAATTGGGAGTACGCTACGTGCTGGAGGGTAGCGTTCGCAAAGCCGCAAGCCGCGTCCGCATTACGGCGCAACTCATCGATGCAGTCAGAGGAACGCATCTTTGGGCGGAGCGCATTGACGGAACGTTCGGAGATATTTTTGATCTGCAGGATCAAGTCACGGAGAATGTAGTTGGTTCGCTTGCACCGAAAATAGAGCAGGCCGAGATCGAGCGCACAAAGCACAAGCCGACTGACAGTCTCGATGCCTACGACTGCTATCTGCGAGCGATGATGTACTTTCATCGGTGGACAGGCGAGAGCATCAACGACGCGTTGCGACTGTTCTACAGGGCGATCGAATTGGATTCCGGGTTTGCATCTGCGCACGGGCTGGCGGCATGGTGTTATGTCCGGCGAAAGCTTTCCGGCTGGATGGAAAATCCTACTCGAGAGATGGCTGAACTGGAACGACTTGCACGTCGCGCCAGCGAGTTGGCGGGCGATGATGCAATCGCTCTTTTCTCGGCTGGCTGGGCACTGGTTCAAACCAGCAGCTGCGCCGAAGCTGGCGCAGCCATGATTGATCGAGCTCTAACGCTCAATCCCAATATACCCGCTGCGTGGCTTGTCGGCGGCTGGACAAAGATCTATCTCGGCGAGCCGGAAACGGCGATCGGATTCTTTGCGCGCGCGATACGCCTGAATCCGCTCGATCCGCTCATTGCCAGAATGCACACCGGCATCGCGGCGGCGCAGTTCCTCGCTGGCCACTACAAAGAAGCTGCGTTCTCAGCCGAGACTGCACTGCGACAACATCCAGATGATCTGCCTCTATTGCGGGTTGCTGCAGCAAGCCATGCCCTTGCGGAACAGATGGCGGATGCGAAACGAAATATTGCCCGCATTTGCCATCTCAACCCTGCGCTGCGTCTCTCGGGGGTTGCGGAGTTAGCCCCGTGCCGCCGGCCAGAAGACGTCTCCAGATATGTCGATGGGATACGACGAGCCGGGTTGCCGGAATAACGGACTTGGGCCCATAGCCGTAACTCATACTAGCGACGGCTAGGGTTGTACCCCCGACGCCTGCAACTCGCTCATCTGCTGTGAGTCCGGTTCGGGTCATAAGCGGAAGCGCCGACCGCGTCGGCGGCCTGACTCGCGTGTGGCAGGTGCCCGTCAATAAGCGGACCTCCGGACATGAGACGGATACCCACCGAGCTTGAATACGAGCGGGAAGGGCGTCGCGCGTATCTCGACAAGCTGATCATCCAGCGTCCCGGCGGTGAGATGGTGGGCGCAGACCCGCGTACCTGTCGCGCGCGCCGCTCTCGGAGGTGCACACGCCGGCTCCGCGAGAAGTGGGCGCGCGGCTGCCAATCCACACGGCGCCTTGGTGCACGTCTACTCACAGCGGGGATGCGGTGCCTCGTGAGAACAGGGTGCCAGAGCGGGGGAGGGGGTGAATGAGGGGCGCCTGACCGCCGAAATCATGCTCATGGCGTAGACGCCTACGTAGACGAGATTTCAAAAAACGAAAATACGCAAGCAATTCCAATATTACTTGGCGGACTCCGTCTCCGCCACCCTTCGCCCAGTCCGGCTCCGGGCGGCAGGCCACCGCGCATGACAGCGCGAAGGGTGTCTCCCGAAGCCCCCGCGGGCAGCGCAGGGAGACGGTCAGCACTTATGGCATGTCTATTCCACGAACTAAGAACGCCTAAGAACGCCGACTTTTATGTTAGTTCGACGCGACATCTTCTGCGCACGGATCAATTCTTGACCGCTTGGCAGAGCGGAGGCAGCGGATCGTGAGGCGACTTGGCCTCATCGACGACCCCACATCGTGTGCGAGCACGTGGCGCGGAGCCACCCCAAACGCCAACGAGGGACGACGCCAAAAAGGCCTCGCCCCTCGCGTGGAAAAGCTCAAGCAGAGCAATCCAAATCCGCCTGCACACAACGCTTACGCAACAACACCCCAGCCGGCAAACCCGGTACGCCACGCCGCAATTTACGACGCCAGAATACCCACACTGACGCCTGCGTGCTCATCGCCCGAACGCGGTACGCATCTACCTTGGCGTGAACGGCAGTGCGATTAATCAGGGCACTTGAAGATCACAAAACTGGTTGGGGGAAAATAAGTCTCAAATAAGAAACACTATGTCCATTCTTTGCTATGAAGTGTTCTTAAAATGAACGATCCGTGACCCAGGCTCCCCTATGTCAAGCGTCGAACCCCGCCGCTGCCACCGGGATTGAGGGCCGCCGCATCGCCACAAACAGATGAGGGCGTGGCCGAGTGTTGCTGGCGCTGTTCACCCGATCACTATGCCGCCTCAACATGCCGCAACGTTGGACTCCGCGGAGTCTCGCATGCCTCTGGTGCCTCCTTGGCCCCCGGGGTTACGATCCTTGGCGTCCGGTGGATGCCGCCGGTTTCGGGCGCCACAGCCACGCAGTGCGTCGCGGGCCGGTCGCCGCGTGATGGGCGAGGCGAAATCGGAGGTGACCGAGCGGTTGTTCCATACTATTGCACTTCCGCGAACTTCGTGGAGCGCATCGAAGTTCCCAACGGCCCGAGCGCTTTGCTGAAGGGAATGCCCCCGCCGGCGCGATCGGCAGAAGCACCAACCTGATTAACCACATGCGACCGCAGCTCCGTCCTTGCCGAATCATCGAGGAGCACAAATCCGCCACGGTCGACCAGGGAACGGGCGAGAGCCGGCAGCGCCCGCGTCACCTGGCAAAAGGAACTCATTGGGCATCTCGCATGGCCCGCCGAAGATCATCGGATTTGAGCCAGAGCGTACTTTCCATAGTCTCGCGTGCCACACGCATCCACGAACGCCTCGACATCTTTCAAGTCAAGACGTTCGCCATAATCGGCTATGTCGCCCTTGATCCCGCGGCTGCCAAATACACCCCAACCGTCCCACGTTGGGGGAGACATAGCGTCTGACGCTTCCCATGAGTATTTATCGATCCACGTCGTCAGAAATCCGCCCTGGTAGATTTTTGACACATCGGGCTGGTTCACGGGAACCAGGAGCAAGATGTCGGTTGAAGGAGGGCCGGTCGGGTTGAATGTCTTCAGGTCGAATTTCAATGCGTCTCTGACCTTGTCATAGGGATTAAAGTTGGGGACAAACCGGTTATCATTGGTGTTCACGGCGTTCTGCCAAGACTCGATGAGCTCGGTGACGGTTGCAAGCTCGGTTTGAACACGTTCGTTAATGCCGTTTTGCCAGACCAGCGGATCGGTCGGAAATTTCTTGTACACGTTACCGACGGGAATGGTGACGCCTGTCACCCCAACCACAGCCCCGCTCCGAAGGCCCCATTTCGTCAGGTCTTTTATGCCGTCAATCGTTGGCGTGCCGAGTTGCAAGTCGCTCATGACATTTGCAACGACTGCCATGTTGTTTCGCAGCAGCGCCGCCGACCACGTGTCCTTGGTGGCATCTTTGGTGATTTTCATCATATCGCCGAGTACGCCGCCTATCGCTCCAGGGATCAACGCGAGAGCGGCCCCGAGGAGGAGGTCCTCGGCGAGCTTTGCTTGGGTACCTATTCCCGCGATGAACTTGGTGTGCGTCGTCCAAGCATCCGAATAGGAACTTCCGATGCTGCTGAGCCACGCCGAGAACTTGCGCTCGGCGAGATCAACCAGCGTATTTGCCTGACTGCAGCGGTTGAGGAAATCTTGTCTAGCCGGATCGACCAAAGGAGCCTCCTCGAAAGTGAGGCCGTCACCATGACCGACGTTGCCGCGCCAGAATGTGAGTTAGGTCACAAATCTTCGAGCTGTCACCCGGGTAACAGCCGAGCCCGGCGGCCGAACGTTCTGTCCCGCTCAAGCGACTATCCATGACAGGCGCCGATGCACGGCGCGAAGAGACGGAGGCTACGATGTCGCTTCGAGCACGTGTTGGACGACATAACCGTTTCCGGCGGCGTCATTGTCAGAAACAGTCATTGTCAGAAACAGATGAAGCATGACCGACGTTGGCCGGCGCTGTTACCCCGATCCCTATGCCGCCGCCTCCGCGTGAGCGGCGTCACACTTCTCGGCGAATTGCTTGACCCTGGCGATGATGTCGGGCTCCGCGAGCAGCGGTGCATGGCCCTGATCAGGGACCACCACAACGTCCATGTCGGGATGGCGGGTCTTCATGGCATCGACCGTCTCGGAACTCAGGATGTCGGAGTTGGCGCCGTGAATGACCAGGACCGGCACCCGGGCGAGCGCCTCGAATTGTCGCCACATGGTCGGGATGGGCCGATCGGGATCTATGGCCGTGAGATTGTGTGCCAGCGCCGGGTCGTAGGTGGGGATCAGGCGGCCATTTTGTTCCCGCCACCCGCGCTTTGCGGCAGCGATCCAGTCGGCGGCTCCAAGATTTGGAAACTGTCCGCCCGCTATGCGGCGGAGGATATCAGCGCCTTCTTCGAACGTGCGCGGCTCCGGCAGCTTGCCCACATAGCCTTTGATACGCATCAGCCCCTGCGACGCGATGACCGGGCCGATGTCGTTGAGGACCGCACCGGCGACAGCGCCCGGGCGTTGCGGCGCCAGCGCCATGGCAAGGAGGCCGCCGCGCGACGTGCCCACGATGATGGCCGGCGCGGCGCTGAGGGCCACGAGCACGGCGATGACATCGGCGAGTTCCACCGGGATCGCGTAATTTTTCGGATTGCGATCGTGGTCCGATAGTCCGCGGCCGCGGTAGTCGAGCGCCAGGACACGTCGCGGCGTGGCGGCGTCGGCCGCAATCGCGCTGGCGAGCACGTCGAAATCCTCGGCCGTACGCGACAGCCCCGGCAGGCAGAGGACCGGCAAGTGTTGAGAGCCCCGCTCGCCGTACTCGCGCACATGCAATCTGAGCCCGTCGGGCGCGGTGACGAACCGGCTGACGCCCGACGCGGTCATCAATTCGTGCTGGCGCCGCGGCGGATGTCGGCTTCGATGGCAAGCTTTGTGCCGCCGCCGAACCGGGCCCGGTAGACCTGGATGTTCTCGATGATGCGCTGCACGTAGTTGCGGGTCTCCGAGAACGGAATGCGCTCGACCCAGTCAACCGGATCGGCACTCGGATCGCGTGGATCGCCGTAGCGCTCGACCCATTCCTTCACGCGGCCGCGCCCCGCATTATAGCCCGCAAAGGCCAGAATGTAGGAGCCGCGATAGCCGGAAATATTGTCGTAGAGTTCCGCGGCGCCGATCTGCATGTTGTAGACGTTGTCATTGTGCAGGCGCTTCTGGTCGTAGCCGACGTTGAACTTCTTCGCGATATAACGGCCGGCCTCCGGCGTCACCTGCATCAGGCCGATGGCGTTGGCGGCCGACACGTCGCGCGGATTGAACGCGCTTTCCTGGCGCGCGATAGCGTAGACCACGGCCTTCTCGACTTCCGGCGCGATCGGCGAATAGCGCGGCAACCCGAACGTCGGGAAGGCGTAGCAGTCGAAGGCATAGCCGCGCCCCAGCGCGGCCTTCCCGACCAGCAGCACCGAGCGTGCATCGTCATGATGGGTGGCGAGCTCGGCGAGCGCCGCGAGGGTTCCGACATCCGTCGTCCGCTCGGCGAGATCGGCCATGATCGGAATGACGAGGTCGCGCTCGCCGATGGCATAGAGAATTTCCGCCGCGCGCACCACCTCGATGCGCGTCAGCGCCGCGCGCTTGTCCCGCGGCGGCAGCGGCGGCGGCGCAACAGCAATTTCGGCAAGGCCGAGCTTGGCGCGCGCCAACTGACCATAATAGGCGGTGCTATAGCGCGCCGCCAATTCATAGTGGGCGCGCGCCTCTTGGGCATGGCCTAATGCCTCGGCGGCCCGTCCGCGCCAATACCCGGCGCGCGCAAGCGAGATCGGATTGGTCATGCCGCCGCCGATGCGGGCAAAATGCTGGGCCGCAAGCGCGGGATCGTTGAGGAACCGCAGCGCGATCCAGCCGGCCGTGAACTCGCGGTCGACCCGGTAGTTTTCCTTGGCCGGCGGGGCGGCATCGCGGGCGACCTGATAGGCCGTCTTGAAATCGCCGCTGTCGAGCAGCTTGCGCGCCACCAGGCGGCGTTCGACCCACCATTCATCCGCGTCGTGGATCACGGCGGGATCACGCGGCACCGCCAGCATCAGGGCCGCTGCTTCGGCGATCTTGTCGGCGCGACGCAGGTCCTGGATACGGCTGAGGATCACCAGCGGATCGTTCTGTACGTCGTCCGGCAGGGCATCAAGCAAGGCCTTGGCGTTGGCGGCCTTTTGGTTGACCGCGATGCGCGCCTTGGCGACGGCGGGCTCGGAGCCCCCGAGCCTTTGCGCGGCGCGCGTGCCGGTCTCGGTCTCATTGGCATAAAGCTTGGTGTTCATGCGCGCCTTCTCGTCCGCGCGCGTAATGAGGTCGCCGAAGGTCTCAAGCACCTGTTCTTCGGCCTCCCGGGTGAGCGGTTCGGTGCGCCAGGCATCGCGAATGGCGACCTGGGCGCCGGCGCGGTCGCCCCGGGCAAGAAGAGCGCGGCCAAGCGCGAACCGTCCCTTGCCCGAAATCGGCCTGTCGCCGGTGAAGGAGCGGACGGTGGCGAGATCCGCGCGCTCCTGCCACAGCATTGCCTCGGCGCGCTTGCGGAACATGACCAGGCTTGGCCAGCTTGGATTGGCGGCAATGAAGCTGCGATAGCGAGAGGAATCGGCGTTATTATCGTCGCTTCGCAGGATCGCCCATTCGGTCAGCTTGCGGGCCAAGGGATCCTCGATGCGGTGCTGCACGCCGGTCGCGTCCTGCGTCTTACCACGGCGCGTGAGATCGATCGCCTCTTTCACGGCGCTCAGATCAGATTTCGAGACGGACGCGTCCGACGAGAACGGCAGGGCAGGGTCGTCCTTCGGAACGGCGGATGCCGCAGGGGTCAACGAGGCAGTGTGATAGACGGACTTTGCCGACGCGCCGCCGGGCGCCGCGTCCACGATGTGCGGGCGCGGGCGTGGCAGCGGCACCTGCTTCAACGGTGCCCCCAGGGCGGCGCCCGAGGAGAGCGCCAACACGCCCGCGAGCGCACAGCCCATCATTCTCTTGCGGGTACCTTGCAGGACCGAGTCTCCTTCCGATCGAATCATAGGTTTATCGATAGTAGCAGTTGAACTGCTTAAAGAACCCTAAACCGCCAATTTTGGCAAGGTGCGGCAATACCGCACCTCCTGAGCGGCAGCGAGCCCCGGTTTCCTCGGTTCCGCCGACGGACCGACAATACGCCCTCCCGACCTCCTTGTAGGGGCGACCCTTGTGGTCGCCCGGTCCGCGCACCGGTCCGCCGGCAATGGGGCGACCACAAGGGTCGCCCCTACAGGGCTGGGTACGCGGGGAGTGAGTTGTTCCCCGTGAGGGCTTTAATCCGGTCGGCGAAATCGCTAACAATGCGGCCGGAGCGCGCGGGCGGAACGTTGAGGAGCGCATGATGGGTAGGACAACGAGCTTTCGCGGATCATTCACCGCATTGGTCACTCCATTCCAGAATGGAACCGTGGACGAGAAAGCGTTCCGCGCCCTGGTGGTCTGGCAAATCGATGAGGGCACCAAAGGTCTTGTTCCGGTCGGGACGACCGGAGAAAGCCCGACGCTCTCCCACGACGAGCACAAGCAGGTCGTCGAATGGTGCATCGCGGAGGCGCGCGGGCGCGTTCCGGTCATCGCCGGCGCCGGATCCAATTCGACCCGGGAGGCGATCGACCTCGCGCAGCACGCCGAGAAGGCGGGCGCCGATGCGGTGCTGGTGGTGACGCCCTATTACAACAAGCCGACCCAGGAAGGGCTTTACCACCATTTCAAGGCGGTCAACGACGCCATCGGCATTCCGATCATCATCTACAACATCCCGGGCCGATCGGTAATCGACATGTCGGTCGACACCATGCAGCGTCTTTACGAGCTTGAGAACATCGCCGGCGTCAAGGATGCGACCGCCAGCATGGTCCGGGTGTCGCAGCAGCGCGCCACGCTCGGGCCGGAATTCAACCAGCTTTCCGGCGAGGATGCGACGGCCCTGGGCTTCATGGCCCATGGCGGTCATGGCTGCATCTCGGTGACCTCGAATGTGGCGCCGCGGCTGTGTGCCGAGTTCCAAAACGCCTGCTTGCGGGGCGATTACGGGGCGGCCCTGAAGCTGCAAGACAAGCTGATGCCGCTGCATCAGAACCTCTTCGTCGAGACCAATCCGTCTCCCGCCAAGTACGCCCTGTCGCTCTTGGGCAAGTGCGACGACGCGGTGCGGCTGCCGATGGTCGCCTTGTCCGACAAGTCGAAGGCGGCCGTGCGCGATGCCATGGTGCACGCGGGGCTGATCAACTGACGGAGCGCTGAATGACTAAGCTGCTGGAGGAAGCCGTTGCCAGAGTCCGGGGCCTGAGCGAAGCGGAATAGGATTATGCGGCCGCCATGTTGTTGGGCTTCGCTGACCGGGAAGCAGACAAGTTCCGGCTTACACCCGATCAGGTTGCCGAAGTGGAGTTCGCCCGGCAGGAAGCAAAACAAGGACTCTTTGCATCCGATGATGAGATGGCAGAGCTGTGGCGGCGTTTCGGCCTTTAAAGGTCCGATGGGCCTTTCTTCTCCCTCTCCCCGCTTGCGGGGAGAGGATCGGGGTGAGGGGGCGTTGCCACAGGCTCGGAGTCGCCGAAAAGGCCTCAAACCCAGTAACCACGCCTGCTGACCTGTCCTCACAAGTAGGGAAATTTGACAGCGGCTCGTTTGCCCCTCTTGTCGCAGGGCCGGCGAAGTCGCCTCTTCTGCAAGTCAGAACCCGTGGAGAGGCCCCCTCACCCCGACCCTCTCCCCGCAAGCGGGGAGAGGGAGAAGAGAGGGTCGCGCACGCGGAGAGCGCCGCTCTACTATCCTTCAAGAAGGGACAGTCCCATGCTCGAGGATTTCAAGAAGTTTGCCCTGCGCGGCAACGTGGTCGATCTCGCCGTTGGCGTGATCATCGGAGCTGCTTTCGGCGCCATCGTCAGTTCGCTTGTCGGCGACGTCATCATGCCGATCATCGGCGCCATCACCGGCGGGCTCGACTTCTCGAATTATTTCGTCGGGCTGTCGTCGAAGGTCACCGCCCCGGCGTTGGTGGATGCCAAGAAGCAGGGGGCCGTGCTGGCTTGGGGCAACTTCCTCACGATCGTCATCAATTTCCTGATCATCGCGTTTGTGTTGTTCCTTGCGATTCGGGGATTGGCCAAGTTGCAAAAAACCGAGGCCGCCAAGCCGGCCGAGCCGCCGAAGCCGTCGCGCGAGGTGGAATTGCTCACCGAGATCCGCGACCTTCTGAAAACGTGACCTAGAATGAATTTCGGTCAGGTTGACAGCGGCACCTGTCCCGTGTCGTGGCCGGGCTTGTCCCGGCCACCTCGATTATTCGGCCCCACCCTACCCTCCCCCGCATTGCGGGGGAGGGTAGGGTGGGGGGTTTTCGGGGTCGCCGGGACAAGCCCGGCGACGACGCCGGTAAGTGGTTCAACGCGATCGAAATCCGCTCTGGACCGCTTTGGATAGGCGCGCTTTCTGGTCTGCCGGCCCAGCACCACATGGGCAACCACCAGGGCCGGCCAGGCGATCCCGACGGCGATGTGCACATCGGCGGCAAAAGTTCGCAACAGGTCCGAACCCGCGTAGTAAAGTCCCCAGGCGGTGATGAGGAGAGCTGCATTCGCCCCCACCATGACGGCGCCGCTCATGCGATTTTTTCCGGCGCGCCAGGAATGCCGGACATGCACGGCTATGACGGCGCCCAGCACGACAAGGGCAATCATGGCGGTCATGCCGTGGAGCATCAGCACGTTGGCCGCGATCGCCTGCCAAAGCTCCTCGTCGGCGGACGTCTTGAGCATGTCGGCGACAAGCCAGATCGCGCCGGTGGCGAGCAGCGTCGCGAAGACCGCGTAGTTCCAGAAGCGAAGGCCGGGTTCAAGCCGCAAGGTGCACCTCGTTCTTCCAATCGGCGGTGACGTGGACTCTCGACGAACGTGCCGAGCAGCGGACGCGCACGACGAATGCTAACGTGTGCGGCTTCCATAGGTGGCCAGTATCCGTTTCACGCCCTCGGTGACATGCAGCGACGACAGGGTCGCGCCGGAGATGTTGCGGATGTCGCTGCCGAGCTTGAGGGGACTGCTGCTGGTCTTGCCGACGAATTGCGCAAGCCAGCCGGGCTCGCGCACTTCGCCCCCGTAAGACTCACGGTATTGCAGGATTTCGACGCGCATCACGCGCCCGCTGGGGTCGAGCGCCACCGCGTAGTCGATATAGAGGTGCTTGCCGATGACGTGATCGACCACGAACAGGCCGAGAAGCTTGTCGGCGGCCTGCGCCTTCCAGGTCAGGCCGCCGTTCTCGACAAACCGATTCGCCGCCGGAAACGCAAGCTTCTGAGCCGCATCGATGGTCAAATATTGAACCGCATAAGAGGGCGAGACCGAGGCGACGACCGCGGCCGGCAAGGTCAGGCGCACCCAACTGGTCATGCATGGCTCCTTAATCTTCAAGTTCTGCCGTCGTCAGAAGAAAAATCCCACGCCGCCGAGCACCGAGTCCGAATTAGCGCCGGCTGGATCGCGATTGATCACCTTCTGCCACGTCGCCTTCAAAACGATCTGGGGCGAAGGGAAGACCGCAACCCCGACGTTGTGGAACTGCGTCTGACCGGCGCCGGTCGGCATGTTCAAATCGGTGCCGGCGAATCCGCCCGTCTGCGTGTTCTGGAATGTGTAGCGGTAGAACGGGACCATCTCCCAATCGCTCGACAGGATGTTGCCGAGGGGCAAATGGTAGGCGAGTTCGCCCGAATAGCCGTACATGGTCTTACCCACGTTGTTGGTGGGGTCGGAATCGTTGTTGGCGCGCAGATTGGCCGGATTGCCGAGGCTGACGAACACGTATTCGCCGCGCGCCTCGAAGCCCGTGTTCGGCACGCGGTAGCGGAACTCGGCGTCGAACATGGTGAGGCTTGATCGGCCAAGCGGCATGCCGGCGTCCCCAGCATAGGCGCCGCGCGGCGTGGTGTTCGGGGTGTAGTAGGCGCTGACGCTGCCGTTGAAGCCGGGCAGCACGGGTGGCGAATAGCTCAACTGACCCGCGACCGCGATGTCGTTTGAGAGCTGCTGGAAATCGCCGCGCACCGGCAACGCAAAGCCGAGCGCATTCGCCCCGTCGATGCCGGCGGCATAGCCGCCGGTCGGCACCGTCTTGGCGTCGGTGCGGGTGGCGAAGTCGCCGCCGAAATCCTCAAGGCTCGAACTCGCCTGGATCGTATAGTAGAGGCCCTCGGCCAGCCGGCCGTAGACGCTGGTGGCCGGCGCCTTCCAGGTCGATGGAATGAGGCCGTTGTAGAGTTCCGGCCGTTGGACGCTGTAGAAGGCGGTCGGCTCGTGGTGCTCGTTGATATAGCCGATCGGGATGAGGTCGATGCCGGGCGCCCGCCAGTTGAACTGATCCATCATCTTGAAGTCGATCCAGATCTGCTCGATCTCCGCGGTGCCGTGCAGCTTGTCGTCCGGATCGAAGCCGGAGCCGCCGTGCTCGAACTCGATCTCCGCATTGAAGATGATGTTGGGCGTGATCAGATAGGTCGGCAGCAGCACCAGCCGGTGGGCGTCGAACCCGTTCTGCCACTGGCCGCCCGCGGCCGGGTTTTGCTGCAGGCCGAATTTCATCTCGCCATAGGCCCCGATGCTCATGCCGGTGACCGGAGAATCGGTGAGCCCGATGATGCTGTTGGGCGGATTGACCGGCGCCGTCTTGCCGGTCAGATCGCGCGAGGCCGGTGTCGCCCAATCGGGCTTTGCCGCGCCGGTTGCACGCTTTTGATCCTTGGCTTGCTTCGGTTCTCCGGGATCCTCGGCGTCCTTGGGCGGGATGGGGGAAGCAGGGGCCTGCCCGTGGGCGCGCGCAATCTCCCGGTTGTCCTTTTGCTTGAGCTGACCTTCGAGAATGCGAATCCGCTGCTCCATCTGCTCCAGCTTCCTCAGCAACGCGACGTCCCCTGACGGCGCAGCATTGGACTTATCGCGCGCATTACCGACTTCCTGAGCGTGGGCCAGGCCGGCGCTGAGCGCCGTTGCGGTCATCAGTGCGGCAAGGCGCCACCCCGTCGAGGAAAGCGATGGTGTCGACGTTAAAACGCAGCGGCGATGACAAGACATTGCGGCTCCCCTGCCCCCCAAAAAGAGCCTCGCCGACGCGGCGAAGCGCACGACAAGCCGCCACGTAAATCTGTGCGATACTTTACAGTCAACGACAATGTACGATCTAGAATTAGTAAAACTCAGGATTCTACCGACTATTTTAGAACGATTACAGTTTAGAACAAATACAGATTAGATTAATATTAAATTGGCCGCTGCGGCCGGCCCGGGCGCGCGATCGGCGCTTGTTCTCTTTCGGCGGGCGCTCTACATGGGCGTTGGCGAGTTCGGTGCCGCATTCTAAGAATGTCGAGAGCCACAATGGCGGAAAAGAAGGAACGGCCGCACAAGATCGTCGCCGACAACCGCAAGGCCCGGTTCAATTACGAGATTGGCGAAGTCGTCGAGGCCGGCATTGCGCTGACCGGCACCGAGGTGAAGTCGCTGCGCAACGGCCGCGCCGCTATCGCGGAATCCTACGCCGACGCCAAGAACGGTGAGATCTGGCTGATCAACGCCAACATTCCGGAATATCTGCAGGCGAGCCGCTTCAACCACGCCCCCAAGCGCCCGCGCAAGCTCTTGCTGCACAAGCGGCAAATTCGCAAGCTCGCCGCCGCGGTGGAGCGCGAGGGCATGACCATCGTGCCGCTGCGCCTGTTTTTCAACGAGAAGGGCCGCGCCAAGATCGACATCGCGCTCGGCCGCGGCAAGAAGCTTCACGACAAGCGCGAGACCGAGAAAAAGCGGAGTTGGGATCGCGAGCGCGGGCGATTGATGCGGCTCAAGGGGTGACCGCGCTCTGATCGAAGGTCGCCGCCGGCTTCACCGCCTCATTTCTATGGTAAAATGATTTTATGATTAAAGTACTCAAAGAAGCCCTGGATCAGGTTGCTACGCTGCCCGAAGCCGATCAGGAACAAATCGGGCGAGAGCTGTTGGAGCATGCCTTAAAGATTCGCGCTCTATGCGCCGATCTTCAGGCAGGCGTCGACTCATTAGACCGCGGTCGGGGCCGGGAACTCGACATGGACGGCGTGATCAGACGCGCTCATTGCCTGCTGTAGGGGCGACCCTTGTGGTCGCCCGGTTTGTGCACCGCGTCCGTCGGCAAAGGGGCGACCACAAGGGTCGCCCCTACATCGTCCTTGAGGGAGACCAATGCCTCTTCCCATCAAACTCGACCACTGCGTCGTCCATGTCTCCGACTGGGAGCGGTCCAATGCCTTCTACCGCGACGTGGTGGGCGCAGAGGTGGTGCCGCGCGGACAGTTTTTTGCCTATCGGTTCGGCGATACCCAGCTCAATCTTCACGGACCCGGCATGAGCGGCATGATCGTGGCCCGGCTGCCGGTGCAGCCCGGCAATAGCGACATCTGTTTCGAATGGAAAGGCCCGATCGCCGATGCCATCGCGCATCTCGCCCGCCACCAGGTGGCGATCGAGCTAGGTCCCGTGAAACGCCAGGGCGCCAAGGGGGAGGGCACCAGCGTCTATTTCCGCGATCCCGACGGCTCGCTCTTGGAATTCATGTCGTATCAGATGACAGGTGACAGGTGACAGAGAACAGATGGCGGATGCGAGAAGACATTGGCTTTGCGCCACTGACATCTGTCATCTGTCATCTAAATAGCGTCGCACCGCAGCAAAGACCTCGCGGAACATGTCCGGGGTCAGCACGCCAGTGTTGGTGTTGTAACGCGAGCAGTGATAGCTGTCGAACAGCACGAGCCCGTCGGCCGCATGTTGTGTGCCGTGGCCGAACGGCAAGGCGGCAAGGGGGCGGCCGAGCGCCGCCACGGTACTGTCGTGGGCGATGCGCCCCAAGAGAACGAGCGCTGCCAGGTTGGGCATTTCAGCGATCGTTGCCTTGAGGAAATAGCGGCATTGCTTGATCTCTTCGCCGACCGGCTTGTTCTCCGGCGGGACGCAGCGCACCGCATTGGTGATTCGCGCATCGAGGAGGCGCAGGCCGTCGTCCGGCCGCGCCGCATATTCGCCCGAGGCGAAGCCGAAGCGGGCGAGGGTGGCGTATAGCAAATCGCCCGCATAGTCGCCCGTGAACGGGCGACCGGTGCGGTTCGCGCCTTGCAGACCCGGTGCAAGTCCGACGATCAGCAAACGCGCCGCCACCGGCCCGAACGATGGCACAGGGGCGTTGTGCCAAGCCGGCTGCTTCTCCCGCCAGGAATGTCGAACCGCAACAAGCCGCGGGCAACGCGGGCAATCCCGGCCGATCTCATCGTCGATCAGGTGCTCGGGCGGGATGCCGGCAACCGGCATGGGCGCGGGCTTCAGTCCTCGTCGAACTCGTCATCGCCGGCGCCGACCGGGGCGCGCGGTGCGCTCGGTCCGCGTTGGAGAAACTGCGGGGTATGCTGGCGCGGTTCCCTCGGCTCGCGGGGCGGACGATCGACGCGCTCGCCCGGGTCGCGGCCGATTTTTGCCTGCAACTCGGCGATATCAAGGAAAATGTCGGCCTGCCGCCGCAGTTCGTCGGCAACCATCGGCGGCTGGGTCGATACCGTCGAGGCGACAGTAACCCGGACCCCCTTGCGCTGCACCGCCTCGACCAGCGAACGAAAGTCGCCGTCGCCCGAGAACAGCACCATGTGGTCGATATGACTCGCAATCTCCATGGCATTGACGGCAAGCTCGATATCCATGTTGCCTTTCACCTTGCGGCGGCCGGTCTGATCGACGAATTCCTTGGTGGCCTTCGTGACGACCGTGTAGCCATTGTAATCGAGCCAGTCGATCAAGGGCCGGATCGAGGAATACTCCTGATCTTCCACCACTGCGGTATAATAGAACGCCCGCAGCAGATAACCGCGGGACTGAAACTCGCGCAGCAGGCGTTTGTAGTCGATATCGAACCCCAGCGACTTTGCGGTCGCGTAGAGATTTGCGCCGTCGATGAACAACGCCATTTTTTCACCGGGTACCGTCATTGGTGATCTCTTTCAATATGTCCGCGTGCGCAGCCCCGCGCGTACTCAGTGCGCCGGAAATGGCGCTAACGCTGCGGCAACGGAATTCAAGCTTGGAAACGGGTGCAACGCGCAATCGCTTGCCAAGTGGCCCGTCGCGGGAAATATGGCGGCCCCATCCGCCATAAAGGTCAGCTAACAGACGTTCGCGGCTTAGCCAAGCCCAATGTAAGGCAGCTGTCATGCGAATAACAACTAACTTAATCTTGCGTCGCAACGGCGTAAACTATAGAAACGCGCAAACCGCAAGAAATGTTGCATGACGTGACCATCGTCACGTTGACCATCGTCACGTGACCATCGTCACATTTTGGAGTTCCGCACTATGGCACGCGTTACCGTCGAGGACTGCATCGACAAAGTCGAAAACCGGTTCGAACTCGTCTTGCTCGCCAGCCACCGCGCCAGAATGGTCTCCGCCGGTGCGCAGATAACCATCGACCGCGACAATGACAAGAACCCGGTGGTTGCATTACGCGAAATCGCCGAGACAACAATCTCGCCGGGAGATCTCAAAGAAGACCTCATTCATTCGCTGCAAAAATATGTCGAGATCGACGAGCCCGAGCCTGAAACGGTACCGTTGATCGCGGGGACCGGCGGCAATGTGGAGGCCGACGATATGGAAATCACGGCCGATCGCATGACCGAGGAGGAATTGCTTAAAGGCCTTGAGGGCCTTGCCCCTCCGGAAGTGCGGCCGGAGCCACCAGAGCCGGACGACGAAGAATAGGCCTATTTAAGGTAAGTAGGATAGGTTGCGGACAAGTCGTCCCGCGTGCGGCGCGGCCGTCGATCGGTTAGCGGCAGGCCGCCGGCCCGATGGCAGGCTCCAGCCGGACCCGGTGGCTCAATCCGGGCTACGATCTCGGCCCCTCGACCCATTCGTCCTGTCGGCGGCGCGTCAGCGGCGTTCCCTGATAGACGTCACTGACCAGGCATTGCAGCCCGCAGGTCGGAATTATGAGCCGCTTATCGAGGCTCGTAAGCCTGTCGGTGGTCCAGCCGTCCTTCGTGCGCAGGTCTACTCTGACGTCAACACGGTAGGGGTCAATCAAGATCACAGCCTCGCAGGGTGGATGCGCAAGGTAGAGGCGGCGCTTGATGGCGATCCACGGCTCCTTCTCTCCCGGCACCGGCTCATTGTCGGTGTCTGACACGATCTCGGCGACCACATAAGCGCGATCGACAAAGCGCTGGCGGGGCTCGTAGTCCGCATCTATCACCATGACGTCAGATTCGGGGCGATAGTCCTCGCCGATCCACGCAAGCGCTGCCTCTCCAAGTTCAACGCCCGAAGCTGAGACCGCAAACCGCGCGGGATCGTGCTTGGCCAAGGCGTCATTGATGAGCCGCGTCAAATTGTCAGCGATCCGCTGATGCGAAATTGTCGGCGGTACCATCATGACGGGGACCCCTTTGACCAGTTCCCAGCGTTCACGGTCAGGGCGGGTCTCCTGGAAAGACCGGAATTGTGCACCCGTCATCCGGTGCGTCGAGGCATGCGCGGTTCCAATCGGCATGGGAATCTCCTGGACGTCAAGCGTCCCGCTGAGGGCGACGAACCCATCTTAGCGCCTGAAATAGGCGCGGTGCCATTCGAATGTCAGCATGTGGGGCCGGGATTCATTTTACCCGTAAACTATTGCTGCACCATTCATGCACCATGATATCTTAGGGATTATCCGCGCGGCGCCGCATTCTGCTGCGCGGCGAGGCAACCCGATGGCACCCTCCACCGATCTGCGAAGGACCGATCTGTCGCGAATGGAGAGCCAAGCGAAGTCCCGCAGGGGTACGCCCAAGGCAGCGCCCACCGTCGTTGCCACGCTTGAGGCGGCGCCGAAACGCGCCAAGCCTTTGATTCGTCAGTATGATCTCGTCGAGAGGGTACGCAAATACAATCCCCATACGGACGAGGACCTGCTCAATCGCGCCTACGTGTATGCCATGAAGGCGCATGGCGAACAGAAGCGGCTTTCCGGCGATCCGTATATCTCCCATCCCCTCGAGGTCGCCGCGATCCTCACCGAGCACCAGCTCGATGACGCCACCATCGCGGCGGCGCTGCTGCACGACACCATCGAGGATACGGAGACGACGCGCGCCGAAATCGATCAGCTCTTCGGCCGGGATATCGGCCGGCTGGTCGAAGGCCTGACGAAGCTCAAAAAGCTCGATCTTGTTTCCCGGGAGGCCAAGCAGGCCGAGAACCTGCGCAAGCTGCTGCTGGCCATTGCCGAGGATGTACGCGTGCTGCTGGTCAAACTTGCGGACCGGCTGCACAACATGCGTACGATCGAATTCATGAGGCCGGAAGCGCGGCGCCGGATCGCGGAGGAAACCCTCGATATCTATGCGCCGCTCGCCGGCCGCATCGGCATGTACGAGTTGCGTGAAGAGCTTGAAAGCTTGTCGTTTCGCGAACTCAATCCGGAAGCCCACAAGGTGGTTAGCGAGCGCCTGGAGGCGCTGGAGAAGCGCCATCTCGGGTTGATTGCCGAGATCGAGGCGCAACTCACCCGCAAGCTCGCCACGCGCGGCATTGCGGCGGCCGTCAAGGGCCGCCGCAAGCGTCCCTATTCGATCTGGCGCAAGATGGAGCGCAAGGCGGTCGGCTTCGAGCAATTGTCCGACATTTTCGGCTTCCGGGTTATGGTGAAGACCATGCCGGAGTGCTACCAGGCGCTTGGGGTCGTCCACACCACGTGGCCGGTGGTGCCCGGGCGCTTCAAGGACTATGTCTCGACCCCCAAGCAGAACGACTACCGCTCGATCCATACCACCGTGATCGGGCCCGGCAACCAGCGCGTCGAGCTGCAGATCCGCACCGAGGAAATGCACGATATCGCCGAATACGGCATAGCGGCCCACACGGTCTATAAGGACGAGGCGGGCGCGCCGGCCCAGCTTCTGTCGCGGGAATCAAACGCCTATGCGTGGCTGCGCCGCACCATCGCGTTGCTTGCGGAAGGCTCCAACCCGGAGGAGTTTCTCGAGCACACCAAGCTCGAACTTTTTCAGGACCAGGTCTTCTGCTTTACCCCCAAAGGCAAGCTGATCGCCTTGCCGCGCGAGGCCACGCCGATTGATTTTGCCTATGCGGTGCATACCGACGTCGGCAACCACGCTGTCGGTTGCAAGATCAACGGCAAGATAGCGCCGCTGGCGTCCGAACTGCAGAACGGCGACGAGGTTGAGATTCTCACGTCCAAGGCCCAGGTCGCTCCGCCGGCCGCCTGGGAATCGCTTGTCGCGACCGGCAAGGCGCGGGCCGCGATGCGCCGCGCCACCCGTCAGGCGGTGCGTACCCAGTATGCCGAGCTTGGCCGGCGCATCGTCGAGCGCATGTGCCAGCGCGCCAAACGCGACTATTCGGACGACAGCCTGATCGGCGCGCTGCCGCGGCTCGCCCGTCATTCAATCGACGACGTGTTTGCGGCGGTCGGGCGCGGTGAAATGAAAGCCTCGGACGTGATCCGCGCCATGTATCCGGACTACAAGGAGGAGCGCGCCACCGCGACCGGCGCGCCGAACGCGGAGCCCGGTTGGTTCGGCCTTGCTAAAGCCAAAGCCATGAAGTTCAAGGTGCCAGGCGGCAAGGACAAGGGCTCCGCCATTCCGATCCGTGGCATCAACACCGACCTGCCGGTCCGCTTCGCGCCGAACGGCGGCGCCGTGCCGGGTGATCGCATCGTCGGCATCATGACGCCGGGGGAGGGGATTACCATCTACCCCATCCAATCTTCCGCGCTGAAGGAGTTCGAGGACGCGCCGGACCGGTGGCTCGACGTGCGTTGGGACGTGGACGAGGGGGTCCCCCATCGGTTCCCGGCCCGCATTGCTTTGCAATCGGTGAACGAGCCCGGATCGCTGGCCCAGATTGCCCAGGTGATCGCCGACCATGACGGCAATATCGACAACATCCGCATGAGCCGACAATCCCCGGATTTCACCTCGGTGACGATCGATCTCGAAGTCTACGACCTCAAGCATCTCACCGCCATCATCGCGCAGCTGCGGGCAAAGCCGGTGGTCGCGCGGGCCGAACGGGTGAGCGGATAGGGCGTGGGTGAGGCAATCCGGTGACCGGTTTCCCCAAGCTCCGTCTCGGCGTCAACGTCGATCACGTCGCGACCGTACGCAATGCGCGGGGCGGCCGGCATCCGGATCCGGTCCAGGCGGCCGAGATCGCAGTTATGGCCGGCGCCGACGGCATTACGGCACATCTGCGGGAGGACCGTCGCCACATTCGCGATGACGATATCGAGCGGCTCAAGGCGCACATCGACCGGCCGCTTAATCTTGAAATGGCCGCG
>Ga0137359_10000934_pt1 | contig 22708 bp, 26 predicted proteins | sample Mad1_40_16metaG_FD_108281 | JGI IMG/M metagenome (GOLD analysis project Ga0137359, IMG submission 108281) | Vadose zone soil microbial communities from Angelo Coast Range Reserve, California, USA - Mad1_40_16 metaG | ecosystem: Environmental > Terrestrial > Soil > Vadose zone | place: USA... | reverse complement strand
TCTCAACTTCATGAGAGCTTCGTTGGTGGCGATTCGGATTAGCCAGGTGCTGAATTTCGAGTCACCGCGGAACTTGGCAAGATTCGTAAAAGTCTTGAGAACGGCATCCTGGGCTGCATCTTCCGCATCGGCGTCATTCTTCAGGATAGCTTGGGCAGCCATGAACACCGCATATTCGTAAGGACGCACGAGTTGACGGAATGCCTCTTCCTGCCCACTCAGTACGCGTTGGATCAGCTCCGCCTCGGACGCGTCCCCTTGTCGTTTGGTGAGAACGGCGCTGGTCGTGGCCGAGGGCCTAGATGGGGCTCCCACTTCAAGCATCTCGTGTGCTCCTTGGGTGGGGTCAAGTTGAGCGATGCGCTTCACATTCCCCCACTTCGTCGATGCGTTCGTGTCTTCGGCCACAATTTGTTCAGCCGTGCCATGCATATAGTCACTCTGCGTGCCACTAGGGGTATTCCCTACAGCATTAGAAACAAGCCCTTTACGGAACTCCGCCATGGATTGTCGTACTACGAAATATCGTTGACTACGAATTGTCGTTGGCTTTCTACGAAGAATCGTAGTAGATTCCGCTTATCAATCCCATGAAAGCCTTGTTGCCAAAAGACGAACAGGAACGGTTGGAGGCGCTGCGGCGGTATCACATCCTCGATACGCCGCCGGATAGTGCGTTCGATCACGTCGCAGAGGTGGCCGCAGCTTTGTTCCGAGTGCCGATTGCGATGGTCAGCCTGGTTGACCACGACCGTATTTGGTTTAAGTCGCATCATGGTATCGAAGCGCAGCAGGTTGGGCGCGAGGCCGGGTTGTGCGCATCGGCGATTCTTGTGCCCGCGGTATATCACATTCGCGACGCGATTCATGATGCAGGTGCACAAGCCAACCCGCTTGTAGCTGGACCTTTCGGCGTTCGTTTCTATGCGGCCGCTCCGTTGCGCACCCATGACGGATTCAATCTGGGCGCGCTCTGTGTCGCCGACCGGGCCCCCCGCGAACTGGCCCTGGCCGAAGCGGAGATGCTCAAGAAGTTGGCGGCACTGGTCATGGACCGGATGGAACTGCGATTGGCGGCAAGCAAGGTCGCCGAACTCGAACAGGCGGAGCGCACCATCAGCGAGCAACTGCGTCAGGCGAACGAAGCCGTGGTGCAGAGCGAGGAGCAGTTCCGCGATCTTTTCGACGAGGCCCCGATCGCCTACGTGCATGAAGGCCTGGATTCTCGTTTAATCCAAGCTAACCGCACCGCGATGAGGATCCTCGGCCTCAAGCCCGAAGAGATCGCCGGGACATTCGGGAAGTCTCTCGTGCCCGATACCCCCGACGCCCAACGCCGCCTGCGCGAAGCGCTTGACCCCGTCGGACGTGGGACCGACACGAGCGGGATCGTGCTTGAATTGCGCCGTAAGGATAATGGCAAGCCAGTGTGGGTCCAGTGGTGGTCCAGGCCTGCCGCTGGCGGCGATTACACACGCACGATGTTCGTCGACATTACGGATCGGGTATTGATGGAGCGGGAGCAGAGGCGACTCCAGGAACAGAACGCCTACCTTTGGGAGGAAATCCGCAGCGGACACAACTTCGGCGACATTATCGGCGATAGTCCCGGCTTGCGGAAGGTGAAGGAACAGATTCAGCTTGTGGCACCGACGGATGCAGCGGTGCTTATCACCGGAGAGAGCGGCACGGGCAAGGAACTCGTGGCCCGTGCGGTTCACGACCACAGCGAGCGAAAGAGCCGCCCTCTCATCAAGCTGAATTGCAGCGCAGTGCCCGAGGGCCTGTTCGAGAGCGAATTCTTCGGTCATGTCCGGGGTGCTTTTACCGGTGCGCTCAAAGACAAGCCGGGCCGCTTCGAACTGGCCGACGGTGGCACACTGTTCCTTGACGAAATCGGCGACGTGCCGCCCGCGATGCAGGCGAAGCTGTTGCGGGTTTTGCAGGAGAAAGAACTGGAGCGTGTCGGCGACACACGCACGCGGAAGATCAATGTCCGTATCATCGCTGCGACCAATCGCGACTTGAAGAAGGAAGTCGATGCCGGCCGCTTCCGCGAGGACCTTTTCTATCGCCTGAGCGTTTTTCCGATCGAGGTCCCGCCACTGCGCAAACGCCGGGGCGACATCCCGCCGCTCGTGGAGCACTTCCTGGGGCAAAGCGCGAGGCGAATGAATCGTCCCGCACCACGAATCTCGGAGATCGCGCTGAGTCAGCTTACAGCCTACGACTGGCCCGGTAACGTGCGCGAACTTCAAAATACGGTTGAACGCGCTGTCATCCTCTCACGAGGAGGCCCGCTGCGTTTCGATCTGACAGAGCCGGGGCCGGATGCAACCAGAGACCCTATCGCGCACACTACTCACACAGCTTCACAACCTGTCCTGCTAACGCGCAAAGAAATGAAGCGCCAGGAACGCGACGGCATTGCCTCCGCGCTGAAGCAAACCGGCGGCAAGATCTTCGGCCCAGGCGGGGCCGCGGAATTGCTAGGCATGAAGCCAACGACACTGGCTTCGCGTATCACCGCTCTAAGGCTCAATCGAAAGACGGGGGCGTGATGAGTTCAGTGACCGTCGGCCCTCGTCCCCGCTGGATTGCAAACGCCGGTTCCGGAGGAATATTGGAGACCATTCAGCACTCTCCACCGAGCATCGGAACAAACCGCTCACTTGTGCCCAGCGACGAACTACGCAGCCACATTCGTGACGCACGTGCTTTGAAAATGCGCCGCGGCGAGCGCCACCTCGTCTGGCTAAAGAGCCCCGTTGTTGCTCGTAAATGATGCGCCATAGGGGTTGCCGGCCTGGAACTGAATAGGGTCAGCGTATTCCGGCCCCACAATGATTGCTCCCCCAGTGATAGAAGTCGTGCTCAGATTGACGATCGTCGTTTCCTGGCCCCGTGTGGAGTGCCGGCGCTGGTGAACGAAGAGCAGACCTTGTTCACGAGCGCCCCTTGTACCCAGTGCGTGTCCGTCATGTCGAAGAACTAGTTTAGTTGCGCGGTGGGCAGGACGTAGCGGGTGGGCGTGCCGAAGATGATAGCGTCCGCCCAAAAGGATGACGCTCAGGCTGACGCGGAGCGAGCGCGGATACTTTTCCCAACCCCAGGAAAGCTCCTGTGAGATGGTTCACTTTAGTGCGAATCACTGGTTTTAGGGCTAACACTGATTAGGGCTAAAGTAGACTGCGGAAGATCTCGATGAAACCACGCATCCAGGCAATCGCGCTCGACGCTAACCGGTACATTATTCGACTTGCAAACGGTAACCGCATTATGCGAGGAGATGTTTCCCGGCCAAGGTGCCGCACTGAGCAAGCTGTGGCGTGCCAAGCACCTGGAGTACACCTGGCTGCGCACCGTCAACAACCAAGAGTCTTCGTACTGTCCCGGGCACTCAGGGTAGATCTACAGCCGCGGTAATAGCTTTGCGCACCGAGGCCAATGGGGCATCATCGGTGAAAGAAACGTCGCCGTTCTCAAATCGTTGAATGCCCAACTTTCTCCACAAACTTGCTAGATTGACCGTCACGGGTTTGTCTTTCATCCCCTCATAGAGATCCTCCAGAACGCGCGTTCCGGTGGCTTCGTCCCCGACTCGGAGCGCGCGCTCGAGTGGCCAGCCCTCGGTAATGTTGCCGCCTGCGGCGAGAATTCCACGCAAGGCATGCTCAAGACCCTTTTGATTGTGAGTTCGCTGGCGAATTTCCACGTCTGCGAGAAGGCAAAACAGGGCTCCTCCCCAGTACGTCCGTCCCCAGGTGTGTGTGACGTCGAGCCCTTGATCTCCTGGTTTAGGGAGTCCTTGAGGGAGATCACGAATCAAGTCGCCCCACATTTTGAAAGGGTCAAGGATCCCGGCCTGGACCCGAGCTATCGGTTCCACGTATGTGGCAATTCCTTCCTCAATCCAGTGATGTTTCTCAGCGACTGATGGGAACGCCAAGTGCACCATTTCGTGTGTCAGAGTCCAGTCCCCCTTCAGATCCTCCTCGGTTGTCTGGCGGCCAACCGAAATGGCGATAAGAGCAACGGGCGAACCAAAGGTCCTACCATTGTGAACGCCTCTGCCCTCGATTGTAATAATTCGTACTGTTACCTGAGGCACAGGATAGCGACCAAAATAGGTAGTGACCGACTTGGAGGCATCCCTGACCCAGCCGATCAAATCTTCGTGAGCGACACCACCTTCCTCGCGGGGGGCAAACACATCGATGCGACCGCCAGGAGCCCCGATCGTCGTGGCTTTGCTACCTTCGCTATCGCCAGCAAACGCAAGCATAGCGGTCAGTAGCGCCAGTTTCGAAAGACTGGTGATGATCAATAGAACAGATGGTCTGATACTCTTTCGCATTCCAGCTCCAGGTTTCTTTGTCCACATGAACGTGCGGCAACATGCGGTCTCGGAGGTTAAAGAGAACTCGAAAGCTTAACCGGCACTCGCTGAGAGATCTCATTCGGCCTTTCGAATCAGCCCTTCTGAAGCGGCGGATATTTTCATGTTCTACCGCTGAGCGCTCGTATTTTGGTCAGCAAGCTGTCCAGAGTCGCGCACTTGTCTACGTAGGCGTCCACATACGTCAATTCTTCTGTTGCGAGAAGAGGATGGAAAAGCACCAGGATGATGGGAGTATCAGGGCTGAACAGCTTGATCTCCCGTGCCAATTTGGAACCAACCATATTGGGATTTCGGTAGGCCAGCAGGACTAGGTCAAACGTGCTTTGTTCCATCCGTTCTAACGCCTCACTGGCGTTGCAAGCGGTCTCTACCTTGTACCCACTCCCTTTCAGAGCAAACGTGAGCATTCTTAGGGCCTTTGGGTTATCGTCCACATAGAAGACTGTCTGCTGATTCCTCGTCTTCCGATCTCTCTCGATGGGGGAGGATCTTCGATTCCCTGACTTGTCAGTCGGATCGTTCAGGTCCGGAGAGTTAGGAAATTGCGGATGGTCAGTGTTTTCGACGTTGTAGGTCTTCTTGAGCTCGGCCGTTGGGGCATTTGTGTCGTAGGAGTCGTTTTTGGGTGGGTCCATTCTTCCTTCCCGCCACTGGTAGCCTTTGGACTGTCCACGATCAAATTTCTGTTCCAGCCGATCGCTGAACCCCCTAGGCAAGTCGAGGACCGCATCCTCGCCGACCAAACGCATTACGTTCCGAGTCCCATCCAGTATCGCCGTACAACGTTTGCAGCCTTTGAAATGCTCTTTCATCCGGGCCGCCAAGTCGCCGGTGATCTCTTCGTCGAGGTAATTCGAGATCTCGCGCCAGACCTCTTTGCAACTGAGTCTCCCTGCCTTTGCCTCGCCTGTGCTCATTCGCTTTGCACCCATGTTCCCCTTGACATAAGGGCATTGCCATTCGGAGCGACATCAAGTCTCACCCACACAAGAAGCCGGCATCATGTCATCCGCGTAGAACACGAATAAGTCCATCCAAAGTGTCCACTGTGGCATCTGGCCTGACACCCAATTCATCTTCAGGAAGATTGCACCGGTTTACGCAGCACGTCCAGAACCCGAAGCTCTTGGCACCCGCGATGTCCCAGAAATTCGACGATACAAAGGCAACTGCACTGTCGGGCACGCCCAGGTGCTGTGAAACCAGGCCGTACACGCGCGGGCTCGACTTATAGATCTTCGCTTCGTCAGTGCTAATGACGTCCGTGAATAGGCCTTTCAGGCCGGCGTTCTCCACTGCGGCAGCGAGCATCTTCGGCGAGCCGTTCGACAAGATGGCCAACTTATGTTGTGACAATTTGCTCAACGTCGGCTTCACATCGGGAAAGGTCTCGAGGCGCAGGTAAGAGTCCATCAACTCTTCGCAGGTCTCAGGAGGGCAAGGGAGGCTTAGACTACGGCACGCAAATGCTAGTGCCGCTTCCGTCACCATCCAAAAGTCTTCGTACCGTTCGGTGAGGCTACGGAGCCAGGTGTATTCCAGTTGCTTGGCGCGCCACAGCTTGCTCAGTTCAGCGCCCCGGCCAGGGAACTTGCGGTTGCAACATGCGATCACGGAATGTACGTCGACCAACGTGCCGTAAGCGTCAAATACGAGCGCTTGGGTGCTCGGTTTCATTGTGCCTCTCCCCTCGGTGATCCCGAATGACACGGTTTACGCTAAACGCACAATGCGTCGGATTCAGGTAGCGGAGAGGGCCGACGTTCCGCCCAGGCCCTGTAACTCCGCAACTCTCCTCCTACGGAGATGGCCGATCGCAGAATCAACCGAAATTTTTCCAGGGCCAAAGATGAGAACGAGAAGAGCAGCGAACAAGAATGTGTACGGGTCGGCAGCGTAAAACTTGCCGGGATCCGAAAAGATTGAGAAGAGTGCCTCCCGGTCTGCCGTGATGTACGCCACCAGCATGTTAAACGTGAGCGGTAGCGCGATGATCCTCGACCCGAGGCCGAGGAACAGTAATGCCCCACCCACACATTCGAGGGAGCCGACCAAGTACGCGTTAAACGTAGGGAACGGTATGCCCAAACTCGTGAAGAAGTCGACGATTTTGGGGATGTGCATTAGCTTCCCAAGTCCAGTCTGGAAGAGCTGCCAGCCCCAGTAGAGGCGCACAACGAGGAGGAGCGGGGATTGCAAATAGGAGAGCGTTCTCTCACAAGAGGAATATACCTGGGTAGCGGTTTCGATGATCTTTTTCATGGTTGTCTTTCTGATGAGGAGATAGATTCCTGATTTGCTGATTTAGGCCGGCAGAACCAGCCTAACGTCGACCAATTCTCAAACCAGTTCTGTACAATTCCGAGGAGATTGCTCTCGTGCACGTCACTTCGCTGAAAGGCGAGGACTACTGCATCGGACAATGTCTTTCCTTCTCGAAGAGCCTTGAGAAAAGTGAATGCTTCCGGCTCGAGGCGTTTGAAATAAACACTGTATTCAACGCGATGAACCACTAAGTAGACAGCCTGCGGCTTTTGCCGCGCGACTTTGCGCACTCGCGTTTGTTTCCGACGTTCCGAAACCGCATTACTTGCCATCCCAGCTTCGGAGCTATCTTTTCTGATCGCAACGAGCAAATCGTCCACGGGGTAGCGCAACTTAATCAGCTGCAGGTAGGGCTGCAGGCTGAATTGGGGGTCCTGCTCCGAAGCCAGCGCATCTCCAGGGGTTAAGACCGGCTCCGCTGCACCGTCGAAGGCCTCGATCTCAGCCCATTCCAGACGAACCATATCCAGCGCTAGACTTGCTCGCGGTTGGATCCACTCGGGATGGCTCCGCAACCACGATTCCAGGCGAGAGCCCAAGTTTCGCAGGGTGAATGACTGAGAAGGACAATCGACGAGGTAGGCTTTGCACAATGCGTCAAATCGTCTCTGACCGATGATTGCCCGAAGACCGGGAAAATCCTCGTCCAAGGATGCGAGTACGCGAAACCAGTATTGGCGATTGTAGATCTCCAGGCGCTCGAACGAGCTCAAGCGATCATTTGGCTTGATGAACTCTGCCGCCACTTCGCGCATGGACTTACCGTCTCGAGCGCGTGGCTGCATCTGCTCCCCTGGGGTGAGCGGTTGCATAACAGCGTCGAGCATACGGTGTTGGATTTCAAGCAAGTTCATGATGCAACCGCCATTTCTGGGATGAACCGATTCGCCTTTAGCGCCTCGTTGTGAACCTCTGCAAAGGACGGAATGTTGTCGTCCCACTCGAGGAGCGTCGCCGTGCGGCCACCCAGTTCGACGGCGCGCGCGTAGAGCGTCCAGACAGGATCGATTACAGGATAATCATGTGTATCCAGAATGTACTTTTCGAACTTGGAATGGCCCGCGATATGGATCTGTGCCACCCGCTCTGCAGGAACACCATCCACGTAATCATCCGGATCGAAGTTGTGGTTTCTCGAGGATACGTAGATGTTGTTTACGTCCAGAAGAATTCCGCAGTCGGCTGACTCCACCACCTCCGTTAGGAACTCCCACTCTGTCATCTCTGAAACGTGGAATTCTGCATAGCTGCTGACGTTCTCAACCGCAATCGGGATCTCTAGAAAATCCCGGACTTCCCGAATCTTTTGCGCGGTATGACGGGCAGCCTCAAATGTATATGGCATGGGCAGCAGGTCGTGGCTGTATGTACCATCGACGCTGCCCCAGCATAGGTGGTCGGTGAGCCAAGGGGTCTGAGTGCGCCTGACCAGAGCCTTCAGTTTCTTCAGATGCTCACGGTTGACAGGCTCTGGAGAGCCGAAGTACATCGACACACCATGCTGGACGACGCGATACCGCTCAAGAATCTGCTCGAGCACATGCAGCGGTCTCCCACCATCGATCATGTAATTTTCTGAGATAATCTCGAACCAACTCACAACCGGTTTTTCCGAGAGAATGTGCTGGTAATGCGGCACGCGAAGGCCTATTCCGACGCCAAAGTCTGTGAACCCATTGAAAGCATTTGCAGGCATGTTATGAGCTTTCCTAGAGAAAAGAGGGTCGGGACATTCAACCCCGACCCACTGGGGTTGAGGTCGTCCTTAGTTCTGCTCCGACTGGGGTTCAGCTGGCGGTTTGGATCCATCGGTTGCACACCCGCCCTTGCCCTTGCAGGAGTTCTTGCCTTTGCAGCCGTTGTCACCGGCCTTACAGCCACCCTTGCCTTTGCAAGAATTTTGGCCCTTACAAGCGTGTTTTTCAGTTTTGTCTTTGTCCTTCTTGTCCTTGCCGCCGTCATCACTCATGCTTACCGCTTTGATTCCGGCATTGCCCTGGTTCGGGGCTAAGGTTTGTGCGTTAAGCTTTGCACTTGTGCCTGTCATCAAGCCTGCCAGCGCAGCGCCTGCTAACAAAGCCTTCATTGAATTAGTCATCTTAATCGCTCCTTTTACGTGCTGAGTTGTGAAGCCGTGTGCAGCAACACTAGTTTTCAGGAGCAGCCCACACCCTCTCTGGTTGAGGAGGATTAAGTGAACCGTCACGCTACGAGCCTTCCCCTCAGGTTGGGGGAACTCTCGATGGTTGCTCCGCGTCATCCTGAATGTCGCTTGCTGGCGATACGATGTGCATTCGAGCAAGAAAGTTACTAGCGGAGCGAGCAAAAGTGAGAACGACAATACAGCGCGCTTGGCTCCGCTTGACCTTCGATGTGAGCATCAGGCGCAAAGGAATTCACCGCCTGTTAAGTGAGGCGTGCATTCCTTGTCTAGGCAAGATGAAAGAAGTGCGAGCTTCGACGACCATGAACGTACATTCCTGAGCGGCTGCGGGGTCTCTGGTGAGCGCCACCGGCGCCACCGTACGTAACTTCCGCTGACCTCCCAGCATCCAATCGTCGAGTTCAACAAAGTATCGTTCAAGAATCCTGTATTTATCTTGGCGTCTCGCGGCTGGTTGCAGGTTCCCGCGATGGGCGACACCTGCGAAGCGGCTATATCTTTCATAAAGTGAGCGCCGACTCAACTGCAGAAGACAAAATCAAGAAGTGAAAGCGACCATGCATCCAAAAGAAATACTTACTGCGTGCGGAATGGTTTTATTGTTGTCAGGCCTGGTTCCCTATGCGCACTCGCAGACAAAGAATGAGGTTGGATTAGTGATCGGCGCAACAACGGCGCCGAGCCAAACCCTCTCCAGCGGCGGAAGTGGACCGACGGGCGGCTTGACGTTTAACGCAAGCTTGGCGTTGGGAGCTGAATACGATCGCCGTTTCGCAACTGTTAGGCCAGTAGCGATATACGGTGGTGTTGACTTTCTGGCCTCTCCGCTTGATGTGAAGCTGAGTCAGCCGCCCCAGGGCGTGAGTCCCCAATATGCCTATGTGTTTCTTACCCCGCATGTGCGTGTGAAGTTCAATCCCGCCGGGCTGATTGCTCCTTGGTTATCCTTCGGTGGGGGATACGCTCGCTTCCTCGAAAAGGCGCCCAGCACGAGCATATCGTTCAGACCTGGAACTAACACTGGCACGCTGGAGTTTGGCGCTGGAATCGATACGCGGAGTGTCGTCCGCGTGTTGAGGATACCGATCGGATTTAGATTTGAGGTGCGGGATTTTTATTCTGGTTTGCCAAACTACAATCGAAAGCTTGACGCCAACTGGCAAAACAACGTGGCGGTCACCGGCGGCCTGTTGATCAGGTTCTAAGGAAGCGAGGTCGATTGTCTGGCGAGCGCAGGTACGCAGTAAAACGCGACTTCGGGGATCAGCAGAAAGGACCAAGGTGATGTACATGCAAAAAGGGGCGCCGATACTTCGCTCAGCTTTGAGTAGTGAGTTGCGGCTGGAGCTGACCTGTCGCGCTCCCGCCCAGCAGCGAGCGGAGGAGCTGAAAACGGAAGTGGAACAACCCAAAGTTGAAGTGTGGACTTTTCCGGTTGACTCCGACGCGTCCGAGAGCCGGCGATTCACCACGCGCCCCTAATCGGGGCACAGTCCGGCCTTCTTCAACCCACAAGTGTACGGTCGGGTCAGATTTCCAAGTCCGTGGGCACGGAAACGTTGCGTGCAGTCTTAGGAGGCCAGGCGATACCATGACGCGTTTTACTCAGACCTGCAATAGACTGAACACGCTATGTTCCGGTGAGCCTGTCAAGCTGATGATGATAAAGAGAGAAAGAGTGAACGCGACCTTTGCGCTAAAGGTGGCAGGATTTCTTTTTGCCACATCGCCGTGGTTAGCTGCCGCCGATCGGTCGATCGATGTCGAACATAGCACGTTGAAGATTCACGTAGGGAAGGCCGGCCTGTTCTCCGCAGCGGGTCACGATCATCGGGTGACGGCACCATTTGCGGGAGGCAGCATCAATGACGGCGATTCTCCGCAGGTAGCCTTTACCGTTGATGCCCGTAAGCTCACCCTTGTCGAGGACAACAAATTGAGCGCGGAGCAGCAAGCGGAAGTCGAGCACACCATGCATACGAAGGTCTTGCAGAGTGAAAGCTATCCGCTCATCAGCTTTCATTCTACGAAGATCGGAAGGACCGGAGTCAACCGATGGATTGTCTCCGGCGAGCTGACGCTGCACGGTCGGAGCAGACCGATCCAGGCGGACGTGCGTTATGGAGAGGGAGCCTATACGGGCCGTGCAACAATCAAACAAACTGATTTTGGCATTAATCCGGTCAGTGTCGCGGGAGGCGTTGTTAAGGTCAAGAACGAGTTGGAGATCCAGTTCGTAGTTGTGCCACTTCGATGAGGGAATGCTTGTGTTGAACCTGCGACCTGCGATCATAGAAGCCCAACCCAAAGAGGGACTATGAGTTCACGCCGTACGTTTATACAGAGTGCGATTGCTACAGCGGCTGGTCTTGGGGGCGCCTCGCGGCTGTTCGGCATGAATCAACCGCGCCCATCCGATCGTTCCAAAAATACGATTCCGGTACCAGTGATCACGCCTGACGTTAGGGACCTGCAGTTCACAATCGACAATGGCGTGAAGGTATTCCACCTCACCGCCGAACCGGTGAAGAGAAAAATTGCACCCTGGAAGACGATCGAATGCTGGAGTTTCAACGGCTCGTGCCCCGGCCCCACGATCCAGGTGAACCAGGGAGATCGTGTCCGAATCATGCTGGAAAATCATCTGCCGGAATCGACTGCAATCCACTGGCACGGCCTGGAAATCCCCTATGCGATGGACGGGATGCCCTACCTTTCACAGAAGCCCATTGCGCCCGGATCACGGCTCGTATACGAGTTCACGGTTCATCAGAACGGCACGTTCTTCTATCACTCGCACTCACCTATGCAGCAGATGATGGGCATGGTCGGCTTGTTCATTCTGCATCCGCCGCGAGCGCACTCTCCTGCCGTTGATCACGACTTCGGGATCGTGCTGCAAGAGTGGGCCGTGCTGCCGAACAACACCGTCCCGAACACCGCCAATATGGAGTGGAACTGGCTGACGTTCAATGGCGCCGTGAGCCCGATGACTACACCCTTGGTCGTCCAACTCGGCAGTCGCGTACGCATACGATTCGTCAACATCGGCATGGACCACCATCCGATCCATCTGCATGGCCACACCTTCGTGGTGACGGGCACAGAAGCCGGGCGACAGCCCGAAACTCTGTGGGGACCGGCCAACACGGTGCTGGTAGGTGTTGCGCAAGCGCGCGACATCGAATTCGTGGCGAACAACCCTGGAGAGTGGATGCTGCACTGTCATATGCCGCACCACAACATGAACGCCATGAGCGACTTGCTCGGAGATCGCATGATGATGACCGCCGACACGGAAGACGAGCGGACACTTCGGCAAATGCAGACCCTCGCTGACCGGACGGGCTTCGAGCACATCCATCATGCACCCATCGCGCAGAATGCGAACCAGGTGCCCGGTTTTCCCCAGGATGCGTTCATGGACATGGGCATGGATGAAGCCGTCGCCAAGCCGGAAAACAACGGGCTCCCGCGGAACTGGAGCGCGATGATGATGGGCATGATGGCCCTGGTGCGAGTCCTGCCGCCCCATTTGTTTGAGCGTGTCATGAACGATGTACGCAGCGGCTATATTGCGCCCCTTCCGCCGGCCCCGGGCCAGCACCAGCACGAAGGAGGTGCGGAATGAGGTGGCGACTTGCGAGGTTTGTCTTCCTGCTGGCGTCATCTCTGGTCGTGTTGCTTGGGGCAACAAACGCCTTCCCACAGGAGTCGGGGCGCGACCCGCACCATAAGCGCGCTTTGACAGGAATGACACAGCAGAAATCCGAGCAACAAGTAACGCAACCGGCACCGCAGGTGTTCTTTCCCATGGCCCACCAATCGGAAATAGAGATGCACCATCACGGCCAGATTCCCGAAGTGATGCCGCAGTTTCCGCATCTGGGAGATTCACAGCGCCTCGTTCCTGGCCCTGTGTACCAGCTCGAGGACTTGGAGCGCATGGCGACGTCGCACAACCCGACCCTGGATCAGGCACAACGCGCACTGGAAGCGGCACGTGGCCGCGAGCGGCAAAGCGGGCTATATCCAAACCCGACTGTCGGCTACGAGGGGGAAGAGATCCGAGGAGGAGTGTACGGTGGCGGTGAGCAAGGATTTTTTGTGCAGCAGCCGATCATTCTTGGCGGAAAACTCGGGCTTAATCGCAAGGTGGGTGCTGGCGAAGTGAAGCAGCGTCAGGCTGAGGCCGAAGCGCAGCGGCATCGCGTGGAGAATGATGTGCGCGTGGCGTACTACCATACGCTTGCAGCCCAAGAGAAGCTCGCGATTGAGCGTGATTTGGTTGCCATCGCCGAGAGTACGGTGCGCATCGTTCATCAGCTCGGCAATGTCGGTCAAGCAGACGAAACTGAGATCCTGGAAGCCGAAGCAGAAGAGCAGCGCATGGAGATCGCCGCGGGCGTCGCGGAACACAGGCTGCGGCGTCAATGGACAATGCTCGTTTCGGTTGTCGGTGTTCCATCCCTCCCAGAGGGGAGCGTGGCGGGTCAGATCGATGCCGAGCTGGCTTCGCTAGACGAGCGTCAGTTGCTCACTTCGCTGCTCGTAGCCAGTCCCGAAGTGCAGTCTGCAAAGGCCGGTGTGGAGCGCGCAGAAGCTGCACTGCGCCGGGCCCGGCATGAGCCTATCCCTGACCTTACATTCAAAGGCGGATTGCAACAGAATTACGAACCACTCAACGCGGCTGCAGGCCGCGAGGTCGGTCTTCAAGGCTTCGCTGAAATTGGCTTACATCTTCGTATGTGGGACCGCAATCAGGGCGGCATCGCCGCAGCCCGTGCTGATCTCGAAGCGGCACAAGGCGAAGTAACCCGCGTCGATCTCGCGCTTCGCAGGCGCTCTGCAATGTACACCGAGGACTATCGCAGCGCACGTCTGACTGCTGAACGGTATCGGGTCGAAATCCTTCCTCGGCTGGAGCGCGCTTATAGGCTTATGACCGCGCAATACGGTGAAATGACCGCTTCATTCGTCCGCGTCCTCAACCTACAGCGCATGCTTTACGAGAATGAGACTGGCTACATCGATGCTCTCGAACATGCCTGGACAAGCAGCATCGCTCTGAACGGATTTCTGCTGGAGGGCGGGCTCATGGGTTCGGCTTCGAGCGGGATGGGTTTGACGGCAGGCGGGATGGAAGGGATGGAATCAACGGATCGGAGTTCCAGAATGTTCGACAGGCCATCCAATTTGGGACCCAAATAGGATCAAGTTCCCAGCATGTTCAACTGCTAAGGTATCCCGTTCTCACGAAACTTCCCGTCGAAACCGCGCATCTCACAGGTAACGTTTTTCCTTTGCTCCTGGAGGCCCAACGGTGCAAGAGACCGAAACTCGAGAACTTGAACAGCGTCCGATCACCAAGAAATCGTCGTTCCGGTTCTGGGAGGCGCGGCGATTTATTACCGTGGGGTCGCTCGGTCTGGCGATCATCCAGGGAGTCTGTGCTACGGCGGTATTCCTCAGCGGCATAGGTACTGCCATCGGGTTCTCGTCCCTTATTGCAGCAACTGCAGCCGGGCCAGCGACCGGTTTGCACGCTAACAGGTTCCGGATTCCGATGCTGGCCATCGCCGGGCTCGGTGCCGTGGTCAATCTTATGCTTCTATGGAATGCAGAACGGATGCGCAGAAACCCATCTGCTCGTTGGCGAATGCGTCCGCTTACTCGAAAAGAACGCTGGGAGAAGGGGATCCAGCTCGGCGCATCCGTCCTTACCCTAATTCTGATCGCCGGGGAACTTCTCGCGCACCCCCTCTTTCACCACGAACTGTAGACGGCCCTATCGGCTGGCCGGCTCCGACTTCTCAAGTTCGCTTTCAAGCCTCGCGCGCAACCGCTCACCGAAGCCGATCGGCAAAGAAAACGTGCGCTCGTCCGCGATCAGATAAAGGATATTGTGAGTCGAATCCAAAATTGCCGCGCAGTGGCGACAGTGGGCGAGATGTTCCTCCACGCTCGCACGCACGGAGGGATCGAGATCTCCGTCGATGTAATTGGAGATTTCGCGCCACACGTGTTTGCAGTCGAGAACCATATCAGCCTTTCTTGCCTTGCGCGACCAGTTCAGGCGCGACAATCTTCTGCATCAACAAACGCGCCCGAAACAACCTGGTTTTCACCATCCCTTCGCTGATGCCAAGCAATTGAGCGGTTTCCGTGATATTCATCTCCCGCACGTCACGCAGGATCAATACCTCGCGGTACTTTTCCGGCAGTTGGTCGACTGCACGTTGTAGAGTCTCCCTTAGTTCCTTCCGGTGAAGAGCTTCGGAGGGAATCTCGCGCCAGTCGGTGAGAACTGCCGGGGTGTAATCGCCATCCCCATCGTCCATGAAGACTTCAAGCGAAACCTCGGACTCCGAATGTGAGCGGCGAAGTCTCATGCGCGCTTCGTTCAACGTGATCTTAACCAGCCAAGTACTGAACTTCGAGTCTCCACGGAAGCGGTCAAGAGCCTTATACGCCTTCAGCACCGCTTCCTGCACAATCTCTTCAGCATCTGCTTCGCTCTTGACGACTGAGTAAGCGGTCAGGAAGGCTGCGCGCTCGCATGGCTTTATCAATGCATAGAACAGCTCCCGCTCACCTGAGATGATACGAGAAATGATCTCCGCTTCCGCGAGCCACTGCGGGTCCTTCGCGGCCGTCTGAATCTCGTTGTGAATCAAGCGGCAACCCGCGAATTACAAACCACGCACTCAGCAGCATGGGGGAACCGGACAAGTTCAGCGGCAACTGGGTGTTCCAAAGTCTTTATGAACCTATCCATCTCTCAGCTCCCGCGATCTGCTCTCCGGGATTTTTGTCCGGACGACCTTCTTGATGACATCTTCAGAAAGAAAGTTACAACCGCACCAAGTGATGCTGACAATCTTCAAATTCTCCGGTTGTGTTTCACCGTTGCGTCTGAACCCAGGGCTCTTCGGGTGGCGTTCGATCGAAGCCATTCGGTTAGGGTCAGCCGACAACCAAGCAGCAGGCGCCACGGGAGATCTGTGTAACTTTTGTCCATCACTTCGCGTCTGATTGGAAGAACCAAGCTTCATCCTTCGTCTTTATCAACTTGTGTTGAGGTGACGCTCCTAGATGGCCACGAGGGATGGAATAGCACTTTCTGTCGCCATCGAGGAATAGTTCCAGAGTCACGGAGAACGTGGTGTCCACACTTTGGCGGTAAGTGGGTACACGGCGCCCCAGACAAGTTTCGCAGCACCAAAGCGAGGTTTGCCGATATGGCGAGACTAGGTCCGCCGCCCAAAACCGGTTCCCGACGTTTTTCGGGAAAGAAAAAGGAATAAATATATGAAGTTATCCATGATCTTCAAGATTCTGCTGCCTGGGCTGGCCCTGGTATTGGCTACCAGCGCATTCGCGGCAAACAAAGGAAACGTAGGTTCATTTAAGGTATTTGAGCCCGTAACCGTCAACGGACATCAGCTGACACCCGGGCAATACAAGCTCACCTGGGACGGAACAGGTTCAGGCGTTGCGCTAATGATTCTGTCGCAAGGGAAGCTGGTCGCAACTGTGCCCGCTCGCTTGATTGAACTGGGTCAAGCCAGCCGTGACAACGCGACCGAGTCGCGCAAGAACGAGGATGGCAGCCAGTCTCTGACCCAGATCGATTTCGCCGGCAAGAAGTATGCGCTGTCCTTCGGAGATGAGTCGGCCGTGCCTGAATCAACGTCGGAGACCGGAAGCCAGTAACAACCCTTGGCCAGGCAACCACTTCACGGTTCAACTACACCGGGCGCAAATGGCGATGGCCGTTCTTGCGCCTGGTGCTAGCAGAGGTCGCAGAGGCGTTGCCGAGGAGATCCGCCAAATGTCCCCGATGGATAGAGTCCCTACCGAAGAGTGCCGGGAGTCAGACAGCGAAACCTCCACATTTGAGCATCACGAGAGCGGACTCACGCTACCGATGGAAGACCCGGGAGACTTTGCCGAGCTTGTCAGAAAGCTCACGAATTCGAGCTGGTTTTGCGAGGTTGCGGAGGCTTGAGTCGGGTGTCGATTCTGAGATCGCGTTATCGCAGTGGAGCAGGGCGAAGAATGCGGGAGTGGTAGCAAGAAAAAAGTGGGTTGCCGATAAGGGAACTGAAGACTCGCCGGTCTCCGTTCGGTCGATTCACTTGATCGCCGCTTCGTGCCAAACCCCGCACGCCCTTCCGTTGATGCAGTTTCTATTTCGAGGCTGCCCTGTTGTAGTTGGTTGCCGGTCGAAGGAAAGAGATTCAGAGTTCCATGTTGCCCATCGGTTTAGCGCGCAGTTTTCGGTCAGCACGCCGAGACTTGGTCCATGTGGCGCTACTTTTCTTATTTGTGGCCATGCCGCTCCCTGGACGTGGTGAGCTTGTGACTCAGGAGCAGCCCCGACCAGCCTCGTCCAATGGCCTCCAGCAGGAGCCGTACCCGGCTGCGGGAGGGCCGCAATCCGATGTTGGGCACTACGCAATTCCGAGAAAGAAGGACGAGCCGACGACCCCTGCCCCACTGGAAAGGCCCAAGAAGATCGAGGGCCTCCCTGACTACTCTATCCGCGTGGACGTGCCTCTGGTGGAAGTCCCGGTCACTGTCACCACGAAGGACGGGCAGTTTATCTCCACTCTGCAAAAAGAGAACTTCCGGGTATACGAAGACGGTGTGCCACAGACAATCAGCAACTTCACCGTATCGCAAGCGCCAATCACCGCCGTGCTCCTCGTGGAGTTTGCCTCGACCAATTACGGCTTCGTGCAGGACGCCCTGAGCGCCTCTTACAGCTTCGCCAACACGCTCAGGAAGGACGACTGGGTCGCAGTCGTTTCCTATGATATTAAGCCGCAAACGCTGGTGGATTTCACCCAACAGAAGGAAGCAATTTATCGCGGGCTGAACCAATTGCGCATACCCGGTTTTGCTGAGACCAATTTGTTCGACGCTCTCTATGACACGCTCGACCGTATCGATCAGATCGAAGGGCACAAGTACGTCGTCCTGGTCAGTACCGGCTTCGACAGCTTCAGCAAGATTAACCTGGATAAGATCACGAGGAAGATCAAGTCCACGCACGACGTGACCATCTTTCCGATCAGTGTGGGGTGGATTGCACGGGAAAGGTACGAGACGGCGGGTCGAACGGCACCACATGGACTAGGGATCCCGATTTCACGACTCGACTACTTGCAGGCAGACAACCAAATGCAAACCTTTGCCCGCTTGACCGGTGGTCGGTTTTACCAGCCACGCTTTGAAGCAGAATACCCGGAGGTCTTCCACGATATCATCGGCGAAATCCGGAATCAGTACGAACTTTCATTTCACTCCACCAACCCCCAGCTCGATGGCAGTTACCGCAAGCTGAGAGTTGACGTGGTAGCACCGGATGGGGGTCCGCTAAGAGTACGCGACCAGAAGGGCAGGGAAGTGAAGTACCAGATCATCGCTCGGGAAGGTTACACCGCGAAGCACACGGTCGAATAGAAGCAGTGTCGATTGGTGGACCGTCGACCCCGCGAGGTCGCCGCAAAACCAACCTTAAACGGGTCAAGAGTCGCTAATTTTTAACTGGCAACGACGAAGCGGGGGATCCGAGCGGGTCGTCCACGAATCACAGCATACATCGAAGAGGAGGCAGCATGCCGTCAGCAAAGCTCGTAGTAATCTACCCTGTCCCGACGGATCGCGAGACGTTCGAGCGTCTATATCACGATCACCACGTGCCAATGGCAGTCAAGAAGTTGGTGGGGAAGACCAAGATCGTCGCGACAAAGGTACTAAGTTCGACGCAGGGCGGCCCGGCGCCCTTTCATCGCGTTGCAGAGATTCATTTCCCTTCAATGTCAGCCCTACAGGCGTGCGCTGCGACGGAAGGAGCGAAGGAGACGCTAGCGAGCGCTGTTTCCATTTCGACGGGTGGCCCGCCGATCTTCATCGTTGCGGAAGAAGAAACGTTCATGTTTTAACACGGACATGCGATGTGTTGTGGAACCAACTTCTCGACTGGTGGAACACTGTTCCGCACTCCATGTTCGGACACCGGAACGGCGGTTCTATCTCGTCCGCTATCACCACAACTCAATGTCGAAATGCAGCCTGACTTCCTTGAGGTCAATGAGGAGTTGCACCAGATGAGAGGAACAGGAGTGGCCACCAGACTGAGGTCGAACAGACGTCGCTGTGCCCGAATGAGCACCAACTGCCAGCAGCAGGTGCAAAAGTGCCGGCACGGGCGCGGATTTACGCTCGTGCTAGGCCTGGGCTGCAATAGAATAATAAGAAAGGCTAGTGGAGAACGGCCAATTGCGTAGGTACACTCCGGATGTAATCGGCGAGGGAGCCGATGGGAATGACACGAAGATGGTGCCTCTATTTCCCGCTCTCGCACATCCAATCTCCATGCCGCGTCCCACACGGGAGTTACGGCGATTGCGATCTTTTTTCCCTGGCCGCGGCCTATCTCCTTGTGAGTGGTTGCCTGATGCTGGTCTCCCCGGGGTTGATCGGGATGAGGGCTGGCGCTCCACTGCGGAGCGGGCTGGAGCTGGCGGGACCTTATGTGTTCCTGATCGCCGCCGGCGTTGGTGGGCTGACCGGCTGGAGATTGCTTAAACTTAACAATTGGACGGGTCGGGCGGCGGTGATCATCGCCTTCCTGGGCGTGGTTATGCTGATCCCGAGTGTTTCAAGCACCGTGATCGATTTTCACGCCAGTGCACTGGCCTGGGGCGGGGTGGGCGTGATCATGCGGGTCGTCGTGGCATGGTATCTGTGGCAAGAGCCGGTGATGGAAGTTTTTCAAAGAGGCTAGTGACGGGCCCAAGAACTGCACAAGGCGGATTTTGCACCTTTGGGGGGCGTTGCCGTTTCCTGTCTTCGAGCTTACGATTTCTGCTGCGCGGCGATCCTGCGGAAGTCGGCACGATGCCAACGGACCATGGTCTCGGGAGTAACCAGAAGGCCTGTTTCCAAGCGGACCAATCTCGCATGCGGTTCCAGGAAGCGCGGGAATCAAACGACTAACCCGAAGGAGCGTAATATCCTGCCTTGGCATGAACTTGCAGCGGCGGCAGGCCCTTAGGGGGCACAAGTTTCACTTTCACCTTATGCCATTTGCCGTCGGATACAAGATTCTTGGGGCGGTATCCGAGAACGTATTGGTTGCGGAGTTCAATGCCAATTTTCGTGGCGATGTCCCCCAGGTCGTTGGGGTTGTCGACTGTGAATGCGCGACCCCCTGTCACTTCTGTAATGTCGCTTAGCAATTGCGGGCCGAGACGCTCCTCGTCAGTCGGGAAATAGTGGTCATATATACCGATTGCATAGATCAACACATCCTGTTCTTTTACCAGGCTCTTGATCTCGCTTTCCGTGTAACGACTGCGATTGTCTCCGCCATCGGAAATGATCAGCAGAGCTTTCTTTTGGTACTTGGCTTGTCTCATTTTGCTGATGCCTAAGTAAATGGCATCCAGCAATGCAGTGCGGCCCTTGGGCGTCGTGTACAGCAGCTTGCCTTGAATGTCTTCCACTGAGCTCGTGAAATCCGACAGCTCTTCTGGCTTATCAGAGAAAGCGATCATAAAGAACTCATCTTGTGGGTTCGCGGTCCTGAAGAACTCCGTGATGGCCTCGCGCGCCCGGTCGAATTTGCTACTCATGCTGCCACTCGTATCGAAGATCACTCCCAGTGAAACCGGTACATCCTCGCCCGAGAAGTGCCGGATATCCTGTAGTTCCTTGCCTTCGAACACCTTGAAGTTGTGTTTCTCCAAGCCGGTGACTGGGCGGTTCATGAGATCTGTAATCGTTACCGGTAGGAGCACCAGATTCACGTCTATTCTGATGGGCTTGCCTTGGCTTTGTAGCGACGGATGTTCCGAAGATCGGCGTTCCTCCGACTGCCGCCTGGGAAGGGGGCTCACGTGTACATCATCGGGAAGAGTCTGTGCGCACACTTTGGGAATGAGCGAACACGCGGCCATTCCTATTGCTAGCAACGCGCACAGCAAACGTGGGGAGGGGGCAATCGCCGTCTTGCACATGATGTTATGCATCGCGCGTTCACTTTCATTCTGTTAGAGACGGAAAACTTCGCAGTGGCTCCGCTTAGTGTTTCAGCAATGCTTCAAGCGATAGCGTTGGTCACGAAATTACCGGCCAGGCCGTTATTTCCGGGCTGCCCCATATGCCTCCGCAGCCGTCCAAAACGAGGCACCTAGCAATACCAGATCCTTGATTAGAAATTGCCCGGAGTCTCCCAGGAGTGGAAAACCGTACTTCAACTGCGCCGCGCCTGGCGTTGACAAGAGAAAGCTGACGGTGAGTAGGAAAGTTATAACCGCTCCCAAACTACCCACAAACGATGTCTTCGCGGACAACGGGCGAATCGCGATCAGAGCGGCGATTGCGATCTCAATGGCCCCGATCAGGTTGGAAGCCCCTTGAACGCTCAGCAGGCGATACATCCACGACATCAGTGGGCTGTGCGCGACCAGCGGCTGGATGCCCGCCGCTTCTTCTGGAGTGAACTTGAGCACTCCAATCAGCAGCAACACCACAACCAACCCATATCGCGAAACCGAAATCCCTGCGGCTTCCAACGTCGATTGGGTACGTGCCGAAGAAACAGGTGCCAGCAACACACGATCTATGCTCGTACTCACAATGTTCACCCTACCTTCCAGAAAATGCCCTCACCGCACCACATCGGATTCTAGGAAGTGGGAAAAAGTTACATCGCCTCGTCACCGGTCGCGTTGGTGGCAGACCAGTACTGGACCTCTGGAGAACGATTCGGCCGGAAAGCTAAGTTCTTGGCTGCTTGAGGGCGATCGCCTTCCGGCAGCATTGAATTCTCAGTTGCGATAATTCCATCGTTGTGCTCTGCCCCAGGATCGCCGAATTCGTATCGCACACGAGTGTGGCTTTGCTTAATGCGATGCGCCCTCGTAGCAATCCACAGAGTCCCTCGCATTCCGGCGGTGGGACGGGTCTTGATTGAGGCCGGTTGGAGATCAGGAACTGATCAGACTCTCCGCTGCAGGCGGGCGCCTTCAATCGACTCAGGGTTAGGCCTTCGCTTTCACAGAAACGTCGGACCGGCCGGTCCGGAAGAATCGTGCCTTCTTGGACTGGATCTTGGGCAACACCCAAACCACCGCTCGGTAGGACAATAACAACCCCAGCACAAAAGCGTACTCCAGGGGCTTGCGAATGTCTGCTTTGACCAACCACCAATAGTGAATCACACCGGCGATGGCGCTGACATGGATCAGCCGATGCAGCAGGCTCCACTGCCGCCCGCCGAGGCGCCGGATCCAGCCACTCGTCGAAGTGATCGCCAGGGGAATCAGAAGCATGAATCCGGCGAACCCTGCCGTGATGAATCGCCGTTTTGCCACATCCGCTAGCATTTCAGGGAGGTCAAAAACCTTGTCCAGCCAGATGTACGTCAAGAAATGCAGCACCACATAGAAGAACGCAAATAGCCCGAACATCCGTCGAAAGCGGATCACCACAACTGCCCGGTGAGCTTGCGCAGCGGCGTCAGCGCCAGGGTGATCAACAGAAAGACTAGTGCACAATCGCCGGTCGAATGCGTGATCACTTCAATGGGATTGGCGCCGAGAAGGCCGTCGTGGGCCTTCCATCCCAGTGACGCTAACGGCAAGAGACAGGCAAGAAAGATCACGACTTTGAACCGGCGGATCATTCTCAATAATGCTTCTTTCTCAATATGTTCCGTAGCTTTTCTAAAAGTTGGTCTTCAAATCCATGCCGCTGTACAGGTTGGCCACTAACATCGCCGTCTCCTAAAAATTCTTCGC
>Ga0137359_10000933_pt1 | contig 22712 bp, 23 predicted proteins | sample Mad1_40_16metaG_FD_108281 | JGI IMG/M metagenome (GOLD analysis project Ga0137359, IMG submission 108281) | Vadose zone soil microbial communities from Angelo Coast Range Reserve, California, USA - Mad1_40_16 metaG | ecosystem: Environmental > Terrestrial > Soil > Vadose zone | place: USA... | reverse complement strand
GCCCGAAAGCTGACGAGGGCGATCTCCGCCTCCTCCGGCGCACTGCGCAAACCGGCGAAGCGCTCGAGGCAGGCCTCCCGTGCCGTCACTGGAAGGCGAAACTCATTCGCAAACAGCACGAAGCCCGCCTCAATCCGCAGCATATCGGCGGCGGCAAAGCCGGCAGGCCGCGCCTGTCGCGCCAGCAGTTCCCAGAGTTCCGTTGCCGCAGGACGCGGCATCAGAATTTCGAACCCGGGCTCGCCGGTGAAGCCGAGCCTGCCGACGATGCAGTCCACATCGCAAATTCTGATCGGCACAAAGGTGAAATAGCCGAGCTTCGAAAGCGCGCCCACATCCGCTAGGCCCGCAAGGGCTTGGAGCGAGCCCGGTCCCTGCACCGCGAAGATCGACGTCCGACCGCTCAGGTCTTCCACCTCGCAACCGGGCCGAGCGGTGAGAACGAGATCGGGGATGTCCTCGGACCGGCCGCTCATCACTTCGTAAACGGCCTCGCCGTGACTCCAAACAGTCAGATCCGAGAGCACGTGGCCGTTCGAGTCCTCTCGCAGCGCGTAGCGGATTCGTCCGGGCCGCAGGCCTGTCAGCGGCCTTCTTGTTAGTTCCCCGACGCCGTCGAGGGCACCAGGCCCAGCGAGCCGCGCGCGGCCAATAAACGAATAGTCGAACAAGGCACAGCCCGTCCGGCAGGCATACGCCTCCAGCTCGGGATCGCCATAATCCCGGTGGACCGTGTTCGGATCGAATGCCATCTTGCAAGCTCTCTCCGCACTCACGCGAACAAACGCGCCAACACCTTGGCAATCGAGATGCCGACGACGACCAGGACTATCGCGACCGCACGGCGCAACGCCGCGCGCGGCACGGCGTGGGCAATTCTCGCGCCCACGAAAGTCGCGATCGCCAACCCGGCGGCCAACAGTACGCCCAGTGTTGGATCGAGGTTCCCGGAAAAGAAATTGCCGGCGGTCGCGAGCAGAGCGATCGGAAGCTGGATCGCTTGGGAGAGGCCGATTGCGGTCAGCACGGGGACATCCAGCCAGATGAGAATAGGAACCAGAATGAGCGGTCCGCGCGTTCCCGACAGCGCTGAACCGAAGCCCATCACAGCACCGCTGAATCCCAGCGCAGGGCTTGATATTGCGTTGGAGTGCGCACCGTCACCCGCTGAGCTCGCAAGCAGCGCGTGGACGCCCGAGGCCGCCGTCAGCAACCCGATCAGGGCTTCGAGCAGGAGCGATGAAGCGCGGCCAGCTGCAGCCGCCCCCGCAAGGGCCGCAGCCATGGCGCCCGCGCACAACCACCAGGCCGTGCCCCATCGGATCGAGTTCTCCCCGGCATAGACCAGTGTGCCGATGAGCCCGGTGAGCACATAGCTCATCATCGCCGCGGAAATCGCCACATGAATTCGGAATGCCACCGAAGTAGACGAGAGCCGGAACAAGAACCGCGCCGCCAATTCCGACGACGCCGATCATAAGTGCGGCGAGCAGACCGAGCATGCCGAGGGAGATGGCGGCCAAGGCCGTCACGGCCGGACGATCGGAGTGCCGACCGCGCCGCGCGGCCAGAATGGTGGAAGATCAGAGCGCCCAGCTGAATCATTCGTCCCCGCTTCCCAGGGTGCAATATTGATGCTGTCTATCGTTTTTGCATTTTCGAATATTGGGGTTATCATACATGCAAATTGGCTCCCTTCCGGTTGGCCGAGAACGGAGCCCGATCACGGGATTGGAACGATGTTCCTGCGCCAGTTCCAGTATTTGGTGGCAGTTGCCCAGGAGGAACATTTCGGGCGCGCGGCGCGGTCCTGCCACGTGAGCCAGCCAAGTCTTTCCAGTGGAATCAAGCAACTTGAACTGGAGCTTGGCGTCCCGATTTTTCTGCGTGGACGGGGCCAGCGCTTTCATGGATTGACGCCGGAAGGCGAGCATGTGGCGCGATGGGCGCGCCAGGTGATTTCCGATTGCTTGGCGATGCGTGATGAAATCGACGCAATGCAGAACAATCTGCGAGGCAACCTTCGCGTCGGTTCGATGCCCTCGATGTCGCCGGTGCTGCCCGTGCTCGTGCAGTTGGTCCGTCAGCGACATCCGGGCGTGCAGGTTGATGTGCAATTCATCGGCAACGACGCCATGAAGCTCGGCCTGAACAATTTCTCGCTCGATGTCGGCATCACCTACATGGATGCAGCCGATCTCGGACGCCGCAATGCACTGCCGATCTGCACCGAAAGGTTGAGTCTGCTCGTGCCCGATATGGAACCCTTCCAAAAGCGCACGACGATCAGCTGGAAGGAGGCGGCTGAATTGCCTTTGGCCATGCTCAGGGCCTCGATGCATGAGCGCCGGTTCGTGAATCAGGTGTTTGCACAAGTCGGCTGCCGGCCGGCGCCGAAGGTCGAATCCGAGTCAATCCTCCATCTGATGTTCCAAGTTCAGTTCACCGAGCTCTGCACGATCATTCCCTCGCACTTCACGCGGATGCCCGGCTTGCGGCCGGGGACCAAGGCGTTGGACCTGGTCGACCCGGTGGTGAGCCAGGAGGTCGGGCTGTTCTGGGCTGGCGGCGAGACCGTCATGCCGATGGCCAACGCGTTGGTGGCGATCGTCAAGAACTTGAACAAGACCGGGGAGCTGAGGCGACGTCTCGGTGACCCGACCGCGGGCCCGGTCAAGAGCGCCGCGCGAGACAGCCAAGTCGTAACGAACGGCGCGGCCAGGGCGAGCCGTCGTTCCACGAGAGCGCAGTAACGGCGGAATTTGCACCGGGCAGCGCTTGCACGTTTACCGCCCGCGGTGAAGGCTATTTCGCCGCGGCCGTCCGCATGGCGCCAATTGCCGCGCGAACACGATCCAGCGTGGTCTCTCCAGGTCGTCTCTCTGGCAAAAGGCTCGCGGCTGTGAGGATGGCGTCGGGCCGCGGCGTTGCGCCGGCCTTTGCGTCATGGAGCGCGACGTAGAAGTAGGGCTGGTCATGGCCATCGTCTCCGGCCGAAAACCCGGCACGCAGCATCGGTCCGCTCAATGCAATGGGCAACAGGATGGCGAGGTGAAGGACGCTGGGCCAGCACCAGGGCGCCGGGGTGCAGCCCGCACGCAGCTGTTCCTTCTCGACTGCGGCCAGAACCGACGCAGCGTTGGCGAACCAGGTGGCAAGCTCGTTTAGCTCGGCTGCCAACGGCTCGGCGACGTAACGGACAGCGTCCCCCGTCATGAGATCGGGCAGTTCATACGGCAGCGATTTGGAGAACCGATCGCAATCGACGCCCCGGTGCAGGAGCTCTACTAATATCCAGGCTTCGACCTCGGCCGGCGTGCGACCATCGATCTTGATGACGTGCGGCACGGCGCGGCCGTCTTCCTTGAACTGCAGGGCGAGTTCGGGGATTCGCAGCTCGACAGTCAGTTGCGGCAGAAATTCCTGCGTCACAAGCGCCTGTCGTTGTGGATCCCACTGGAGCAGCGTGTGCCGGGCATGCGGCTGGGGCGCCATGTAACTGTGCGCCAATCGCACCAGCCATTGAGCCGCGTTGTGCGCCTGACGCCGCGCTTCGCCGAGCCGGTGTGGGTCGACGGCGCCGACCGACCGCCACGCCAAGGTGCTCATCGCCTCGCTCTCATGCAACCTCGGAGCCGTAGTAGAGCATCGCGACGCGATCAGCTTCCGCGAAGAACAGCCAGCGCTCGATAACAACGCCAAGCGTGGCCTAGCAATTTGTCATGCACCGCTTGGCCGACGTGTCCGGACGATCATCTGGGATGAATCCGTTGCGGTTGGGCATCATCACCTTCGTCAACGATTCGGCGTCCATCACGGCATTGTCCGGGACGAGGCCGTTCAGGTTCAGGAGGTACGCCGCCAGCGCGTAGACCTGGTTGTTGGTCAGGCTCTGCGGGGCCGTCATCGGCATGGTGCGCCGGACGTAGTCGAACAGGATCGGCGCGTAGGGATACATGCTTCCCGGCGTCAGCACCCGCGTATTGGTCGTGAACGATCCGATGCCGCCGACCATGGTGCCGTACGTCGACCCGCCCTTGGCGTCTTCGCCGTGGCAAGCCACGCACTGCGCCGCATAGAGCGCCTTGCCCTCGCCGACGCTGCCCTTCCCGCTTGGAAGGCCCTTCCCGTCCGAAGTGCGGATGTCGATGTTCCAGGCGGCGATATCCGCCTCCGAGATCGACTTGCCGAAGCGTGGCGTCGAGCTTTGCGACTGCGCGTGCGCAGCCTCGAACGCAAGGGAGACAAACACGAGTAGCGCGAGCGTGCCGGCAAACTTATGCGATAGCATTTTTCACCTCCCCGCTTGGGCTCACCGACCAGGGAAAGATTCCATTGTGGTGTTGCACGAAGCCGACGAGCGCGCGGGCCTTCGCAATCTGCTCCACCGTGGGCTGCACATACCCGGTGCTGTCGACGGCGCGGCTCGCGATGTTGGCCGGCCCGCCGTCCCACCGCCAGACGTAGCGGAAGCGGGTGAGACAGCGATCCAAGAACGGCTCCTCGAGAACCGCCTCGCGCCAATTTTTGCCACCGTCGAGCGTCACGTCGACGGCCTTGACGGTGCCGTTCCCCGACCAGGCGAAGCCCTCGATCGGATAGATGCCCGGTCCGGAGAGCTTCATCCCGCCCGATGGCCAGGTGATGACGGACTTGCACTCCATGACGAAGCTGAACTGCCGCCATTTTCCGCCGGGCATCGGGTCGGTGTAGCGCGCGGTCTCGCTGCGCAGGTTCCAGGGCTGGTCCGACACTTTGATGCGCCGGAGCCACTTGACCGAAACGTTGCCTTCCCAGCCCGGGATGAGCACGCGCAACGGGTAGCCTTGTTCGGGCCGCAGCCGCTCGCCGTTCTGGCCGTAGACCAGGAGCGTGTCGGCCATCACCTTCTGGAGGGGGATCGAACGCACATGGGCGGCGCCGTCGGCGCCTTCGAACAGTACCCACTTGGCGGCCGGATCGATGCCGGCCTCGTCGAGCAGGGTCGCGACCGGAATGCCGGTCCACTGCGCGCACGAGAGCAGGCCGTGCGACTGCTGCACGGAGGTCGAAGCGGCCTTGGTCCAGTCGGTGAGCCCGTTGCCCGAGCATTCGAGGAAATAGAACTTCGACACCGACGGGTAGCGCATCAGGTCGCTCATGGAGAATTTGAGCGGCTGCTTCACCAGGCCGTGGATGACGAGCTGGTGCTTGTCGGGATCGATGTCGGGGACGCCCGCGTGGTGTCGCTCGAAGAACAAGCCGTTGGGGGTGACGATGCCGAGCTGGTGCTGCAGCGGCGTCATGCTCCAATCGGACCAGTTCTGCTTGTTGACCAACACGTCGGAGCGTCTGCGAGCGACCTGCGACTCGAACTTCGATGGCATCCCATACGCCGTGGGCTCGATGATGCGGCCCATTTCGAGGTTCGACTGCGGGATTTCCAGCCGTTGCGCTCCGGCCGCAGCGATCCCGGTCGCCGACGCGACGGTCGCGCCGGCCCAGGCCGCGCCGCGGCGCAGGAAACTCCGTCTGGCTTGCGATTGCGGGGAACTCGTGTCCACGGCGTTGTCGGTCGCCGACACACTGCGAGACCTGCGGCCTCGCGCCATGTCCGTCTTCTGCATGATGGCATCCTCCCGGCTTCTCAGGCGCTGCTTGTGGTCGCATTCGCGCGCAATGCCGCCCCCGACGGCCGTTCGCAAAACCGCCGGCTCCGCGCGACGCCATGTTGTTGTTACCAGCGCCGGCAACGCCGAGCTTACGGCCAGCAAACAAGGGCGGCCAAACAAATTCGGCCTATGTCGCAAGAGAGCACAACTATTAATGGCCCGACAACTTGGGTAAACGGGGCGAGCGCCTGGTGGCAAAACCAATTTTCAAGTGAACTTGTCGTAACGGACGAATTGCGGGGGCAGGCGCGCCTCCCTGATCAAGATGCGCAGCGCCCCGTCTACCATGATCGGCGGGCCGGCAACGAATCCGACCATGTTGTCGTAACGCCCGCTCATCGCCTGCTGGGCCGCATCGGCGACTAGGCCGTCCATGAGGCGAATGTGAGGGAATTTCGGATGCACGGCCGCTGGCGCCTGCTCATGCGACAGTGCCAGCGTCACTTCCAGCCGGCCCTCCGCTTGGGCGGCATAGTCGCACAGCTCGCTCAAATAGAATCCATCCTCCAGCGTGCGCACGCCGAAGAAGACGTGACCAGTATGGTCACGGAAATAACCCTCTCTGGCGGCGCGTTCGATGATCGAGAGCATCCCGGCGATGCCTGAGCCGCCGGCAATGCACAGGATATTCTTGCCTTCCTCGGGGTGAAATGTCGCGCGGCCAAGCGGACCGAAGACATTGACCGTGCGGCCCGCTACGTCGTTCCGGAACAACCAGTCCGAGAACGCCCCGCCGGTCTTCTGCTTGATCACGAAGACGAGTCGGTCGACCTCGCGGCCAAAGTTGACCATCGAGTAGGCTCGTGCACCTTTGACCTCGGGGGCTTCGAGCACGACAAACTGACCTGCCTCGAAGCTCATCGGGTGCGACAGAGCAAGCTCGAAATGGATCACGTCGCGCGTGAGTTTTCGCAGCACATCAATGTAGGCGGTTCGGTGCTGCGGCAGGGTGTCACATTCCGGCCTCGCCACAACCCTGGCGGGGACGCGCACGACACAGTTGCTGCTCGGGCGCGCCTGGCACATCAGGACATCGCCTTTGTCGCGCTTTAGCTCGGCAAATCCCGGCGCCTGATCCCAATCGATGTGAGCGGAGCCCTGCATAATCCGCCCGCGGCAGGTGCCGCACGTGCCGGTGGCGCATTCGTAAGGCAGCGTGAGGCCTCGGGTGAGGCCGGCATAGAGCAGCTTGTCAGTGGCCCCACACTCGAAATCGAAAACGCCTGAATTCGTTTCGACAGTGATTTTCATTGACGACGGCTACCGGCGGCTGGGATTAGAGCGCAACGTTTCAGGCCTTGCTGAAGAAGTCATCGTCTGCCAAGTCGTCCTCGTCTTCGAATTCGTAGACGTGTTCCTTGTCGATGAACGCGAGGATGTCGCCATTTTCCAGCTTGACTTCATAGCACCGCAGCGGCCGCTCGGTCTCGCCGAGCATGTCGAGCGAGTTCAGGTCCCACGACCATAGATGCTTGGTGCAGGTCAACGCACAGTTGGCGATAACACCGGATTCCTCCAGCGGCTCTTCCATATGCGGACACAGCGGCGGAATCGCGCGAAAACCGCCCCCATAGTTGGCGATGACGAGCGTCACGTCGTCGACCGTGAACTTCTTCAAGGTGTTCTCGGGAACGTCCGTAACTTTACAGACGCGTTTCCAGGTCATGACACCTCGTTAGCTCATGCAATGTTCCGCGCCGACCGGAAGCATAAGAGCTTCCATTCCGGTTGCCGCCGAGCCACGGCACACGCGTGATGGAATTGTCCGGGTCCGCCATCCGTGCGCAGGAAAATCGCGCTCGGCCCAAGGCGCACGAAGTTTCTCAGATCGGCCAGTGCGAGCCCTTATCAAGCCGGCGGTTGTCGAGACGTACTTCCCGCTTGATGAATCGGGCCTGATCGTCTTCGAGCTTGAGCGTATCGATGTAGCGGCCGACCAGGAACAGCCGGCTCTCTCCGGCATCGATGTGCGAGTTCACGCCGTCGAGCAAGTTCTGATAAACCAAGAACGAGCTGACCGCAGAGGCGGTCTTGCCGTCCTCGGCGACATCAATGGTGTAGACCGTCGTATGCCGCCGCAGCGGCGAGTGATCGGTATTGTGCTTGGGCAGCAGCTTGGTCATGGTCGCTAGGTCCTTGCGGCTGCCCTGGAAATACGTCATGTCGCGATTGATCTCCGGGCTGAACGACTTGATCGTGTAGTGGAAGCTGTCGTCGCAAAGATCCAGCCACTGCTCCCACTTCTGGTCATCCAGCAGCAAGGTCGCGCGATAGATCGTATCGCGCACGACATTGGCGACATCGGCACCGTTGCGCGTCATTTGCACATCCTCTGGGCTGCCGCGCCGGCGACGGTCACTCCGCAGCAACGGCAGCAGCGGGGGCCAAGTACGGCTGCTCCGGGTCGCTCGGCAGCCGGTTCATCCACTTGCCCCATTCGCTGTAGTAGTGGCGCATCCCATTCTCGTCGTGAATGGTCTGGTTCTCGTGACGGCCGTGTAGGATGCGGCGCGGCTCCGAGCCCGGCAGCATGGTTGCGCCCTGTCCGGTAACGCCGAGCAGGTCCTCGTGCAGGTTGCGACCGAACGGGCCCCAGATCGAGTTGTGATGGTTGACGCGCGTCTGCCGCTCCTCGTCGGTGTCGCGCTTCAAGCCGAGGCCTCTGAACTCGATCATCACCTTGTCCGGCGCAAGCGGCGTGACGACGTCGCAACGCAGCGCCGAGCCGCGCAGGTTGAGGTTCATGCCAGGGAATAGATCGATCATGTACCACTGGTTCGGCGGCAGGTGCGGGAACGAGAGCGCGGCGCGGCTCTCGAATCCCTCGTATTTGTCGTAGTTCACCTCGAAAGTGCCGACCACGACGTGGCCGTGTTCGAACGCTTCGTTTTTGCGTGCGAAGTAGGCGTCGTTGAAGCCGGTCACGCGGTTATGATAGTGCATGAAGTCGTGGTAGAATTCGCTGTTGGTGTCGTGCCAGAGCTTGTAGTTCGTCGGAATGATTGCCTTGTGATAGTGGAACACTTCGAGCGGCTCGGCGTCGAGTGATTTCCTCAGGCATTCAAACGGCTTGCCGCACCACTCCTCCAGCGGGATCGGGTTGTCGTTGAGGCTCACCCACACGAAGCCGCCGAACTTCACCTCGCAGCGCAACCGCCGCAGACCAACGTTCTCCTTGCACAGCCGGTCCTGATAGCCCTCCTTCTCGCGGCTGATGTAGACGCAGTTTCCCTTCAAATCGTACTGCCATGAATGGAACATGCAGGTCATGCGTTTCGGGTTCCCCGAAGGCTGTCCTTCGAGGAAGCTCCCGGAAGGGCGCCGCTCGATGATCATGCCGCGATGCGGGCACACGTTGAGGAACGCGCGCACCTCGTTGTCAGGGCCGCGGCACACGATGATCGGCTCGCGGGCGATGCTGGTGGTGCGGAAGTCGTACAGGTCGGGCAGTTCCGACTCGTGGCAGACCGGGATCCACGTACGCTTGAAAATGTTCTCAAGCTCGTCCTCGAAAATCTGTCGGTCGGAATAGACGCGGCTGTCAACCCACTCACCAAGCTGGAGCGGCGGATTCGCGAGCCACTGCTTGTGATTCTTTGCCGGCATTTCATTCCTCCGGTCTTTCCCTCGCATAGAGGGCGCTGATTACGTAGTGATTACAGCAGATTCTAACAGATGCATCATTTCACCTAAACAGAGATATGGGATCGAAAGTTCCTATTTCATAATTGAGAACACGAATAATCCATCGCGTGAGAGTCCCTCCCGGGCGCTCCGTTCTCCGCTGGGGGGACATCCCACCGCGGCCCGGCAATCCGTGTTTCGGTGGCAAAACCCCAAACCGGATCAAACCGGTGGACCTGATAGACCGGACGTCTCCTCATATCAGCCGGATATTCGCCTTTGCGCAGTGTCGTCGCGATGCTCTGCATAACTGTAGCCGGGATGCCCGCGACATGACCCGCAGCAGCACGGTGAACATGGCCGCTGAAAACGGCGACGACCCGCCCGGAGTGCTGCAAAGCCCGGCGCAGCCCCGACATTATATCCCGGGTTTCGAAGTGGAGCGGGTCCGGTCCCACCGTAACTTCGAATGGCGGATGGTGCGTGAAAACCGCAATCGGTTTGGTGGTCTCGCCGTCGATCAGGTCAATCAAATGTTTGACCCGCTCGTGGCAAAAGTCGCCCTTGTTGCTGTCTGAACTTAGGGTATCGAGCGCAATCAGTCTTACCGGATAATCGTCAATCGCATAGTGGATAAAGTCGGAATCGGGCGCAAGATATCCGCATGCCGAGAAGGCCTCGCGCAAATTCGCCCTGTTATCCCTATTGCCGGCCAGCACATATACCGCCGCCCGCGCCTTCGCGAGCGTGGCCACCGCCTGAGCGTATTCGTCCTGCCGTCCGTTATGAACGATATCCCCGGTATGAACGATTACATCGGGTGTCGGCTCGAGTGCGTTTATGTCGGCAACGGTTAGTGTGAAGTCCCGCATTCTCTGATCGGCGTCGGGTGTATCCAGGGCAATATGGGTATCGGAGATTTGCGCGATGATCATGATGCCGGACCCTAGCCTATCGATCGCAGACTGGCGTAATACTCCTTGAGGATCGCCACCACCTCCGGCCGGCTGAACTCGGGCGGTATAGCCGCATTGGTTGAGAGCATTTCACGCTGCTGCGTGCCGGAGATCGAAACATGATTTTCCGGATTGTGGGGACAGGTCTTGGCAGTTGCCATTCCGTAGCACTTCCGGCAGTAAAAAGTGACGTCGATCTTCAACGCTCTGGTGTGAAGTGCGCCGTCCCACAGTTCATCGAAGATGTGGTGCGCATCGAAGGGACCGTAGTAGTCGCCGACACCGGCATGGTCGCGCCCGACGATAAGGTGCGAGCAGCCGAAATTCTGGCGAATGAGGGCATGAAGCAGCGCCTCGCGCGGGCCTGCATAGCGCATCTCGATTGGATAGCCCGCCTGAATAACCGTTCTGGGGCGGAAATAATTGTCGATCATCGCCTGGATCGCTTGGGTGCGAACCTCAGCTGGAATGTCGCCTGCTTTCAACTTGCCAAGCACCTGGTGGATGAATACACCGTCCGATACCTCCACCGCGATTTTCACCAGATGCTCATGGCTTCGGTGCATCGGATTTCGCGTCTGGAAAGCAGCGACGCGCGACCATCCCCTCTCAAGGAACATCGCACGCGATTCCGCGGGGCGGATATAGAGGTTTGGGTATTTTACTGGATAGGCACCCTCACTGAGAACCATGACCCGTCCGGCAAAATTGACATCCCCTTGCTCCAACACCTTGGCCACACCGGGATGCTTCGGATCGATCGTGCGATAGACATGCTGGGCCTCGATCGCCTTGTCGATCGCGTATTTTTCCTGAACCTTCATGACGGCGAGAATTTCATCGGTCTCCGCGTCGATGAGCGTGACCTCCTCTTCGGCATGGATGCTATCGGCAAGGTCTTTTTCTACGGGAAGTGTGATCGGGATCGGCCAAAAGACGCCGCTGGTCAGCTTCATGTCCAGGCACGAACCACGCCAGTCGTCGTGGTTCATGAAGCCATCGAGTGGCGTATAGGCCCCCATTGCCAGCATGAAGACGTCAGACACCGCACGTGAGTCGAGAGGAATTTTCCTGAGTTTCTCCGCCCGCTTGCATTCCTGAGCCCGCTCCGTCTCGGGCAGCAGCAGCGGCTTTACTGTCTCCGTACCGTGCGGCGGTACGAGTTGCGGCAATGCGATTCCCCCCTAAAATCAATATCCCGACTTACCAAACTGCGGACGGCCAGCCCTTTGATCCTAAGTTGGATCAGTTTTTCCGCAAGATTATAACATCTGGGGGACGTAGTGTTCTGAGGAGCCGACCGATCAGTCTATGATGTGATAGACGGGAGCCTTCTCCATTTCCCATTCCCCCGATCCCGAATCGTAGCGAGATAAGGTGAAGCAATGCCAATCGGTGTCATCCAGCTTCGGATGATCGGCCCGATAGTAATACCCCGGCCACCGCGTTTCCGTCCTGAACAACGTGTGCTGCGCCACAGCCTCTGAGGCCAAAACCCGGTGGTGAAGCTCCCACGCCCGCTGAAGCTGGTGAAGGTCTTCGGCCCCGAGATGGGCGAGGTCTTCCTTCAGCATGCCTAGCAACTCCATCCCGCGGGTGAGCAAAGGTTCGTTGGTGGTGTAATAGGAGCCGATACCGCCGACGTATTCATCCATGATCTTCTCGAGACGCTGAAGACCATTAATCGGCAAGATATAGCTCGGCGAAACGGTTCCCGCGACGATCTCATTGCGGCCGACCTTGTAGTTCTCCAAGGGTTGGAAAATTACCTTCTTGAGATCTTCGTACTCCCGCTCGCTGACTTGCGGCTGCTCGTTATCCAGGTCGTTCACGTAACTGACCGCCGCCTTGCCGGCGATCCGGCCTTCCGTGAAGGACCCCGACGAGAACTTGTGGGCGGTGCCGCCGATGGCGTCGCCGGCACCGAAAAGTCCATCGACGGTCATCATCCGGTTGTATCCCCACTGGTATTCCGACGGGGCGCAGTCCGCCGGTCCGCTCGCCCATGCGCCGGAGCAGGTGGCGTGGGAGCCCATGACGTAAGGCTCGGACGTGGTCAGCTCGGGATTGGTATGCTTGGGATCGATGTTCTGCGACGCCCAGACGACCGCTTGCCCGATCGTCATGCCGAGGAAGTTCTCCCAGCCGACTGTCTCCTTGTGCGAATCCTGGAAGGCCTCCTTCGTCACCATGCGGATGGGGCCTCTCCCGGCCTTGACCTCCTCCAGAAGGGCGTGGTTCCGCAGGCAAGTCGGCACCGGGTGCCGATCAACATAATCCCCGACCAATTCCTTGGTGTGAGCGTACCATTTGGACTCGTATTCTTCTCCATACGCGTTTTCAGTGTACGTCTTGAGATGCAGGAAGTAGGCACCGACCGGACCATAGCCGTCCTTGAATCGAGTCAGGACGATCCGGTTCTCCATCTGCATCATCTTGGCGCCGGCGAGGATCGGCAACGCATAAGCGGAGGCGCTGCTCCATGGGGCGTACCATGTTCGTCCCATGCCTTCACCCACCGCACGGGGCTTGAAGATGTGCGACGCACCACCGGCGGATACGATGACGGCCTTCGAGCGGAAGACGTAGAAATCCCCATTACGGACATTGAAACCGACGGCCCCGGCGACCCGGTTGGGTTTCGTCTTGTCCATCAGTAGGTGGGTCACCATGATCCGGTTGTAGACTTTGGTGGCGGCCTTGCGGGCGGCCTCGGCGACGATCGGCTTGTAACTTTCGCCGTGAATCATGATCTGCCATTTGCCCTCGCGCTGGTACCGCCCGGTTTTCGGGTCCCTCATGATGGGGAGGCCCCACTCCTCGAACTTGTGCACTGCGGAGTCCACGTGGCGGGCTATATCGTAGCCCAGATCCTCCCGCACGAGGCCCATGAGGTCGTTCCGGGCGTAGCGGACATGGTCCTCGGGCTGGTTCTCGTTCCACTGCATGCCCATGTAGCAGTTGATCGCATACAGGCCTTGCGCGACGGCGCCGCTGCGCTCGATGTTCGCCTTCTCGACGCAGACAATCTTTAGGTCGCGCCCCCAATACCTGGATTCGTAGGTGGCCCCGCAGCCAGCCATGCCGCCGCCGATGACGAGGATATCCGAATCCACGAACACCGTTTTTCGGCGGAACAGGCCCATTATACCAAACCTCGCTTGAATTTATCCGGAGTGAGCGCAGGCAGCGCATCGATTTTGAGTGCCTCAGGTTCGTGTGCGAGCTCCTGGGACTTCAGCGCATCCGAGCTGGGCGCCACGTAATCAGACGGTGACTTGATCGATCCCCATGGCGTGGTCCTGATCGGGGAAACAAAATCCTTCTCGCGGCCGTCCCGGAACTTGATCTTCCAGGAAATGGTTCCCTTCTTCTCTTCCCGGAGCACCCGGACACTGTGGCCCAAGGGGGCGAAGTCTGCGTAGCCGCGGCAGTCGATCGCATTCTGCGGACACGCCTTCACGCATGAATAGCACTCCCAGCACATATTGGGCTCGATGTTATAGGCACGGCGGTAGGTGGTATCGATGTGCATGATGTCGGACGGGCAGATATCCACGCAATGTCCGCAGCCGTCACAACGCGTCATGTAAACGAATGTCGGCATGATATTACGTTAGCTCCTGTGTCGAACTCCAAGTGATGGGCTGATCAATAATTGTGCGGCTGTTGGCGCGCGCTGCCAAAAATCTCGGGGCGGTCGGCCGGGGCCGGTAGGTTGCTCCTCGAACCATTCGCCTCTTCGACCCGTTTCTGGAAGGCTGCGGCGGGCTTGAAGAACATATGAGAGAACTTGGACCACGGGATCGACCCAAATAACACCGTCGTGGCGAGGAGATACAGAGCCAGGAACACGTTGGTCCAGGTGGTGTTACCCCTCGTCTGCACGTACGCCCATAACAGTCCCAGCGTCGCGCTCGCCAGAAGCGAAACGACGAACAGGTCGGCACGCACCAGGCGAAAAGGTGAATTGCCTTCCGCGGCGACGTCGGCGCGGATGAAGAACCAGAACCAGTAGCCGCCGAGGCAAACCATCAGGGCCCCGACATACCACAGGGCCGGCAGAATGGCGGGCGCAGGCGCGGCGGGCGTCGGGTACGCGAAAACCATGATCACGGTTGTGATGACATAAGCCAGGAAACCGTACATTGTCAGGAGGTGGGCAACTCTGCGCTGCACGTTGCAGAATTCACCGGAGGCCAGGACGTCCACCAAAGCGGTCTGAATCGCCACGGACGCCATTTCCCCGCTGCCAACCTGCCGCGTGCCCTTATTCTTTGCGCTCTGCCAATTGTTAAGGAAGTACTTGGCGCTCTTTTTATGCATGATGTCGAGCAGCGTGCCACCCACGACCATGAGCATCATGACGACGATATACGTCTGCATGACGGTGGGTGGTATGGACACCGAGAGCTCGGCGAAAGGATTACTGGTGAACACCGGTCGACATCCCCCGATAAAGCCCTTCCCCTCGTGCACCGAGGGCGCCAATTACCGCTGATTCTAGCAGCAGCATCATTTCACCTGAACAGAGATATGGGATCGAAAGTTCCTATTTCGTAATTGAGGGCACGAATGATCCGGGCGCGCGCGATTCCCTTGCGGGCGCTGCGTTTTCGGGCGTACGCTCGACTCGCTGCGGCGTCGTGGCAGGGAGCAGACGTGGCCGAGGCGATTTTCCTGCCGCACTATTCCGCTGGTCGCGACCAGGGGCGCTCGCTTCGGGGCTCGTAGCGTTTTTTGACACGTCGATTAGCCCGGGGCAACCGGGCGATCTCGGTTCAGGGAGGAAGGGATGTCGAAGCTCAGTAGGCGAATCGGTATGTGGTCGACGCTAGCGTGCGTAGGCCTGTTGGCACCGAACGCGGGGCACGCGACTGTCGAGTTCGGCAAGCAGGGCCAGCCCGTCCATCTCGTCGTCGGCTATCAGCCCTACTACACCGAGTCCTGGTCCGGCGTCGTCATCAACGGCAAGCAGCTTTGGAAGAAATACCTGCCGCCGGGCTCGACCGTGGAATTTCAGGTCGGGCTGCAGGGTGCCATCATCGTCAACGCGATGACCGGCGAGAAGCAGCACATCGGCTACGTTGGCGACATGCCGGCGATCGTCTCCACCTTCCGCAACCTGCCGGATCGCGGCGGGACGGATATCCGCATCGTGACGACGCTGGGCACGTCGAAGCAGCAGTGCAACATTTTCCTCGTTCGCAACGAAGCGCCGCAATTCAAGAGCGGCAAGGAGGCCGTGCAATGGATGGCCGGCAAGGACACTTCCTCGCCGCACGGCTCATGTACGGATCGCTTTGCGCGGCTGGCGTTCAAGCAGGCGGGCATCCAGCCGAAGACCTACCTCAACCAGAACATCGAGGTCATCACCACGAATTTCCGCGCCGGCAAGCTCGATGCGGCGGTTATCTGGGAGCCCACGGCCACTAAGATCGTGCAGGCCGGGCTGGCGCGCCGCGCCGCGAGCGGCGAGGATTTTGACGCGCTCGACGGGGGCTTCCTGATCATGCTCAACGACCTGATCACGCAGCGCCCGGACGTGCACCGGGCCTGGCTCCAAGCCGAACTCGACGCCCAGCTTTTCCTTGCCGATCCCAACAATGCGGCCGAGGTCTCCAAGCTGGCGGAGCAGCAGACCGAGCAGATCGACCGAAAGGTCCTGTGGGCTTCGCTGTACGGAGAGAATCCGAAGGATGCCGGGGGCGGAGACGTGAAGATGCAACTCGACTTCACCGTCAATGAGCGGGTGCAGAAGCTCATTGCTGAAGCGACCGAATTCCTCAACGGCCTGCCGAACAAGCCGGCGGCATCGCCAAAGGTGCGCGACGGTGCTGTTGACGACAAGGTCGCGCGCGAAGTGCTCGAACAGCGCGGTCTCAAGAGTCCTGTCAGCGTGATCAAGGCCCAGCCGCTGTCGGCATTCAAATAGCGGCGAGACGCGCTGTCTCGTTTGCGGCATGCGAGCGGCGCGCCCGAACACGCATGCCGCAGTACGACTCCAGAAAGGGCGCGAGGCGAGTGTGCGTCGGGCGTTTGGTTTGGCCGGATCCGCGTGATGAATAGCCCCGCAGCATCCAAGCTCAAGTGATCGCGGCGACAGGCGCCAACCGATGCATCAAGTTGTCTCCTCTGACGAGCTTCAGGTTGCCCCTAGGGCGACACCGAATCGGCTCGTGCGCGGATGGTATCTGCTGACGAAGAGGGCCAGGTCGCCGACGCCATACCTGACGGCATTCGGCATTTTGCTCTGGGTCTTCGTCTACTGGCTGCTATGCGAGGGCCTGAAGCTGCCCCGCTTCGTGAAGCTTCCGGGTCCGATCACCGTCTTGAGCGAGTGGCTGTCGCCCCACCCGCAACAGGGCATCTCGATCTTCACCCCGGAGTACTACCTGCACATCTACATCAGCTGTCGTCGCATCTTCATTGCATTCTGCATCGCGACTTCGATCGGCGTTCCGCTCGGATTGGTCATGGGCTGGTCGCGTACCTTTCGCGACTACACTTTTCCGATTCTGGAAACGCTGCGGCCGATCCCGATCCTGGCTTGGGTGCCGCTCGCGATCCTGATGTTCAGCGGCTACGAGACCCCGGTCATCTTTCTCGCCACGCTGGCCTCGGTGTTCGTCACCACGCTCAACACCATGCTCGGAGTGCAGTCGATCGACGAGGCCTACTTCCGAGCGGCCGGCTGCCTCGGATCCAGCCGGTGGGACGTCTTCCGCCATGTGGTGGTGCCGGGTGCACTGCCTTTCATTTTCACCGGCCTGCAAATCAGCGTCGGCGTCGCCTGGTTCTCACTGGTCGCCGCAGAAATGGTGTCCGGCGATTTCGGCCTCGGCTATCTGATCCTCAGTTCGTACATGAACGGCGTCACCGTGCCGATGGTCATCGCCATGCTCACCCTCGGCTTCGTCGGCTGGTTCACCTCGGCGATGGTTCGGTTCGTCGGCAATCGGCTGATGCAGTGGCATGCGCGCGCGCTCGCGCTGCAGGGCCGATGAAGCACGCGGACATGTCACTCGAGTTCAACGGTTCGAGCAGCATGCCGACTCCTGGCGCGCTCACCATCCGCGACGTGGTCAAAATCTACGATCCCGAGGGCGTCAACATCATGGCGGTGGACCACTGCTCCATGAAGATCACGCCGGGCGAGTTCTGCATGATCGTCGGTCCGTCGGGATGCGGAAAGACGACGCTGCTGAACGCCATTGCCGGCTTCCACTCGATCACGTCGGGAGAGATCTTTCTCGACGGCAAGCTGCTGTGCGGGCCGGGCAAGCCGATAGCGGCACAAGGCGCCGACCGCATCGTGGTCTTCCAGAACGGGGCGTTGTTTCCGTGGAAGACGCTGGCAGAGAACGTCGCCTACGGCCCGATGGTGCAAGGCGTCCTGTCGAAGAGAAATGCCCTGGAGAAGGCGCACGAGATGCTGGCCGAGGCGGGCCTCGGCGAGTTCGGTGGCAAGTATCCCGGCGAGGTTTCCTCGGGCATGGCCCGCCGCGCCGAGATCGTGCGCGCGCTCATCAACAAGCCGAAGGTATTGCTGCTCGACGAGCCCTACCGCGCCATGGACGGGCTGACCAAATCGATCATGCACGAGGCGCTGCTCGAAGTATACGATCGCACCAAGGTCACCATCTTCTTCATCACCCACGACCTCGAAGAGGCGATTTTCCTCGGCGACCGCGTATATGTGCTGACGACACGGCCATGTCGTCTCAAGAAAGTGGTCAACGTCGACATTCCGCGCCCGCGCAACTACGAAGTCCTGTCGTCCGAGCAGTTCAGGTTGCTGATCGAGGAAACCAGGGATGCCGTGCACGAGGAAGCCATTAAGGCCTTCCAATTGGGCGAGAGAGAGCTAGCCTGAGCAAGGCGAGAGCAAACCATGGCCAGTGTCGGCGAGGTCAGTCGTCCCATCGGCGTCGCGCGCTCGCGGCGCTCGTTCCTGCGCAGGACGCTGGGCCGGCAGGAGTTCTGGCGCGGTTGCGTCGCTATCATGGTGTTCCTAGCCCTGTGGGAGATCGGATCGCGCTCCGGGGAGTGGTTCGGATACACGCTTCCCTATGTCGGCCTTCTGCCGCCGCCGTCCGATGTTGCGGTGGCCTGGTCGAAGGTTTTGATGAAATGGGGATACTGGGAAAGCTGGTACCAAAGCTTCAAGCGGGTGCTGACCGGCTTCATCGTCGCGCAGATCATCGGCATTCCCTTCGGCCTGATGCTGGCCATCAACAAATACTTTCGCGACATCTTTTTCCCGCCCTTCGAAGCGCTCCGCCCGATCCCTCCGCTTGCGTGGGTGCCGGCCTCGTTGATTTTCTGGCCGACCAACGAGATGTCGATCGCGTTCGTCACCTTCCTCGGCGCCTTCTTCACGATCGTGATCAACGTGCTCGGCGGTGCGCGCACCGTCGATGTGCGCTACCTGCGGGCCGCGCAATCCATGGGCGCAAACAATTGGCACCTTTTCTGGAGAATCGTCCTGCCGGGAATATTGCCGTCGATTTTCACCGGAGCTGCCGTCGGCATGGGCATAACTTGGGAGGTGGTGGTGGCCGCGGAGATGATTTCGAGCGGCGGCACGCAAGGCGGCGGCGGCCTCGGCTTCTTCATCTGGAACTCCTACATGGGGGGCTCCATACCGCAAATCGTCGTCGGCATGATCTCGATTGGCATTGCCGGATACCTTTCGAGCACCGTCATCCGCATGATCGGCCACCGCGCCATGCCCTGGCGCAACCTATTCTGATCCGCAAATAGGGACCCCTTGATGCCCAGGCAGGTCAACAATATCGATCAGCCAGGCTCCGTTGCCGGCCTTGCGGCCGGGAACGCGTTGCAGGCGAGCGTCGAGATCAGGGACGTCTGCAAATCCTACGGCGAGGAGTGGGAGCGGCAGGATGTCATCAAGGATCTGACGCTCGATATCTTGCCCGGCAAGCTCACCGTTGTCGTGGGCCCTTCCGGTTGCGGCAAGTCGACGCTCGTCAACCTGATCGCAGGCTTCGAGCGGCCAGATCGCGGCGCGATTCTGCTCAACGGCCGGCGCGTCACCGGCCCCTCCAGGGACCGGATGGTGGTGTTCCAGGAGACGGCGCTGATCCCTTGGCAGACGACGTACCAGAACGTGGTATTCGGCCCGAAGCTTCGCGGCGACCTCAAAGGCAAGGCGCTGCGTCAACGCGCACATGAGCTGCTGACCAAGGTCGGGCTGCAGGACTTCATCCACAAATACCCGCTTCAGCTGTCGGGAGGCATGCAGCGGCGTGCCGAGTTGGCACGCGCGCTGATCAATCAGCCCCAAATCATGATCATGGACGAGCCTTTCCGCGGGCTCGACGCCATGTCGCGCGGCCTGATGCAGGAGTTCTTCCTGCGGCTGTTCGAAGAGAACCGGCGCACCAATCTTTACGTCACATCCGAGATCGACGAGGCAATTTTCCTCGCGGATCGGCTGGTCGTGCTCTCGAACCGGCCGGCGCAGTTGCGCGCGGTGATCGATATCGATCTGCCGCGCCCCCGGCACTATCAGGTGCTGAGTTCGCCCGAGGCCTTCGAATACAAGCGCGAGGCGATGGAGATCCTTCACCAGGAGGCGATGCGCAGCTTCAGGCCTTCTGCAACCGGCCGTTTGCCGGGCCGTCGGTGACTCCCGGGCACCGGTTCATTCGCGCCCCGGCATGGAGCTTCTGACCGACCGCACGATAATCATCGCTCTGGCGATCGCCGGCGCGTGCTTCGCGACGGTGGGAAGCTTGTTGCGAAGCCGGAGCCGCAAAGCCGCAAGGTTGGCGTATTTGATGGTCTGGGTCGGCTACCTTGTCTCGCTAGCGAGCGTGGCGCTCTTCGTCGCAGCGGGGTTCTTGTCCAACCGCTGACATTGTCCGACGATCAGCCGTCGTTTCCAATGGTCCCGCGCACATGAATGTGATATCTGCGCGAGAGGCAAGGATACGCGTGTGTTGCCTTGCTTCGATCGTATTGGGGCTCGTGGGCTCCCTCCGTAGTGGCCCAGGACTACAAGGGCATATATCGTTCCCTGCCGCCGTTATACCTGCTAGACGAAACAGGATTACATTCGGGCTAGGAGAGGTTTGCGATGAACACAAAACTTGTAGTCTTGCGGAACGGTAAGCCTCTCTTTGAATATCCGATTGAACTCGATGGGGATGCCGGCCTAGCAGTTGGAGCAACTATGGCGCTCAGTGAATTTCGTCGGCTCAGTCCAACGATCAGCCTGCTCGACCCTGAAATCTCGATCCGTTTCGAAAACTCGAGTGAGCTGCACAATCCGTGGCTCCGTGGCTGGAAATTCCCTGTTCCTCGAAAAATTTTCCCTGATACATCTTTGGAAATTCTCTGTTCCGTTGCGAAGGGAATTCGCCTGTAAGCTATTGAATCCGCGCGCGCTGATCAGACACGAAAATCGCGATGAGTGGCCCGGATTCTGCAAAATTCCCTGTTAATTTCCCTGTTAGTACGGGGCCTGCCCGCGCCATGTAAGATGCCGCGATTGCCCAGGTACCGCCTGCGGTCCGCTTCAGATCACCTTCAATGATGGAACCAACCAGACGCTAACTCTGCCCCGCACCGCGATTGGGGTGCCGAATATTTCGGGTTCATCGATACGGCGACGTTCAGTATTTTACTATTTCCGATCTAAGCAATGATGCGTGGGGTCTGGACGTTGTTAGCTTCAATGCGCCGGCCCGCGTCCCAGTCCCTATCGTTGGTTCCGGGCTGCCCGGCGTATTCCTGGCAGGCGGTGGCCTTCTCGGCTGGTGGCGACGGCGGCAGAGAATCGCCTGAGCTTCCGCTGGCATGTTTCCTGTCATGCTGGCGATTAGGGGTGGCGACGGCGGGGTTCTGGTTTTTGCGGACCGGAAGGCAAAGTCTGGGTATTCGCGTTATGCTGACATTCACCGCCGTCATGGACGCGCGTGTGTGTGTCTGGGAGGAAACGATGTTTTTGCTGGCACGGTACACGGTCGCAGCGGCGGTCTTCCTGAGTGCATCGGCTGCAAGCGCGGTTGAAGACGCGATCTTGAGCGCGGATCAGATGCTGCCTGCATGTAGGGCTTTCATCGCCGACAATGCTCCTAGTGACATCGATGGGGTGTTCCAGGCGGGGCGCTGCATCGGACTTATGCAAGGGCTTGGATATCCGTCGCGGCTCTTTGGCGTTTGTCCACCAGACGAGGTGACATTGGCTCAAAGAGCGCGTGTGGCCGTTACATACGTCGAGGCGCGTCCCGAGCGGATGCACGAAGATTTTCGAGCCCTCGCGGTCGAGGCCATGCAGAAGGCTTGGCCGTGCAAGTGACGGAAGGGGACGGTTATTGCCTAGGCCGCGTACTCATTAACGCGCAGATCGCAGTCCCCTTGTCCGGGCCAGAAGCTTCTAGCATTACCACGTATCCTCGCCGCGCGCGACCATTGCTTTGCCGGCTACGTTGCTCAATGCAAAGGTATCATAGGTCCAGTGAATTCCGTTCGGCGAGCAGGCCGGCCCGGTGAGGTCCGACGCTCCGGCGCCGGAGATTAGAAACACGCGATTCTTTTCCCTCGTAATCTGCTGTACCGCCAGCGCAACCGAGGAAGTTGGAACGTCCACGATCGCATCGACTTTGTTTGTGTCATACCAGGTGCGCGCAATCATTGAGCCAACATCTGGCTTGTTCAGATGATCGGCGCTGGTCACCTCGATTGGCCTCCCCTTCACACTGCCGCCGAAATCCGCGACCGCCATTTGCGCCGCTGTCAATGAGCCTTTGCCAGTGCCGTCCGAATAAAGGCTGCTCATATCGTTGAGCACACCGATCTTGACGACATCGTCGGAAATCGCAATCGCCCCGCCCGTGGACGATTGTTGTGCGACCGCCGTGGTTACGAAAACTGGTGTTGTCAATGCGCAAACGAGGAGCGTTTCTCGAATCATAGGTTACCCTCCGCAAGACGAGCAGCGCTGCATCATCATTCGCCTTGTGTGGCCTTGTGGCCAACGCTGCAGTGGCTCCTGGGCGGCCTCAAAATCGCGCTCGACCCCGGAAAAAATCCCGTCGCCCCGGCGGGCCGTGGATGTTGATCGCGATCGTGCCGGACGCACGAGATGCGTCGAACCGCTCGCCGGGCTGCTCCTGAGAAGCCCAATCACCGGCATCGCTGACCGCTGCGCGCGCGCGGCGAGCGGCCGCGCCGCCGCGCCGCCGAGGAGCGTGATGAACTCGCGCCGTCTCATCATTCGATCACCTCGTCGGCGCGGGCGAGCAATGTCGCGGCGTGATTGTCAGTAGTCGGACGGCTCGACCGGGCGCGCCTAGCACTCCCTTTCGCGCAGCCCTGTGCCTTCTCGCGCTCAACAGCACCAGTTTGGACTCTTAAATCCTACCACAAGAGCTGGCTGTTGAATGGTGTTGCTGTGGCAACTCCCGGAACCATTTCTGAGGGTCCTTGCGTCCAAATTTGGACATGCTCG